>Ga0190272_10001660_pt1 | contig 10639 bp, 9 predicted proteins | sample Popmic504T_FD_133746 | JGI IMG/M metagenome (GOLD analysis project Ga0190272, IMG submission 133746) | Populus adjacent soil microbial communities from riparian zone of Shoshone River, Wyoming, USA - 504 T | ecosystem: Environmental > Terrestrial > Soil > Riparian zone | place: USA: Wyoming...
GGTGTCCTTCATCGTGCGTTCGCAGCGATCGAGGGCGTCGGGACCGGACGGTGCGGTCGCCATGACGTGGCCGGCGACGCGGTCGACGGACCAGGTCAACTGCGGGATGGTGTCGCCGACGGCGACGCCGATGGTGAGGGTCACGCCCGGCTCCAGCTCATGGTGCGCGGGCCGGTCGATCCGGCGCACGGTGCCGGGTGGCGGGGTGAAGAACCGGATCGCCGCGCCGCCGGTGGCGGTGGGCGGGTCGCCGGCCCAGGGCAGCAGTCCCAGCGGGACACCGACGGCGAGCCGTTCGAAGTCGACGGCGTGCACCTGGCGGACGAGGTCGGTGATGTTGTCGCCGCCGATGCGGTTGTGGGACTCGATGATGCGCGGCCCGGCCGGGGTGAGCCTGAACTCCGTGTGGCTGGGGCCTTCGGTGAGCCCGACGGCGTCGAGCAGGGCGGTGGTCATGGCGACGACCTCGTCGCGCGTGCCCGGATCGACCTGCGCCGGAACTACGTGCCCCACCTCGATGAACCGGGGTCCGAGGATCTTCTGGGTGAAGGCGACGACGGTGTGTACGCCGCGGTCGGAGAAGGCCTCGACGCTGATCTCCGGACCGTCGAGGTACTCCTCGGCGAGCATCCTGGTGCGTCCCGCGGCGAGCACGTCGGCCCACAGCGTCCCGGCGTCGGTCGGCCGGACGAGCAGGTGGACGCCGGCGCTGCCGCCCGCGTCGAGCGGTTTGACGACGACCGGTCCGCCGACGCCCCGCGCGAACACGGCGAGCTCGTCGGCGCCGGTGACCACGCTGCTCCGCACCGGGCTCAGGCCCACCTCGGCGAGGCGTCGCCGCATGGCGGACTTGTCCTTCAACAGCCGGACAGCGTCCAGCGGGTTGCCACCGAGCCCGTGCCGCTGGTTCACCCTGGCGGCCGGCAGGAGCCCGTCCTCGGACAGGGACAGCACCCGAACCGCGCGGTGCCGCTGATGCAGCCGCTCGACCTCGCGCACCACGCCGTCCTCGTCGAAGAGGTCGGTGCACACGATCTCCCGGCACAGGCGGATCGTCTCCGGGTCCGGCTCGCCGGGTCCGCGCACCAGCACCGGCACAAGACCGAGGTCCACGGCGGCCCGCAACAGGTTCGGCCGGCTCGCGATGACGATCACCGTGCCGTTCGTGCCGCTCATGCAGCGTTCTCCGCGTTCTCCGTTGTCGGGATCACGGGTGTGCTGAGCACGACGTAGTCGCGCGCCGTCGTCTCGATGCGGTGCGCGACGTCCTCGGTCGACGGGCCGGCGAAGCGGAAGCGGCCGCCCACGTACTCGTAGGTGCCCGTCACGGCGGGCAGGACGGTGCCGACCGCGGGGATCCACTCGTCGTACGGGCCGTCGGGCCGGCCGACCATGGAGGTGGCCTCGGTGACCTGTGCCGGCCGTGGTGCCATGAGCGGGACGAGCAGCGAGCCGCCGATCCGGCCGTTGGCCGGCTCGGCGGGCGCTACCGGCGTGAGGCCGCGCTGAAGGGCGAACTCCAGCGCCATGAGGTCGATCCCGTACACGTCGCGCCACACGAACGGGATCTCGCCGCCACCGGGGCGGCAGCCGACCTCGAGGAACGTGCAGGTCGGCGTCGCGCCGCTGGTGTCGACGAAGAGCTCGCAGTGGAACACCCACGGCTCGGGGGACATCCCCGGCACCAGGATGTCGAGGAACTCCCGGACCGCGGCCCGCGTGTCCGGGTCGTTCACCTCCACCTCGCCGACCGGCTCGCCGTCGTTGAAGGCGAGTGGGCCGTGCTTGCCCGAGCCGGGGACGTTGACGTACCGCGCCAGCCGCCACGGCGCGATCGTGTTCCCGTCGAAGTAGCCGTCGGCGTGGTACACGCGGTGCGGCACGTGGCGCTGCACGAGGACCGGGGCCGCGTCGTCGAGGCCGGCGACCTCGGCAGGCCCATTGAACTGGCAGACGCCCGCGCTGGCCCGACCTTCCAGCGGCTTCACGACCACCGGCCAGCCGTGCTCGGCGGCGAAGTCCTCGATCTGCGCGGCGTCGGTGACCCGGCGGAACGCGGGCACCTCCACCCCCGTCGCCACGGCAGCGGCCAGCATGGCCTCCTTGTCGATGAAACGGTGCAGGTCGGACCACCTCCGGCCGGGGCAGCCGTACTCCTCGCGCAGACTCGCGGCCACGGCCAGGTCGCCCTCCTGGAGCGCGACGACCGCCGCCGGCGTGCCGTGCCGGGCCACCGGGTCGGCCAACGCCGCCCGAACGGCGCCCAGGTCGGTCAGGTCGTCCGGCGTGACGACACTCGCCGCGCCGGCCGGCACCGAACCGCGACTCATGGCCGTCGTGACGTAGGTGACCCGGCAGCTGTCGTGATCGAGGTAGTCGTCGTAGAGCGCGTAGTTGTCACGCCACCGGTGCAGCACCACCACGTGTGCGGTCACGTCGGTCCCCTTCTGGTCGTTCGGGTGTCCCGCCGTCCGCCGCGGGTGCTCTGCGGGGCGTCAGCAACGCGAGGTAGAGCAGCGTCGCCGCCAGCCCCAGCAGCAGGTAGGTACCCGCCATGCCCCATGGCGGCACCACAGCGCCGAGCCCGAGGCTCACCGACGCGATGACCAGGCCGCCGCGGACGTTCAGGTTGAAGATCGCCATGTACTTCGCGCGCGCGTGGTCGGGCACCGCGCCGGCCAGCACCGTCTCCATGACCGGGATGTGCAGGAGTTCGCCGATCGACAGCACGAGCACCGCGAGCAGCAGGACCCACGCGAGGTCGCTCGTCGCCAACACGGCGCAGGCGACGGTGAAGATGCCGACACCGACGACGATCCTGGCGCGGTCGGCCACCCGGCGCAGGATCCGCTCGGAGCTCAGGGCCAGCAGCGCGACGCACACCGTGTTGGCGGCGTGGATGAGGCCGACGAGCTGGATGCCGTTGACGGCGGGCAGCCACGTCCCGAAGGGGAGGAGACCCTGGGTGGGGACGTCCTGCGCCACGTGCACCGCGACGTAACCGCTGGTGCGTTGCATCTCCAGCCCGAGGATCAGCGTCATCGCCCCGAGCAGCATCATGAACCGGCGGTCCCGGAAGACGGCCAGGTAGTCCCGTACCACCTCGCCCGCCGACCCGCCGCCCCGGCCGAGGCGTGCCGACGGCGGCGCGCTCTCGTCGAGGAACCGGTAGGTCAGCAGAGCCGCGACCAGCGCCGCGGCCGCCGCGCCGCCGAGCATGCCGACGAGGTGGCCGTTGTACAGAAAGCCGGCCAGCAGCGCTCCTGCGGCGAGCGCGATGTTGAAGGTCCAGTAGTTGAGTGCGTAGACCACCTTGCGCTCGGCCGGCACCGTCAGGTCGATGATGACCGCGTCGTGCACCGGCTGGACGAAGCTCGCCGCGGCCATCTGGACCAGGTAGAAGGCGAACACGGCGAGCGGCGCCGACCAGGCCGGGGACACCGCGAGCGTCATGCCGCCGAAGCCGACGGTCATCGTCACGGCACCGGCCAGCAGCGCCCGCCGCCGCCCGAACACGTCGGCGAAGTGCCCGCTGGACAGCCCGGCGACGACGGCCACCCCGACCGACGTCAGGATCAGCAGGCCGGCCGTGGCCGCGCCCAGCTCCGCGGACAGATAGATCGCCATCACCGGGATGACCATCGTGTTGAGCATCCGCTCGACGAACGCGATCGCGAGCCGCAGCCGCAGCGTCGGGTGCAGGTCGCGCAGCCGCACCACCGGTATGGCGCGTTCCTCCTGGGTGGTCACCGCCACCACCGTCGCAGCGCGGGTCGGGTGCGTCCCTTCCCGCGTCCCTTCCCGCGGACCTTCCCGCGGACGCGGACCGTCGAGGCGGCGACCCGCGTCCTGATGGCCTGCCTGACCGTGGCCTGCGCGACGATGGCCGCGACGAGGACGTCGGCGCCCAGCAGTCGCCCTATCCGTTCCCGGCCCCTGGCCACCCGCACGCAGTCCGCGTACGGCGTCGTGGAGTGCGACACCAGTGAGTACAGCGGCGCCGCGCGGTCGCCGAACACCCGGTGCACGATCCGGAGCACCTGCTTGCGGGCCGCGATCGACGGTCGCATCACCCCGGCCCGCAGCTCGGTGAAGTTCGCGATGGACAGGTCGGCGAGGACGTCGGTGTGCACCCGGCGGCGGTGCTCGTACTGCCGCAGCGCCGCGCCCCAGTCACGCCAGTGCTCGGCCAGGCACTCGTCCAGCACGACGCAGTCCTCGAACGCGGCGTTCATGCCCTGTCCGTAGAACGGCACGACGCCGTGGCAGGCGTCGCCGATCAGCACGACGGTCGCCCCGTGGTGCCACGACGAGGTGCGGATCGTCGGGAAACCGTTGGCCGGGCGGTCGAAGAACTCCGCGATCAGGCGTGGCATGTACGGCACGGCGTCCGCGAAGTGCGCCTCGAAGAACGCGCGGACCTCGTCGGGCTCGGTCAGCTCGTCGAAGCTGTTCGGCCCGTGCGCCGGCAGCACGCACACGCCGTTGAAGGACAGATCACGGTTCGGCAGGGCGAACATCATGAAGTCGCCGCGGGGCCACACGTGCAGCGCGTGGGTGTCGAGGGAGATCTCACCGTCCACCGGCCGGATCGTGAACTCCTTGTAGCGCCACGGCACGAAGTGCTGCGAGAAGTCGACCGGCTCCCGGCGCTGCATCCGCCCCCGGATCACCGAGTACACCCCGTCGGCCCCGATGACGAGATCGGCGGACACGGTGCGGCGTTCACCGGTCCGCTGGTCGAGGAACAGGGTCGTCGCCGAGGCCTTGTCCAGCTCGACGCACCGGTGCTGGAAGTGCAGCCGCACCCCCGGCTCGGTCGCCGCCACGTCCAGCAGGAACTTCAGCAGCTCCGTGCGGGAGACGGCGTGCAGCACCTCGTGGGACCGCACCCCGTACGGGATGTTGCGCAACCTGCCGTTGCGGTCGTGGACGACCCTGGAGTGCAGCACCGTGCAGAGCTTGTCGAGCACCTGCCCGTCGAGCCCGACGCGTCGCAGCGCGTCCAGGCCCCTGGTGGCGATCGTCAGGTTGATCGACCGGTGACCGCCCACCGTCGTGTACCGCAGATCCGGACGTGCCTCGTAGACCTCGACCTCACACCCGCGACGGGCCAGGAAGATCGCCATGAGCAGTCCGCTCAGCCCGGCACCGACAATCGTCACCCTTCGAGCGCCCACTTGTTCAGCCCCCTCATCGCCGGCCTCGCCGTGCGCAGGACCCGACCCCCATCGAGAGGCCCGCACACGATTCCGTGCCGGAATTACTCGTGCATAAGTTTCAGCGCGCTTCCGTATCCGGTGCCCAACGTGCCCTGCAGTCGGATGTGCAGCAGCTGAAAAGCTTCCAACTCGCGAGCGCGCCGCAGTTCGCCCACGTCGATACAACGCAGTCCGCCGGCTGTGACCAGCTCCGCGATCCGGTCCTTGGCGCGTGTGTCGTCCCCCGCGATGAACACATCGAGGGGAAGGCCGGCCACCGATCCCGCGGTCAGCGGTCCGGCGAAGGTCGTGTTGAACGCCTTCACCACGTGGACGCCGTCCGGCACGATCTCCGCCGTCTGCTCTGCGGCCGATACGCCGGGGGGCGTCGTCAGTCGGTCCATTGTCTGCCAGTCCACCGGATTGGTGATGTCCACGACCACCACGCCGGCCAGGCTCGGGCCGCAGCTTCGCACGACGGCCGGCACGGCCTCGTACGGCACGGCCAGCACGACGATCTCGCCGGTCACGGGCTCACCGAGCACCGTGGTGCTCACCGTCGCGCCCGGTGTTCCCTGTTCGAGTTGGGCGGCCAGGTCGGCGGCCTTTCCGGCGTCGGCGTGCACCAGTTCGACCGAGCTTCCGCCGGCGAGTACGCGTGTGCCGATACCGCGCGCCATACTTCCGGCGCCGACAATGGTGACTTTCATGGTCCCCCTAAGGACACCTGTGGAGTGATCTCCGTCAGGGTGATGGCACGACCTCGAGTTCGGCTCGGTTCATGCTCGGTGGGCCGTGGCCGTGGGGCCGTGAACGGATCGGCGGGTAGCTCGCTGCTTGACCACCGCGATCGCGGAGCTCGTCAGCGGCCGCCGGGATCCGCCGGTCGGAGTCTCACGACGGTCGGTGGCGTAGCGGCCGGCGAGTTCGGTGCCGATCCGCGCCAGCTCGGCCTGGACCGATCGCGGTTCGACCACCTCGAGCATCGTGCCCCAGCCGGCGAGCTGCCGGGCGATGTCCAGCGGGGTCGGGGCGGCGACGCGGACCCTGGCCCGCCCGTCGGCCGGCTCGCCGACGGTCTCGCAGTGTCGCCCGAAGTGGGTTCGCAGCACCGACACGAACCTGGCCTCGACGAGCACCGTCGCCCAGGTGCGTGACCGCCGCTGCTCCACCTCGCCGACGACCCGCTCCCACGCGGTGGCGAGCGCGAAGTCGTCCGGCCGTTCGGCGGGCTCGTCGGTCGGCTCGGCCTCGACGACGCGGTCGACGCGGAAGGTCCGCTGTCCCCGTTCGGTCCCGGCGATCAGGTACCAGATGTCGTCCTTGTCGACGAGGCCCCACGGGTCGACCAACCGTTCGGTCCGCTCCCTGGCGCCGCTGGTGTAGGTCAGGCGGACCTTCCGGCGGCGGATCACCGCGCCCTGCAACAGGTCCACGATCGCGGGCCGCCGGCGGTCCCGCTCGCCCCACCGGGTCGGGTCGATCATGGTGGCGCCGGCGGCGGCCTCCGCGTCGGCCCGGAAGGTCCGCGGCAGCGCCCGCACGAGCTTGCGCAGCGCGGCCTTGGCCTCGCCGGAGACGGCCGCCGCCGGGCCGACGAGCAGGAACAGGGCCTGCGTCTCGTCAGCCGACAGGCCGCTGAGGTCGGTGCGGGCGCCGCCGACGAGCGACCAGCCGCCACCGCGTCCGGGCTGCGGGTACACCGGGATGCCGGCGACGGACAGCGCCTCCAGGTCGCGGCGCGCGGTGGCGACGGACACCTCCAGCTCGTCGGCCAGCTCGGCGGCGGTCACCCGGCCGCGGGCCTGCATGAGCAGCAGGGTGGCGACGAGCCGGTCAGCGCGCATGGTCCCAGTTTCTCCCACAAAGTGCTCAGTTGATGAGCACTTTGGGTCGGAGGATGGTCAGGTCACCGAGGGAAGGAACACCGATGTTGCGAGGACTCACCACCATCAGCTACTTCGCCGACGACGTCCCGGCCGCCGTCGCCTGGTACTCCGAGGTGCTCGGCGTCGAGCCGTACTTCGTGCGCCCGATCGAGGGGCCGCCCGCGTACGTCGAGTTCCGCATCGGCGATTACCTGCACGAGCTGGGCATCGTGGACAGCCGGTTCGCCGCGCACGGCCGGTCGGACCGGGCCGCCGGCGCGGTCACCTACTGGGCCGTCGACGACATCCACGCCGCCTTCGAGCGGCTGCTGTCCCTGGGCGCCACGGTGCACGAGAAGCCGGTCGAGCGTGGCCCCGGGTTCGTCACCGCGTCCGTGGTCGACCCGTTCGGGAACATCCTCGGCGTGATGTACAACCAGCACTACCTGGACGTCCTCGGGGCGCGGGCATGAACGCGGGCATGAACGCGGGCATGAACGCGGGCATGAACGCGGGCATGAACACCGTCGTTGCGAGCACTGTTGTTGCGAGCACGGCGGCCGCGTGGCGTGCCTGGCTGGAGCGCAACGGCCGGTCCGAGAAGGAGGTCTGGCTGGTCGTCCACCACAAGGACAGCGGCACACCGAGCGTGCGGTACCACGAGGCGATCGAACACGCGCTGTGCTACGGATGGATCGACGGGCTGCACCGCACCCGCGACGCGGACAGCTCCCAGCTCCGGTTCACCCCACGCCGGCCGCGCAGCACGTGGAGCCGGGTGAACCGCCTGCGTGCCGCGACGATGATCGAGCGGGGCCTGATGACCGAGCACGGCCAGGCCATGATCGATCTGGCCAGGGTCGGCGGAACCTGGGCCGTGCCTGGGGACGAGGAGGGCTCGGTCCTCCCGACGACCTGCGCGAGCCGCTCGACGGTCACCCTCGCGGCGGTGAACCTCAGGGCCAACCATCCATCGACCCGCGGCGGGTCCTCCGGGATGGCCCCGCGGTCGTGAGTGGCGTGTGGTGTCAGAACACCACACGCCACTCACGGGTGGGGTGGCGGTAGCCGGTGCCGTCGCGGCCAGCATTGCGCGGCCCGGCCGGGTCGGCGCCGCGGCCGGGACATCGAACCAACGACCGCGCCGACCCGCCGTTCGTACGTCTGCGATAGTGCTCGCGCGTCACGCCGAGCGGCGGGCGGGCGATCGGAGAGTGCACCATGGCAGGCCAGTTCGAGGCGACCGTCGACATCGACCGGCCCATCGCGGAGGTGTTCGCGTTCCTCGCCGACGGTGAGAACGACCCCAGGTTCAGCCCGCGGGTGCAGCGGATCGCCCGGACGACGGACGGCCCCACCACGGAGGGCACGGTGTACGCCAGCACGGTCAAGGACGCCGGCCTGACGACGAAGCGCGAGTTCCGGATCACCGAGTTCGTCGAGCCCACCCGCATCCGCTGGGCCGAGATCTCCAAGAACCTCGTCACCGCGCTCGAGGGCGGCTACGACCTCACGCCGGTGTCGGACGGCTCGACCCGCCTGAGGGTGTTCAACGTCCTCGAGGGTCACGGCTTCGGCAAGCTCATCGCCGGCTTCGCCCTCGGCGCGGCCCGCAAGGACGCCGACGCCTTCGCCGGGCGCATCAAGGCGGCCGTCGAGGCCTCCTGACGCCGGCCCTCGAGGCGCGTCTCACGCGCGTCTCACGTGCGCGTCACGCGTAGCCGGAGGCCGACGGGGGCATCGAGGACCCCGCGAGGCGTGCCGGGGGACCGGTACGGCGCCAGGCGGTGCTCGCCGAGCACGGTGGCGAGGACGACCGTCAGCTCGGTCAGGGCGAGTCCGGAGCCGGGGCAGAAGCGCGGCCCCAGCCCGAACGGGAAGTAGCTGCCGGGCGCCGGCTGCGGCTCGGGGCCGCGCCACCGCTCCGGGCGGAACTCGTCGGGGTCCGGGTACACGTCCTGGTCGCGCTGGTTGACGTGGTTGCTGAACCTGAGGGTCGCCCCCGCGGGGAACTCGCCGCCGCGGACGCCGCCGCCGCCGACCGTGGCCGGGGTTGCCAGCTGCCGCTCGAACCGCCACACCGGTGGGTGCAGGCGCAGCGTCTCCCGGACGACGGCCTGGCAGTACCTCAGGCCGGCGGTCGGATTCCGGTCGTCGGCCGGCCGCACCCGGTGGGCCACGGCCTCGCGGCGCGCCCGCTCCTGCGCATCGGGATGCGTTGCCAGCTCATGGAATGCCCAGGCCAACGCCGCGGCCGGCACCCGATGCCCCGACAGCAGCATGGTGCGCAGGGCCAGCGCGACGGTGCGCTCGTCGTCGTCCAGGACGTCGAGCAGGCCACGACGTCCGGTACGCCCGCCGCGGACGTGGTCCAGGACGGCCGAGTACGTCCGCCGCTGCGCCCGGTCCAGCCGACGGCGTCGGCGCCGCCGCGGGGAGGCCGGCCCGGCCCGTTCCGCGGCGTCCAGTTCGTCGGCCACCAGGGTGGACACGGTCTCCGAGGGCTCGCCCAGCACGTAGTGGGTGTTGATCGCGGACACCACCGCGACCGCTTCCCGCATCCCGTCGACGACGCCCGACGACGGCCAGCGGGCGAGCACCTGCCTGGTCAGGTCGACCATCACCGGCACGAACCACGCGACCCCGGACGAGGCGAGAGCGGGCCGCATCGCGCGGCGGGCGGCCATCCAGCTGGTGAGACCGTCCTGGCCCCAGTCGGTCACCGCGGTGCGCAGGTCGGCCCGGGCGGTCAGCGCGTCCTCGTTCGCCAGCAGCCGCTCGGTCAGGGCCGGATCGCTCACCAGCCACACGCCGTCGGCGACCTCGGTGACCCCACCGGCGGCCCTCGCGACCGCCACGAGGGACGCCCGCGGGTCCTTTCTCATGTGCGATGCCCGAGCGGAGCAGCGCCATTTCTCACGAGAAATGGATCAGACGGATCGAGTCACACTGCGGGGTAGGCGTAGTAGCCCGCCCACTGTTCCTGACGACCCGAGAACCGACGTGCGACCAACGTGAAAAGCTTCATTACTGACACCGGGTCCTCACGCTATGCGGCCGACAGTCGTGACAGGTCGTAGGACCGATATCAACAACTGCCGGTCAATGGATGATGAATCACCGACTGTAGCCGAAGTCCGTTCGGAGAACGGCCACGAACGGGGATTCACTCGATGGTCGCCACAGACCGCCGCTGTGTTGGGCCGGACGGGCCGGCCAGACACGCGGTCAGGCACGCGGTCCGGCATCCGGTCGGGCTCCCCCGACGGTCGGCCCAGGTCGGATGGGGTCTGACCCGCGCCACCCTGCGACGACGCAGCTATTGTAATGAGCGCAAGGGGCGAGGTGGTCACCGCGAGGCCGTGGCTTCCGGTGGGCTACGGGAGGTGTACCGCGGGCGTGTGGTCGGTCAGCATGACGGCGTCGTTGGACCGGGTCATCGACGACGGTGACGCGCGCGGCGTCGGCACGGCTGTCGCTGCGGCGACCGGGACGCGGCTGGTCCTGGTGTCGGTGCGCGACCTGCGGTTGTCCGTGACCGTGGAGGAGACCGTCGACGACATGCTGGAC
>Ga0190272_10001662_pt1 | contig 10628 bp, 5 predicted proteins | sample Popmic504T_FD_133746 | JGI IMG/M metagenome (GOLD analysis project Ga0190272, IMG submission 133746) | Populus adjacent soil microbial communities from riparian zone of Shoshone River, Wyoming, USA - 504 T | ecosystem: Environmental > Terrestrial > Soil > Riparian zone | place: USA: Wyoming...
CACTTTCCCAACAAGGCATCCTGCCGGATTCCGCAATCCGAAAGCTGATCGCCGATGGCGCGATCGGCTCGCCTATGCCGCCCGCCAAGGGACAGGTGCAGCCGGCCAGCCTCGATCTGCGCCTGGGCGAGATCTGCTGGCGGGTGCGCGCCTCCTTCCTGCCCGGGGCCGGCAAGGCGGTGGCCGACCGCCTGGCCCAGGTCGCCATGCACAAGCTCGACCTCACGCAAGGGGCGGTGCTGGAGCGCGGCTGCGTCTATATCGCCGAGGTGCAGGAGGCCCTGGCCCTGCCGCGCGGCGTTTCGGCCCGCGCCAATCCCAAGAGCTCCACCGGCCGCGTCGACGTCTTCGTGCGCCTGCTGACCGAGACCGGCCGCACCTTCGACGACGTCGAGGACGGCTACACGGGAAAGCTGTTCCTGGAGATCGCGCCGCAGACCTTCTCGGTGCTGGTGCGCACCGGCACCCGCCTCAACCAGCTTCGGCTGCGCTCGGGCGAGCCAAAGCGGCTGCGCACCACCAGTGTCGGCGTCGACCTGACGCTGGAGATGGCCGGTTTCCGGGCCCGCCGCCACGCCGGGGTCATCGACCTGGACCAGGAGGGCGGCCACGACCCGCGTGACTTCTTCGAGCCGCTGTTGCCCCGCCATGGCGAGCTGGTGCTGGACCCGGGCGAATTCTACATCCTGGCCTCCAAGGAAAGCGTCGAGATCCCGGTGCTGGAGGCGGCCGAGATGACGCCGATCGACCCCTCCGTGGGCGAGTTCCGCGTCCACTACGCCGGCTTCTTCGACCCCGGATTCGGCACCGCCGAGGCCGGCGGCCAGGGCTCACGCGGCGTCCTCGAAGTGCGCAGCCACGAGACGCCATTCTTGCTGGAGGACGGCCAGACCGTCGCGCGCCTCGTCTATGAACCGCTGACCGAGCGGCCCAGCCGCCTCTACGGCGACAGCGGCTCGCACTACCAGAGCCAGGGCCTCAAGCTCTCCAAGCACTTCACGGCCTGGCGCTGACCTTTGGGCGTGCGGTAGAGGCGTTGCCGCTCGGGAAGGCGTGACCTAAGCTCGGCTTTCACGGGAGGGTCCGGTCCATGAGCGAAGCGTCAACGTCTGCCCAGCCCACACCTTGGTACTTCTGGGTCATCGCCGTCGTGGCGCTGCTGTGGAACGGCTACGGCGGCTACGACTACTGGATGACGCAGACGGCGGGCGACGCCTATCTCCGCACCGCGATGACCGAGCCGCAGATCGCCTACTTCCACGCCATGCCGGGCTGGATGACCGGCGTCTGGGCGCTGGGCGTATGGGGTGGGGTGGCCGGATCGCTGCTGTTGCTGCTGCGCTCGCGCTGGGCCGTGGCGGTGTTCGTCGCATCCCTGGCCGGCCTGCTGATCAGCCTGATCTACCACTATGTGCTCAGCAACGGGCTGGAGGTCATGGGCTCCTCGACCATCGTGCTGAACGTGGTCATCACCGCCGCCGCCCTGTTCTTCATCTGGTTCAGCCGCCGCATGGCGCGCCGGGGCGTGCTGCGCTGAGGCTTCAGGCCGCCGCGTCCTTGCGCAGGGATCGAGCGTTTGGGTGCGCCTGTCGATTGACCCACGACGCCGCCCCTTCCTTGTGACGCCGCTCGCCCTTGACAGCCGGACCCAGCGGCGGGGACGCTCGTACGCACGCGTAGGGGCGAACCATGGACCATATGGCGCGAAAGGACGAACGGATCAGCCGGCGCGAACAGCGCCTGCTGGACGAATGGTCGCGTCGTTACCGTCCGGCGTTGATGCGGTTCTTCCAGAGGCGCATGCCCGCCGTCGCCGATCGCGAGGACCTCGTCCAGGAGGTGTTCCTGCGCCTGGCCAAGCGCGAGGACCTCGGCGCCATCGAGCATGTGGAGGGCTACCTGTTTCAGGCGGCCGCCAACGTGCTGAAGGACTGGCGCCGCCACGGCCTGCGCCATGCCTCCGACGCCCACGACGCCATCGAAGAAGATTTGCCCGCCGAGGTGGATTTCTCGCCGGAACGCGTCCTTCTAGGTAAGGACCAGATCAATGCGCTGATCGCGGCGCTGGAACTGCTACCCGAGAGGACCAGGGCGGTGTTCCTGCTGTATCACTTCGACAACCTGCCCCAGGCCGAGATCGCGCGCCGGCTCGGCATCGCCGTCCGGACCGTCGAGAACAACATGGCCAAGGCTCACGCCCACATCGCCGCCGTGATGCTGGAGCGCCGATGAAGCCCGCCGCCACCCAGACGCTGGAGCGCCGCACGCTGGCCGAACAGGCGGCCGATTGGGACGTGCGGCTGCGTTCGCCGTCGTGCACCGCAGCCGACCGCGAGGCCTTCGCCGCCTGGTGTGCCGCCAACCCGGCGCATGCTCAGGCCGTCGACGAGTTGCAGCTCGGCCTGCTCGGCCTCAAGGAAGCCTACGCCTCGCACCCACGTCTGCGGGCGATGCGCGACCAGGCCAGTTCGCTGCGGCCCGCCAACCGGCCCTGGCTGATCGCGGCGTCGGTGGCCGCGCTCGTCGTCGGCGGCGCGGTAACCGCCAACGTCGTCGTCCAGCGACCGCAGCCTGCCTCGACCCTGGCCTCGATGGAGCTGTCGCGCGGCGCCCCGTCGGTGTTCCAGACGGCCGTGGGCGAGCAGTCGACCGTCACCCTGTCGGACGGATCGAAGGTGACGCTGAACACCCACAGCCGGTTGGTGGTGAACTTCACCGACGCGCGGCGCGAGGTGACGCTGGTCGCCGGCCAGGCGCTGTTCGAGGTGGCCAGGAACGCCGCCCGCCCCTTCGTCGTCACCGCCGGGTCGCGGCGGGTGACGGCGCTGGGCACCGCTTTCGACGTGCGGCTCGACGCGAAGGAAGTCCGGGTCACCCTTATCGAGGGTAAGGTTCGCGTCGAACCCGCCAGGGGCACCTTGTGGGCCGCCCTGCCGATGACCGACCGCGAACTGGCGCCGGGCCAAAAGCTCGTCGCCTCCAGCGGCTCGCCCGCCGTCCAGGTCGAGAAGGCCGACGTGGCGGCGGAGACGAGCTGGCGCGAAGGCATCGTGGTGTTCGACGATACGCCGCTGTCCGAGGCGGTGAGGGAGATCAACCGCTATGCCGCCAGCCCGATCACGGTCGGCGACGCCGAGCTCGGCGGCCTGCGGATCAACGGCCGCTTCCGCACCTCCGACCCCGACGATTTCCTCGCCGCCGTGGTCGCCTACTTCCCGGTCGAGACAAGGGCCGCGCGCGACGGCTCCACCGTGCTGGTCGCCCGCCTCTAAATAAAACTTTGCTGACGCAAGGTGGATGAGCCGCACTGCCGGCGTCTTCCCCAATGACAGCCGCTCGAATGCGGCGTCAGGCCAATAGGGGGCCGGGGGGAATGCTCATGAAGACCAATCGCCGAATCTCGCTCAAGACCTTGGTGCTGGGCGGTTGCGCCCTCGCAGCCCTCGCCGCCGCTTCGCAGGCGAGCGCCGGCGAGTTCACCATCGCCTCCCAGGATTTGCAGCAAGCGCTGCACCAGTTCGCCAGCCAGGGCGACCAGCAGGTGCTGTTCTCGACCTCCGCGGTGCAAGGCAAGCGCACGTCGGGATTCGCCGGCGAGGCTGATCCGGAACGCGCCCTGCAGGCGCTGCTGGCCGGAACGGGAATGACCTACCGTCGCCAGGGCGACACCTTCCTGATCGCGCAGACCGGGGAGGGCGGAAGCCCCCAGTCCGGAAGCGCCGCGGGGGGCGGCGCTGACGCCTATGACGTCGAGGCGCTGGTCGTAACGGCACAAAAGAAAGAAGAGCAGATCCAGGACGTGCCGATCGCCATTTCGGCGTTCACGCAGAAGTCGCTGGACGCGCAAAAGATCGAGGGAGGTTTCGACCTCTTGAAGGCGATCCCGAACGTCACCTTCTCGAAGTCGAACTTCAGCGGCTACAACTTCTCGATCCGCGGCATCGGCACGAAGGCGATTTCCGCCACCACCGATCCCGGCGTAGCCGTCGCCTACAACAATACCACCCTCATCGTGAACCGGCTGTTCGAGCAGGAATACTACGACATCGAGCGCGTCGAAGTGCTGCGCGGCCCGCAGGGGACCCTCTACGGCCGTAACGCCACGTCGGGCGTCATCAACGTGCTGTCGGCGCGGCCGCAACTCGGCGAGTTCGAGGGCGAGGTCGAGCTGGAGCTTGGCAACTACAATGCCCAGCGGGTGCGGGGAATGCTTAACGTCCCCATCGGCGATCGCCTGGCGATCCGCATGGCGGGCGCCATGACCAAGCGTGACGGCTTCGGCACGAATCTGGCCGCCAGCGACCCGAACGTCACCAACGAGGTGCGCGAGGACGTCGACGGCCGCGACCTGTGGTCGGGGCGGGTGACCGTGGGCTGGGAGCCCATCGACGCCATCCGCGTCAACGCCATGTGGGAGCGCTTCGAGGAAGACGACAACCGCGTCCGCACCTCCAAGCAGCTCTGCCACCACGACGCCGGGATACAGGCGGCCGGTGATTTCACTTTCGACACCGATCCGCTCACGATCGGCACCACCTCGCAGGGTTGCCTGCCCGGCTCGCTGTATGCCGACGGGGCGTTCGGGACGCCCAATGGTGCGTCGCTGCCCTACATCGGCTCAATCAACGTCGCGGTCACGCTGGGCGGTATCGCCCGCAGCAGCCCGGGGATGGGACTCAATCCCTACTACTTGGACACCAATGGAGGGTTCTACTCGGGTCCCAATGCGGGGGAGGCGCCTTGCGAGCGGGCCGCCACACTGCAGTCCATGCTGCCGATCGACGTCTGCCAACCCGACCCCTATGGCGGCCGAATGCAGTCGCGTGACCTGCGGACGATTCATTCGACAATCGAGCCGACCTATCGCGCCAAGGCCGATATCTTCGAGCTCAGCCTCGATATCGATTTGACCGACAGCCTGACCTTCACCTCGCAGACCGTCTATACAAAGGACGAATTCTACGCGAGCCAGGACTACAACCGGTTCTCCACCTCGCCGATCTTCAGCGACTCGGCCACCGCCGGCGTCATGGACTTCGTGCCGAACTTCCCGGGCTTTCCACAATACGGCGGGACCTACACACCCAATTTCAGCCCCGAGGCGCTGGCGACTACAGCCGGCGGTTACTACAACGTCACGCCGGGCGGCGTGTACACCGACCCGCAGTTGGGCCCGTCGAACAGCCTGCTGGCGCAGGACCTTTCGAAAGCGTCGAGCGACCAGTTCAACCAGGAATTCCGCCTGGTCTCGAACTTCGACGCGCCCCTGAATTTCAGCCTCGGCTCCAACTTCACACGCTTCGAGACGCTCAACGACTATTATGTGTTCATCAACGCCCTGAGCCTGTTTACCAATTTCTTCCCGTTCAACACTCACGAAATGAACTGTGACTGGGATTTAGTGGCGGCGGGCGGTCTGGACTATGACGGCTCTCAAGCCCTCCATAATCCGTTCTGCATCTATGTCGATCCAAACCCGCTGGAGTCGATCGACGGCACCGGCCACAACTACTTCCGCAGCGCCAACCCCTATGAGTTGACTTCGTCCGCCATTTTCGGCGAGCTCTACTGGCAGGCGACCGAGGCCCTGAAGGTGACGCTCGGCGCCCGCATGACCTGGGACCGCAAGGTGTTCTCGCCTGTCCCCAGCCAGCTCCTGTTGCACGACTACCGCTGGCACGTAGAGGACGGCCTGGGACCAGAAAGCTGCACGAACGGGGCGGAGAGCTGCCCCCTCGGCGGTACGGGCGTCGGAGGTCGGGGATCGGTTCCGCTTCCCGATATCGTCCAGGAATGGCGCGAGCCGACCGGCCGCATCATCGTCGACTGGAAGCCGGACCTCGCCTTCACCGACGAGACGATGGTCTATGGTTCGATCTCGCACGGCTACAAGGGCGGCGGCGCCAACCCGCCGAACATCGCCCCGCCGGCCGGCTATTTCAACGCCATCAACTCCGGCGTGGTGTCGCCGCCCACCTTCGACCCCGAATACATCGATGCTTTCGAGGTGGGCACGAAGAACACCCTGATGGGCGGCGCGCTGGTGCTCAACGGCTCGGCCTTCTTCTATGACTACACCGGCTACCAGGTTTCCAAGATCGTCGACCGCTCGGCCTCCAACGAGAACTTCGACGCCAAGATCTGGGGTGCGGAACTCGAGTGGATATTCTCTCCCGTTCGCAACCTGCGCTTCAACGGCACGGTCGGCTACCTGCAGACCGAAATCGCCGAGGGCGAGCGCTCCATCGACCTGATGGACCGCACGCAGGGCGGCACGCATAGCAGCTACCTCGACGCCGACGGGGTCGAACACGCCCTCACCTTCACGGAGTGGACCGTTCACAAGCCCTTCGTCACCAACTCCTCCAACTGCGTGGTGCCGCTGGAAGTGCTCAGGGACGACGCCCTCTATAACAACTACAATAACTTCATTGCTGGCCTGTGCCCCGGCGGCGGTATCGGCTCCACCGGGAGCGCCGCTACCTACACCTTCGAGGACGGCCGCACCTACACCCCTGGGGTGGATTCGCCGAATGGCGGCGCTGGCTTCTTTGCCGAGATCGGCGGCCACGAGTTGCCCAACGCGCCGCACTGGACGGCCTCGGTCGGCGGTCAGTACCGCTTTGCCCTGCCGGGCGGGTGGGATGGCACCGCCCGCGCCGACTTCTACTGGCAGGATAAGTCTTTCGCCCGGGTCTACAACACCGAGTACGACCGGCTGAGGTCCTGGACCAACACCAACTTCAGCGTCTGGGTGGAAAATCCCGACTGGGGCGTGACGGCGGAAGTCTACGTCAAGAACGTCTTCGACGAGACGCCGATCACCGACGCCTTCCTGAACTCCGATGACTCGGGCCTGACCACCAACGTCTTCACGCTCGACCCGCGGCTGGTCGGCGTCTCCGTCCGGAAGACCTTCTGATGGGACGGGTGATCAAAAGCGCAAGCAACGCCGCCCTGCGTCCTTCGAGACGGCCCGTCGGGCCTCCTCAGGATGACGAGGGTTTGGGACTGCACATCGCTCGTCATGGTGAGGAGCGGCCGCAAGGCCGCGTCTCGAACCAAGCACAGCGCAACAAGAATTCCGGGGGAAATCACATGTCTCTGTCCAAGAGCGCCACCCACCGCCTGTCGCTGTTGGCCGGCTCCTCGCTCGTCGCGGCGGGCCTCTCCGCGGCCGCCTCGCTTGGCGTCGCCCTGGCCCCGGCCACGGCCTGGGCGCAGGCGACCTGCACCGCCGCGACGGCGGTGAGCGGCAACGGGACCAACACAGTCACCATAGCGGGAGGGACCAACAACCCCGGCATCACCTGCAACTATGCAGGCGAGGACGCGACAGTTTCGACCCTCGGCTCGATAACCGTCAGCAGCGCCGGCGGTGTGCCTGCCGATCCCCTGGTCAATGGGGTCAATCTGAGGGCGACAGGAACCAGCGACATCGACTGGACCTCCACCGCCGGAACCGTGACGGGCAGCACCCAGACCAACGGCCCGGTGATCGACGCCCGGACCGCCGCCGGCGATATCACGCTTCGTACCGCCATCGTTACCGGGTCCTCCGCCACCGTCACGCATGGCATCTACGCCAGTTCGACAGGCGGCGGCGCCATCGCGATCACCAGCACCGGAAGCGTATCGGGGAGCAATGCTACGAGTGGCGTAGCCGGCGTCGAGGCGATCAGCACCGGGGGCAACGGCGACGTCAGCGTGGCGTTTACCGGCGCCTCGAACTCCAGCAGCATCAGCGGTCGGCTCTACGGTATTCGGGCGCAGGCGAGCGGGACGGGCGCGCTGACGATCGGTACTGGGCTGTCCAGCACCGGAGCCAGCGCCGCCTCGACTGGCGGTATCGCCGGTATTCACGCGACGACAGGCACGGGTTTGCTGACCATCAACGGCGCAGGCGCCGGCGGCGCTGGGACGGGCGTGCTGATCAATGCGGGCGGGGATGTTGCCTTTACGGGCCGTGGCTCGGGAACCCAGTACGGCATCGACGTCGCAAATGTGGCTGCGGGGACGACGACCACCCTGAACCTCGCTGGAACAAGAGACTCCTTAAATGGGGGGGTGACCGGGACGACCGGAAGCATCGCGGCGATCCGCGCACAGGGCGCCGGGACCTTGCTGGTCAATATCGTGGGCGCGCAGGCGGCTATGAATTTTAACTTCAACGGGATGTTGGCTCCCGTGACAGTAAACGTGAAAGCGGAGGCGGCATGGAGTCCGGTCCCCAATGTTTCGACCGTAATCCCGGCCGGCAATTTCTCCATCGACATCGAGAGCGGCGGGGCCCTGATCGCCGGCGCGCATAACTCGAATGGGGCGACACTTGAGACGCCGACAATCCTGACATTCAGCGACCCCACCACCTCGCTGCGCAACGCTGGCTTTATCCTCATCGGACCGGACGACCCGAGCACCGGTTGGGTCCCTCGGAGGCATGAAGCAGAACTCAGGATAGTGGGTCTGAAGGAATTTCGGCATTCGGGGTCTATCCTCCTGGGTGTCGAGTCCGCGATTCAGAGCCAGGGCGTTACCGACGACGACATCCAGGGCGTGACTTTCACCACCACGGACGCCTGGTACGACGACATGCTGGTCTTCCAGGACGGCACGTGGATTGGCGAAGGCGGCAAGATCATCTTCGACATCGACACCAACCGCACTCAAACCAACTGCGTCCGCACGGCGGTGACTCACGACTTCGGCGCCGCCGACTGCGTTCGGATCGTCAATTCGACGGTCGAAGGCGTTACCTATCTGTCGCTAAACCAGTCGAGCGCGGGCGACCGGGGTCGCCTGACCCAGCAGATGGCCGACGAGGGCATCGTGCTGATCGAAACGCCCGGCTCCACCGTAACGGCCGAGAACTTCGCACTCGACCCGACCCTGCGCGGCTTCAACCCGTTGACCGGCAACCTCGACAAGGGCCTTTACCAGTACGCCCTGCTGTTCGACGAAGAGGCCAGCCAGTTCAAGCTGTTCTCCACCCTGACCGGCGCCGCCTACCAGCTGCCGATGGCCGCGACCGCCGCCCACAACATGTGGCGGGTCTCGACCGGCAGTTGGCTCAACCGCCAGGCAGACCTGCGCGGCAGCCTGCAGGAGGGCCTGGGCGGCGGCATCTGGCTGCGCGTCTCCGGTGAGCAGACGGACCGCGAGATCAGCAGTGTCTCGACGCTGGGCGGCCTGTCGTTCGCCACGGACAGCAACCACCAACAAGACACCTACGCCGTCAACGGCGGGCTGGACCTGCTGTCGGCCAGCGACGGCAACATGGGCTATGTGGTCGGCCTGACGGCCGGCTACGCTCACGCCGACGTCGAGTACGAGGCCTCCACCAACACCCAGGCGATGGACGCCTGGACCGGCGGCGTCTACGGCGGCCTGGTGGTCGGCAACCTGTTCGTCGACGCCGTGGTCAACGCCAACAACGTCATCATCGACACCGATGCGCCGGGCTTCAACTTCACGCCGAAGGGCACCGTGCTGTCGTCGCGGATGATCTCGCTGGGCGGCCAGGTCGAGGCGGGTTACCGGATGCTGTTCCCCAGCGGCTTCTTCGCCGAACCGCTGGCGTCCGTCTCCTATGTCCGCAGCAAGATCGATGACCTGGAGATCCTGCCCGACGACCCCGCCCGGCCGGGGCTGCAGGTCTCCTACGAGGACCCCAGCAGCTTCCGCGCCGGCGTCGGCGCTCGTGTCGGCTTGGACCGTGACCTCGGCGGCCTGCACACCCAGTTCAGCTTCCTGGCCCGCACCTGGCAGGACCTCGAAGGCCAGAACACCGCCGTCATCCACAATCTGGCCTTCCCGGACGATGAGGACATCCGCGTAGTGGACGAGTTCTCGGACCAGTTCAACGAGGTCGCCGTCGGCGCCAGCGTCTGGGCGCCGGGCGGCATCGTCTCGGGCTTCCTGAATCTGGGCAGCAAGTTCGGAGAGGACTATGAGGCCAAAACCGGCTCGGTGGGGGTGCGTGTCGCCTGGTAAGTATAGGGTTTCCGGCTTCGGTCCCCTCTGAAACCGGATCGACTGGGGCGGCGGGTGTTGAACCTCGCCGCCCCACTTTTATAGTGGGGGACGCACTTGGCCGGGAGCGATGTGAAGCAGCCTTACTTCTTCGTTCTCGGCGTACCGAAGTCGGGGACCACTTGGGCGCAGCACCTGCTCGACGCCCACCCGCAGCTGATGTGCCGCAGCGAGGGCAAGTTCCTCGCCTTCCGCCAGGAGTTGGCCAAGGCCGCTTCAGCCTACAGCGCTACGCTTGGCTCCCTGCACCGCGAGCTGTTCGGCGACGAGTTCTTCCCGCCCTTGGCGCGCGACGAGTTCGACCAGCTCTATCGTACTTTCATCGAGGTGAGGCTCCGGTCGGGCGGCATATCGCCCGGTGTGCGGCGTATCGGCAACAAGGACCCCGAGCACGGAATGGCGCTCACCGAGATGTCGGAGCATTTCCCCGACGCGGCCTACATCCAGGTCATCCGCGATCCGCGAGACACAGTGGTGTCAGCCTGGCACCACATGCGACGTATCAATCCCACGATTGCGAAGGATATCGGTAGCCTGTCGGCATATGCGCCCATGGTACTTGAGAAGTGGCGGGAGTACATCCAGGTGGTCCGGGC
>Ga0190272_10001663_pt1 | contig 10626 bp, 9 predicted proteins | sample Popmic504T_FD_133746 | JGI IMG/M metagenome (GOLD analysis project Ga0190272, IMG submission 133746) | Populus adjacent soil microbial communities from riparian zone of Shoshone River, Wyoming, USA - 504 T | ecosystem: Environmental > Terrestrial > Soil > Riparian zone | place: USA: Wyoming...
ATTAACTGCCTGCCACAGCGCCTTGGCCTCCTGAGTGGTGGCTTCGGTGTTTCCAGACAGCCGCGGATCGACCTCCAGCGAAACGCGTCCGTCGACGCGGTTGCTCGACTCGTAGACCGGAGCCAACACGTCGCATGCATCGCTGACATCGGCAACGGTGAGCGCGCGCACGGCGGTTGCCGGCGAGGCGTCCAGGCTCGCCAGGGTGGCGAGTTGCTCGGCGTATTCAGCTCCGTCTCCGACAGCGGCGGCAAAGATGGAGGGGTTCGTGGTGACACCCACGACGCATCGGTCGTCGATGAGTTGCCGCAACCCGCCGGTACGCAGACGCTTCCGCCCGAGGTCGTCCAACCACACTGATACGCCAAGGTCGGAAAGTTCGTCGAGACCACTCATTGCCCAGCCGCCTTCACACTTGCTGTCTTCACAGTTGCTGTCTTGACACTTACCAGTGCCGCATCTACGACTGCTTCTGTCGTGAACCCGAATTCTCGGAACAACGTGGTGGCGTCTGCCGAGGCGCCGTAGTGATCGATCCCCACAACTTGGCCGGCATCGCCGACAAGTCGCCACCAACTCATGGGGCTCCCCGCTTCCACGGCTACTCGTGCCCTGATGTGGGGAGGCAGCACTTGGTCGCGGTAACTCTGGGGCTGGGCGGCGAACCACTCTTGGCAAGGCATAGAAACAACTGCAGCCGCCGTGCCTTGCTGCTCCAGGCGCTCGGCTGCGTCCACAGCCAGTGAGAGCTCCGACCCGGTGGCGATGAGGATGACGTCTGGCTCTGGCCCGCTCGCGTCCACCAGGGTGTAGCCGCCGCGCGGCACACCAGCAGCCGCGCGATCGCCGGTTTGAGTCAGCGTGGGAACGCCTTGGCGACTCAGTGCAAGCGCGGCCGGAGCATTGCGCTCGCTGAGCACGGCGTGCCAGGCCGCGACCGTTTCGGTGGCATCACCGGGCCGAACAACATCGAAGCCGGGGATCGCTCGGAGCGCACTGAGGTGCTCGATCGGCTGATGTGTCGGACCGTCTTCGCCGACGCCGATCGAATCGTGCGTCCACACGAAGATGGTGGGCACTTTCATGATGGCAGCCATGCGTACTGACGCTCGCATGTAGTCGCTGAAAACCATAAAGGTGCCGACGTAGGGGCGTGTGTGTCCTTCTAGCACAATGCCATTCGCGATGGCGCCCATTGCGTGTTCGCGCACTCCAAAGTGCAAGTTGCGCCCGAACGGATTGCCCTGCCACATAGATGTCTGGCGATCGCTCGGCAAAGCAGATGGGTATCCCGCCATGGCCGTGTTGTTGGAACCGGCGAGGTCTGCTGAGCCACCCCAGAGTTCTGGCAACCAGTCGGCGACTGCCGCGAGTGTCTTTCCCGACGCAGCGCGGGTCGCCACTTTGGTTCCCACGTCGAAGGTCGGGAGGTCTTGGTCCCAACCTTTCGGCAGCTCATGCGCACGCAGCCGCTTCTCCAGCTTCGCGGACGCGGGATTCGCGGAGGCCCACTCATCAAAATCTTCCTGCCACTGCTTGTGGAGGCCGGAACCTCGTGCCCCTACTTCACGCGCATGTTGCAGTACGACGTCGTCAACGTCGAACTGCTTTGCGGGGTCGAACCCGAGCAATTTCTTGGTGGCGGCCACCTCGTCTTCACCGAGTGCTGCGCCGTGGGCCTTCCCCGTGTTCTGGGCGTTGGGGGATGGCCACGCGATGTGACTGCGTAAACGGATGAAGGAAGGCTGGTCGCGCACCTCTCTCGCCTTGCTGAACGCGGTATCAAGCGCAGCCACGTCGATATCGCCATTGGCTGCGACATCGACCTCCTGCACGTGCCAGCCGTAGGCGCGGTAGCGGGCGCATACGTCTTCGGTGAAGGCGATCTGGGTGTTGTCCTCGATAGAGATGCGGTTGTCATCCCACATCAGCGTGAGATTGCCCAAGCGCTGTGTGCCAGCAAATGACGACGCCTCAGAGCTGATGCCTTCCTGCATATCGCCGTCGCTGGCGAAGGCCCAGACGTTCCAGTCGAAGGGGCTTTGACCAGTTGCGGTGTCGGGATCGAGCAGCCCGCGCACGCGCCGACCGGCAAGTGCCATGCCCACCGAATTCGCCACACCTTGCCCCAGCGGGCCGGTGGTGGTTTCTACGCCAAGGGTGTGGCCGTGCTCCGGATGGCCGGGAGTGAGACTTCCCCACTTGCGCAACTCGCGGAGATCTTGCAACCCAAGCCCGTAGCCCGACAAATAGAGCTGGAGGTAGAGCGTCAGGCTGGAGTGGCCCATGGAGAGCACGAAACGGTCGCGCCCGATCCATTGCGGATCGGCTGGGTCGTGGCGCAGGTGACGCTGAAAGAGCAGGTAGGCCGCCGGGGCAAGACTCATGGCGGTGCCGGGGTGGCCGTTTCCCACCTTCTGGACAGCGTCCATGGCAAGGGCGCGGCACGTGTCAACCGCGCGGTGGTCGAGATCGGTCCATTGCAGCGGAGAACTCACGTGCGTTTCTGCCTTCTGTCGGCGGTGCGCGGCCGGCGCGGGTCTACAGATCGAGTCGAGCCTACCCGGCTAGAGTGGTGCCAAACCGCGCCGGTCGGCGCGCCCGACCCGCCTGCCAAAGAGGTATTCGTGACCGCCGTAGACGCTGGTACCGCGGCGATCTTGACGCCGGCGGGGCGTCGCGGAGTTCGCGCCACATTGCGTGCATATCTCGCGCTCACTAAGCCACGCATCATCGAGTTGTTGTTGGTCACCACGGTTCCGACGATGTTCCTGGCGGCGGGTGGGGTTCCCGACCTTGCTCTGGTGTTGGCGACCTTGGTGGGCGGGACGTTGGCCGCGGGGGCCGCGAACAGCCTCAACTGCTATCTCGACCGCGACATCGACCAAATCATGGTGCGCACCGGCCACCGCCCACTCGCGACCGCTTCAGTAGCGCCTCGCGAAGCCTTGGTGTTTGGCATTGTGCTGACGATCGCGTCCCTCAGTCTCATGGCATTGTGGGTTGGCGCGCTCGCCACGTTCCTCACAGCCTTTGCCATCGCGTTCTATGTGTTCGTCTACACCGTTGGGTTGAAACGGCGGACCTCGTCCAACATCGTCTGGGGCGGAATCGCTGGCTGCATGCCAGTGCTGATTGGTTGGGCCGCGGTCACCGGTTCGTTGTCGTGGTCGGCCTTCCTGTTGTTTCTCGTGGTGTTCTGGTGGACGCCGCCGCACTTTTGGGCGCTGGCTCTTCGATTCAAGGACGACTACGCCGCCGCTGGCGTGCCCATGCTTCCTGTCGTTGAAGAGCCCACCGTTGTCGTGCGCCGGATGATTGGCCACTCGTGGGCCATGGTGGGTGCGTCACTCCTCTTGGTTCCCGTGGCAGGGATGACGGTGGTCTATGCCGTGGCCGCAGTGGTGCTGGGAGCGGCATTCCTCGCCGAAGCGTACGCACTGCGGAGCCGCATTCGGCGCGGCTTGTCCGAGAGCGAACTGCGACCCATGCGGCTGTTCCACTGGTCGATCACTTACTTGACGCTGCTGTTTGCTTTCGTGGGGATCGATTCGTTGCTTCCCTGGTAGACCCCGCGGTTCCGCGCTGAGAGTGCGACGTTCAGCGATGCAATCCAGACCAAACAAGCGCCGAGCATGTGCGCGGATACCAAGGCCACCGGTAGCCCGGTGAAGTACTGCAAGTACCCAATGGCTCCTTGGCCGATGCAGGCGGCGACTAGCCAAAGACCGGCACGTTTGGCTCGCCGGGGCGCGTTGCTGAGCGAGCATCCAAGGGTGTAAGCGAGCGCGAGCCCGAGAAAGACAAGCACCGCATCAGCATGCAGCCAGCTCATCGTGCGGGGGTCGAGCCCAAATCGCACGACTTCGTCGGCATCTCCCGAGTGTGGGCCAGTACCGGTGACGATGGTGCCGAGCACCAGCACGATTGAGGCCAGGCCCACGATCGCGCGCGCCACCCACACCAACTCGACGCGGACTGTGAGTGTTCGAGGCTCGTCGGCAGATTCGAGCGCTCGCCGAAAGAGCACGAAGGCCGCAGCAATCATGAGGATGGAAAGCATGAAGTGGGCTGCGACGGTGGCCGGATGCAAGTCGAGCAACACGGTGATGCCGCCCAACAGTGCCTGTCCGAAAATGCCGACCAAGACCGCGCTCGCCAGCCAAACCAGGGTTGCGCGCGGCGTGCCGGGTGCGCCCCAACGAGCCCATCGGCGCGCGAGAAAGGGTCGCAGCACCACGAGCAGCGATGCCACCGCCGCGGCGAGGACGGCGAAGGTCAACAGACGGTTGCCGAACTCGATGAACTTGTGCAGGCCCTCAGACTGCGAGGCAACCGGGACAACGCTTCCTTCGGTGCACTCGGGCCAGGTGGGGCATCCCAACCCAGATCCGGTGAGCCGAACCAGCCCGCCGGTAATCACGATTCCCACTTCGGCGACAACGTTCGCCGACAGAATGCGTCGCCCCGTCGTGCCGATCCGTGCCGGTTCAGACGCTGGATTCGCCTCGACGCTGCTCACCGCCCCAGCGTAATAAGCCCCACCAACCCCGCGAGAAGGACGCCCTCATCACTCTCGGCGTACCTAAATCCGCCCTCTCAGGGCTCCGCTCGCGCTTAGACGCCGGTACAACTGCAGATGCCTCTTGACCATTCTTGAGGTTAGGTACGAGCACGTCGCCGTTCGCCTCAATGTCGACCGCGGGAGCCGCAGCGGTGTGACGCACTGTCACACGTGCATCGCCAGCGTTAAGCGTCGAGATGTCGTTCTCGAATGCTTTGACGCTCGGCTCACCGTTAGCGGCCAGGTAGGCCACGATTGTGTAGTTGCCGCCACTGGCAACACTCACATCGGCCGGGCCAAGAAGGACGGTTTGCTTGTCGTCCTTGTCGGTGATCTCGACGGAGTACGTGTCCGCCGGCAGCTCCAGGGGGCCAGCAAGAGTTCCCGGCTTGAAGTTGTCGAGGGTCAGATCGCCGTTGACGTAAACGTCGACCGTCAATTCGGGTATGCCGTGCAGAACAGATACAGCGGCATCGTCTGCGGCTGAAACCGGGGTAGCGAGGAACGCAACTGGGGCGATCATGCCTACCAGCGCAGCCCCGATGTATGAGTGCTTTCGCATGCGTTTGACTCCTTGAACGGTGGGGAGGTTGCCCTTGTCGCTACTACTTCCGCGACGAACACCGTTTTGGATGCAGAGGTTCTGAATGCAAATAACTGCGTTAGTCCCAGCGGAAATATCTGGACGCGAGTGCGGCACCTGCTGCAAACCAGACCGCCAGCACCAGGAGCTCGAGGCTATTCACGCTCCCCGCAATGGTGGCATCGCGGAGCCCCTCCGCAAGCGCGCTTGAAGGCAGCCACTGAACCCAGCTTTGGGCCGCCTCGGGGAGTTCTGCGGCGGGCACGACGATTCCGCCTGCCGCGAGTAAGAGCAGGTAGATGACGTTGGCGCCAGCCAGAGTGGCCTCCGCCCGTGCTGTGCCGGCAAGCAGCAAGCCCAGGCTGGCGAAGGCGGCCGTACCCACCACGATGAAGCCGAGCGCGATAAACAGACCGATCGTGCTGGGACGCCAACCAAGCACCGCTCCAAGCACAGTGAGTAGCGTCACTTGGATCGCTTCCACACAAAGGACGGCGCAGACTTTGCCGGACAGCAGGTCGCCGCGCGATAACGGCGTAGCCCCCAGTCGTTTCAGGACCCCGTAGCGCCGTTCGAAACCCGTTTGAATGGCCAGCCCGGTGAAAGCCGTCGACAACACTGCGAGGGCGAGCATCCCAGGGACAACAACGTCGAGGCGACTGATGCGGTCGTCGGCGACGCCGAGGTCAACCACCGTCGATAAGGAGAGGCCAAGAAGGAGCCCCACCGGCAAAATGATGGTGAGCAGAAGCTGCTCGCCGTTGCGCAGCATCATCTGTAGTTCAAGAGCAGCGTGGGCGCGCACTCGCTGCCAGCGCGCAGCTGCGCCCGGTTGCGCAGCGACGTCAAAGGTTTTCACGGCCGAAGCTCCTTGCCGGTGAGTTCTAAGAACACGTCCTGCAAGTTACGGCGTTCGGTCACTACGCTGGTGGGCTCGATGGAGTGCGCCGTGCACCACGTCATCAAGGCGGCCAACATGCTGGCCGTTTCGCCTCCCGTCACCCGGTACGAACCAGGCGCCTCTTCCAGCGCGGTGGCATTCGCAGGCAGAGACTTCTGAAGGGCCGAAAGTTCCAAACGGGGAGCGGCCCTGACACGAATGACGTCACCTTCACCCGCCGCGGTTAGCGCGGCGGGGGTGCCGGCCGCCACCACTGATCCAGCGTCGACGATGACCACGTGGTCGGCCAGTTGTTCAGCCTCTTCCAAGTAGTGGGTGGTGAGGACGACCGACACCCCAGATTGGCGAAGGTCAGCGATGAGGTTCCAGGTGGCGTGTCGGGCCTGTGGGTCGAGTCCAGCGGTGGGTTCGTCCAGGAAGACCAACTCGGGCCGTCCGATCACCGCGAGCGCGATCCCGAGGCGCTGTTGCTGGCCACCTGACAGCCTCCGATATGGGGTGCGGGAGGCGTTCTGAAGTCCGAGTTGGGCCAGTAACACGTCCGGATGCTGAGGGTGTGCGTAGAGCGAGGCGGCATGTGCCAGCGCTGCGCGGGGCGTGATGGCTCCGTAAACACCGCCGATCTGCAGCATGACCCCCACTCGGGCCTTCAGCTCAGCCGCGTCCACGCGGGGATCACGCCCAAGGACGCGGACTTGGCCCGCGTCGGGGGTCCGAAATCCCTCACAGATCTCGATGGTGGTGGTTTTGCCAGCGCCGTTGGGGCCGACGACGGCGGTCACCGCAGCCCGCTCAGCATCAAACCCAAGGCCATCGACCACCGCGTGATCGTGGTACTTCTTGATCAAACCGCGCACGGAGACGGCCGCAGACGGGCTGGCAGGGAGCGGCACAGCGGCTGATTCGGACGCGGCATGCACGGGGACGAGGGTGGCATGACTGGCGGTCACCCTTCTGAGCCCCCCCAGAGTCGCGCGCAAGCCACCTTTACGCAACAATGGGGTTGTGAAATTAGTCGCGCTACCCGCTGGGTCTGGTGCCGCCAAGATCGAACCTCCTGGGTTCGACCGAGCGGACCGGACCGCTGAGAGCGAGGGCAAGGGACGTGTAGCGGCCTCCCTGGTCAACGATGGCCCAGCGACTGCTGCTGCACTGGCCAAGCGTCTGGGCATAAGCGCGACTGCGGTGCGACGTCACCTTGACGCGCTGTTGGCTGACGGCTCCGTCGAAGCAGCCGCCAAGCCTCCCTATGGCCCGGTGCCAACACCGGGACGCGGCCGACCAGCGCGCACCTTTGCCATCACCGATCGTGGGCGTTCTCAGTTCGTGTCTGACTATGACAACCTCGCGACGGACGCCCTGGAATTCCTCGCGGAAACTGTCGGCCCCAAAGCTGTGGCCGCCTTCGCTGAAGCGCGGGCGGCGCAGTTAGAGCAGGCACTGCGCGATCGTCTGGGCAACAACTGGGCAACAGTTCCGCTCGACGAGAAATTAGTTGGCCTGGCGGCGGCGTTGAGTGATTTGGGCTTTTCCGCCAGTGCGGACCCTGCCCCGGGTAGCACGCAGCTTTGTCAGCACCACTGTCCGGTCTCGCACGTGGCCGAGCAGTTCCCGCAGTTGTGTGAGGCCGAGACTGGCGCTTTCGCTCGGCTGCTTGGCCACCACGTCCAGCGGCTTGCCACCATCGCGCACGGCGATGGCGTATGTACCACCGTTGTTCCGCTGTCCGCACCATCGCGAACCATTGAGAGGACTTCCGCATGAGCACCACCGCGCATCCCGAACTCGACGGTTTGGGTAGTTACGAGTACGGCTGGAGCGACTCAGATACCGCTGGCGCCACCGCGCGCCGCGGGCTGTCCGAAGAAGTTGTGCGCGACATCTCAGCGAAGAAGAACGAGCCGCAGTGGATGCTCGACATGCGGCTGAAGGGGCTGCGCCTCTTCGGCAAGAAGCCGATGCCGACGTGGGGTTCTGACCTCACGGGTATCCACTTCGACACCATCAAGTACTTCGTACGCTCCACAGAAAAGCAAGCCACGTCCTGGGAAGAGTTGCCCGAGGACATCAAGAACACCTACGACCGGCTTGGCATCCCCGAGGCCGAGAAGCAGCGGCTCGTGGCCGGTGTGGCGGCCCAATACGAAAGCGAAGTGGTTTACCACAAGATTCGCGAAGACCTAGAAGAGCAAGGTGTGCTCTTCCTTGACACCGATACTGCGCTGCGTGAGCACGAAGAGCTCTTCAAGGAGTACTTCGGCTCGGTGATCCCACCCGGCGACAACAAGTTCGCCGCGCTCAACACTGCTGTGTGGTCAGGTGGCTCGTTCATCTATGTGCCCAAGGGCGTCAACGTTGAGATCCCCTTGCAGGCCTATTTCCGGATCAACACCGAGAACATGGGCCAGTTCGAGCGCACCCTGATGATTATCGACGAAGGCGCCTACGTGCACTACGTCGAAGGCTGCACCGCACCGATCTACAAGAGCGACTCGTTGCACTCCGCAGTTGTTGAGATCATCGTGAAGAAGAACGCTCGCTGCCGGTACACCACCATCCAGAACTGGTCGAACAACGTCTACAACTTGGTCACGAAGCGGGCTGTCGCTCACGAAGGCGCCACGATGGAGTGGGTCGACGGCAACATCGGCTCAAAGGTGACCATGAAGTACCCCGCCGTCTGGTTGGTCGGCGAGCACGCCAAGGGGGAGACGCTGTCCGTCGCGTTCGCGGGCGAGGGTCAACACCAGGATGCTGGCTCGAAGATGATTCACGCGGCGCCGAACACTTCGTCAAGTGTCATCTCGAAGTCCGTTGCACGCGGCGGAGGCCGCACCTCCTACCGTGGCCTGGTTCAGGTGAAAGAAGGTTGCCACGGATCCAAGTCGACGGTGAAGTGTGATGCCTTGCTCATCGACGACATCTCGCGCTCCGACACCTACCCCTACGCAGACATTCGCGAAGACGACGTGTCGATGGGGCACGAGGCTACGGTCACCAAGCTGAGCGAGGACCAGCTCTTCTACTTGATGAGCCGCGGAATGAGCGAAGACGAGGCCATGGCCATGATCGTGCGTGGCTTCATCGAGCCGATTGCTCGCGAGCTCCCGATGGAGTACGCGTTGGAGTTGAACCGCCTCATCGAGCTTCAGATGGAAGGGGCCGTGGGGTAGTGAGCACCGCGACTCAGCACAGCCATGGCGCTGTGCCATCTTCAGACGCCGTCCCGGCGCAGGACCGTGGCGAGCGATTTGCCTCATTCGACCCTTCCCACTTTCCCGTGCCACAGGGCCGCGAAGAAGAATGGCGCTTCACTCCACTCGATCGCCTGCACGGCCTACAAGACGACACCGCTGCTGCTGGCGGAAAGGTCGTGGTCGAGGTTTTAGCACCCGAGTCCGTCGTGGTAGAAACCGTCGGTCGCGGCGATGCGCGGCTTGGCACCGTAGGAGTCCCGACTGACCGCGTCGCGGCAAACGCCTTTGCCCGCGTTGAGCACGCCACAGTCATTACCGTGCCTGCCGAGACCGAGCTGGCTGAGCCAGTGCACGTCACGATGCGCGGTGACGGCGTTGCGGCGGCGGCTTATGGTCATACATTCATCGACGTCTTGCCGTTTGCCCGAGCCACTATCGTTCTCGACCACGTGGGTTCGGCGACCTTCGCCGAGAACCTGGAAGTGCGGGTCGGCGACCAAGCCTCGCTTACCCTGGTGTGTTTGCAAGACTGGGATACCGACTCGGTACACCTGTCGGCCCAGCATCTGCAGGTCGGCCGCGACGCGCGTCTGATCCAGGTCGCCGTTTCCTTGGGTGGAGACGTTGTCCGCCTTAGCCCGGTTGCTACGTTCACCGGTCCGGGCGGAGACGTCGAACTGCTCGGAGTGTTCTTCACTGATGCCGGACAACACCACGAGCACCGCTTGTTCGTCGATCACGCTCACCCCAATTGTCGCAGCTACGTCAACTACAAGGGCGCACTGCAGGGCCAGGGTGCGCACTCCGTCTGGATTGGCGACGTGCTCATTCGGGCCAATGCCACGGGGACCGAAACGTATGAGATCAACCGCAATCTCCTACTCACTGACGGGCCGCGGGCCGACTCCGTACCTAACCTCGAGATCGAAACCGGCGAAGTTATAAGTGCGGGCCACGCCAGCGTCACCGGCCGACTCGACGATGACCAGTTGTTCTATCTCATGGCGCGCGGCATTTCAGAGTCGGAGGCACGACGGCTTGTGGTGCATGGGTTCTTCGCCGAGCTGCGTGAGCGGATCGGTGTGCCAGTTGTCAGTGATCGACTCCAGAAAGCGCTCGAGCGCGAACTTGAAAGGACCATCGCGTCGTGACTTACCAGATCGCTTGCTCGATTGACGACCTCGTCGACGGTGAGCCGCGCAAGACCGTGATCGAGGGTGTCACCATCGCTGTCATCCTCACCGAGGGTGATGTCTTTGCGATTAACGACACGTGCTCACATGGAGCAGTGTCGTTGTCAGAAGGCGACGTCGATGGGTGCAAGCTCGAATGTTGGTTGCACGGCTCGGAGTTTGACCTGCGCACCGGAAAGCCTCTGTCC
>Ga0190272_10001664_pt1 | contig 10625 bp, 10 predicted proteins | sample Popmic504T_FD_133746 | JGI IMG/M metagenome (GOLD analysis project Ga0190272, IMG submission 133746) | Populus adjacent soil microbial communities from riparian zone of Shoshone River, Wyoming, USA - 504 T | ecosystem: Environmental > Terrestrial > Soil > Riparian zone | place: USA: Wyoming...
AATCATGACCCTGCGTATGCGGGGCTGAGCGGACAAGGGGGGATAATTTGGATCTGATCGAGAAGTTGCGCGGTGCGCTGGGCGAGCGCGTGACGACCGAGCCGCAGGCTCTGGCCGCGCGCCGCCACGACTATTGGGTGGCCAGCCACGTGCGCGACTTTGTCGGCCAGCCGGCGCCCTCCCCCGCCTGTGTGGTACGCCCCGCCAGCGTCGTCGACGTGCAGGCGGTGCTGAAGATCGCCAATGAGACCCGGACGGCGGTGATCCCGTTCGGCCTTGGCAGCGGCGTGGTTGGCGGGGTGGTCACCAGCCCCGACGCCATCCTGCTCGACATGGGTTCTATGAAGGCCACGGGCGGCATCGACCCGGTCAACCTGCTGGCCAGTTTCGACGCCGGCAAGAACGGGCTGGAGGCTGAGCAGGAATGCGCCGCCCAAGGGCTGACCATCGGCCACTGGCCGCAGTCCATCGGCGTCAGCAGCGTCGGGGGATGGATCGCCACCCGCGCCTCGGGCCAGTTCTCGACCGCCTATGGCAACATCGAGGACATCGTTCATTCGGTCGAGGCGGTGCTGCCCGACGGCACGCTGGTCAGCTTCGGCAAGGGGCCGCGTTCGGCCTCGGGACCGGACCTGCGCCACCTGATGCTGGGCTCCGAAGGTTTGCTGGGGGTCATCACCGGCGTCACCTTCTCGATCCGCAGGGCGGCGCAGGCGCGGGCCCATTCCTGCTTCTTCGCTCCCGATATGCGCACGGGCTTCGAGTTCCAGCGCGAGGTCGTGCAATCGGGCTGGGCGCCGCCGGTGATGCGCCAGTACGACGCCCCCGAGACCGTGCGGCTCAACCCGGCAGCCGAGGACTGCGCGGTGATCATGGTCCACGAGGGTCCGCAGGGGCTGGTCGACGCCGAGAAGGCGGCCGTCGCGGCGCTGGCCCAGACGTTCGGCCTGCGCGCCGGGCCGGAGAGCATCGTCGAGCACTGGCTGGGCCACCGCAACACGGTGCCGACGTGGGACATGTTCCTGTCGCGCAACATCGTCCTGGACACCGTCGAGGTCTCCGCCGACTGGACGAAGATCGGCGGCGTCTATGACGAGGCGGTGGCCTCGCTGGCGCAGGTCGAGGGCGTGCTGGCCGGCTCGGCCCACTCCAGCCACGTCTATCGCAGCGGGCTGAACCTCTATTTCACCTTCGCGGTGTCGGTCAGCGATCCGGCGAAGATGGAGGCGACCTACCACGACTGCTGGCGGCGGATCATGGCGGCGACCGACAACCACGGCGGCAGCCTCTCCCACCACCACGGCATCGGCCGCGTCCGCCGGGATTGGCTGAACGCCGAGCTTGGCGAGGCGGGCGTAGCGACGCTGCGCAAGGTCAAGGCGGCGCTCGATCCGAACGGGATCATGAACCCCGGCGTGTTGCTGCCCGATGCCTGAACTGATCCTCAGCCTGGACATCGGCACCACCTCGCTCAGCGCCTGCGTCTTCACGCCCGGCGGTGAGCTCAAGGCCATGGCCGCCACGCCGGTGACCTCGGTCTCGCAGCGGCCCGGCCAGGTGGAGCAGGACGCCGCCGCCCTGTGGGCCTCGACGCAATCGGTGATCGGCGAGGCGCTGTCGAAGGCCGGTGTTCAGGCCGGTGACCTGGCCGCCATCGGCGTCACCTCGCAGCGCGCCAGCATCGTCTGCTGGGATAGCGCCACCGGCCAGCCGCTGGCTCCCGTTGTGGTGTGGAGCGATCTGCGCGGCGCCGAGCGGGCGGGCCAGCTGCAAGGCGCCGGCTACATGGTCATGCCGCAGCAGGCCGCCGCCAAGCTTGAGGGGGTGGTGGCGGGGCTGGACCGGACGAACCTCGCCTGGGGCAACGTCGACGCCTGGGTGATCTGGAAACTGAGCGGCGGAAGCGTCCACGCCACCGACCGCAGCCAGGCCTGGCCGATGGGCTATCTCGACCTGTCCACCCTCGGCTGGAACGAGGGCCTGATCGCCCACCAGGGGCTGAATGCGGCGAGCTTCCCGACGCTGGTCGACACCTGGGGCGTCATGGGGACCACCGCCCGCGCCGTGTTGGGCGCTGAAGTCCCCATCGCCGCCGTGGTCGCCGACCAGCAGAGCGCCCTGATCGGCCACGGCTGCGAGGCGGCGGGCGCGGGCAAGGTCACCTACGGCACCTCGGCGACGCTAAACGTCTCGACGGGCGAGGAGCTGAAGTTCTTCTCGATGACCATCCCGCCCTTCGTGCTGTCAGCCGTCGGCGGGCGTACGCAATATTGCCTGGAGGGCATGGTCTACACCGCCGGCGCGGCCTTCGACTGGTTGCGGCGCACCTTGGGCATCGAGGGCCACGCGGCGTTCGAGGCGCTGGCGGCCTCAACGCCTGACGCCGGCGGCGCGGTCTTCCTGCCGGCCTTGCAGGGGCTGGGCGCGCCGCACGGCGACTTCGGCAAGCGCGGGATGCTGGGCGGCCTTTCCACCGCCACCACGCCCGGCCACCTGGCCCGCGCGGCGGTGGAGGGGCTGGCCTGCCGGGTGCGCGAGGCCTTCGACGCTGTCTATGACGGCGCCGCCCTGCCACGGCCCGAGGCGCTGCGCGTCGACGGCGGCATGACCAACTCCGACGTGCTGATGCAGGCGCAGGCCGATGTCCTTGGCCTGCCCGTCGCCCGCCACGCTCTGCGCGAAGCCACCGCCGCCGGCGCCGCCATCTGCGCCGCGCGAGGCGTCGGCCTGCTGGCCGCCGACGAGGTGGCGGGCTTCGCCACCTACGACAAGACCTTCGAGCCGCGCACCTCCGCAGACGAAGCGGCCGCACGGTTCACGACCTGGAAGACGGCGGCCTACGGCTAGGCCTCAGCAAAGGGGGACGACATGGGGGGCGTGCTGATCTACGGGGCGACCGGCTACACCGGCAAGCTGGTGGCCGCGCGGGCGAAGGCGATCGGCATGACGCCGATCCTGGCCGGCCGCAACGAAGCCAAGGTGCGGGCGCTGGCCGAGAAGCTGGGGTTCGAATGGCGGGCCGCGGACATCGACGATGCCGCCGCGCTCGACCGTGCGCTGGAAGGCGTCGAGGTGGTGCTGCACATCGCCGGGCCCTTCTCGGCGACCTCGCGGCAGATGGCCGACGCCTGCATCCGCGCCGGCGCCCACTACCTCGACATCACCGGCGAGATCTCGGTCATCGAGGCGCTGGCGGCGCGCAGCAACGAGGCGGCGGCGGCGGGCGTCATGCTGATGCCGGGCGTCGGCTTCGACGTCGTGCCCAGCGACTGCCTGGCCGCGCACGTGGCGGCCAAGTTGCCGGACGCCACCGAGCTGACGCTGGCGCTCGGCGGCATGGAAAAGGCCTCTCGCGGAACTCTGAAATCGAGCCTCGAAAGCGTCGGCAGTCCGGTGCGGGTGCGCCGGGGTGGCCGCATAGAGACGACCTGGCCGCCGCCGCGCCGCGCCTTCGATTTCGGCGCTGGGCCACGACCCGCCATCGCGGTGGGCTGGGGTGACGTGGCGACGGCCTATCACTCGACCGCGCTGCCCGACATCACCGTCTATTTCGAAGCCGTGCCGCAGATCGAGCAGATGGCCCGGATGGGCTATTTCACCCGCTGGCTGCTGAGCAGGAAGCCGATGCAGGCCCTGCTGAAGGCCGCCGTCGACCGTATGCCCGAGGGGCCCACTGACGCCGAGCGGGCGGCGGGCCGGGCGGTGCTGATCGGCGAGGTGGTCAACGCCAGGGGCCAGCGCGCGGTGTCCCGGCTGACCACGCCGGAGGGCTACACCCTGACCACCTATACGGCGCTGGAGATCGTGCGGCGCGTGCTGGCCGGCGAGGCCAGGCCGGGCTTCCAGACGCCGTCGAAGGTGTTCGGGGCCGGATTCATCGCCGGCATCGAGGGCTGCGCCTTCAGCGACTAGCGACCTGGCCGAACTTGCCGGCGTTGTAGTCGGCGATCGCGGCGACGATCTCCTCGCGGGTGTTCATCACGAACGGCCCGTGGGCGACCACCGGCTCGCCGAGCGGCTCGGCATGGCCGTAGAGGATGGCGGCGTCGGTCGTCGCCTCGATCTCGACGGTGTCGCCGTCGTCGTTCAGCTCGATCAGGTGGTGCGGCATGACCGCCTCACCGCCGACCTTCAGCTCGCCGCGCACGACGTAGAAGAAGACGCTGCGCCCCGCCGGCGCCGGCAACACCACATTGGCGCCTGCCGTGAACGCCACCGTCGACATGAAGCCGCCGAGCAGCCAGTTCACCGGCCCGGACCGGCCGTCGAACTCACCCGCGATCAGGTTCAGCGTCGCGCCGCCAAGGTCGAGCGCCGGAATGTCCTTAGCCTGCAAACCGACATAAGCCGGCGGCGTCATCTTCAGCCGCGAGGGCAGGTTCACCCACAGCTGCAGGATCTCCAGCGGCCCGCCGGCGCGCTTGAACCCGGCTGGCGACAGCTCGGCATGGACGAGGCCCGAGCCGGCCGTCATCCACTGCACCCCGCCGGCCCGGATGATGCTCTCGTGGCCGCCGCTGTCGAGATGCGACAGCTCGCCTTCGAGGATGAAGGTCACCGTCTCGAAGCCCCGGTGCGGGTGCGGCCCGAACGGCAGGCCGTTGTTGCCGGGCGCGTAGGCCTGCGGCCCGTGGTGATTGAGAAATAGGAACGGATCGAGCTGCGTGATCGCCGGCCCTGGCAACGGCCGCCGCGTGGTCAGGTCGGCGATATCGTCGCGATACGATGGATGCTGGCGGCGAACGGTGCGTGTGCTCATCGGCCCAAGGTAGGCAAGAAACGAGGCGGCGGAAGACCCGCCTCAGTTCAAACGGCGCGCAGCAGCCTTGGGGCCCCGACCAGGTTGTCAGCCGACTTCATGGCGATGAAGGGCTTGGCCATCTGGCTGCTGAGCGCCTTGATGGCCTCGCGCGTCTCGTCGTCGAGCGAGGTCGAACAGATGGCGTCCTCCACCACCGTCACGGCAATGTCCTGGTCATAGGCGATCAGGCCGGTCGAGAGGCAGGAGGCGGCGACCGAATAGCCGATGATCACCAGCTCGCAGGACGCCATGCCGGCCACCATCATCCGAAAGGCGCGGCTGGAGAAGGCCGAGCCGCCGGCGCGGTAGACCACGGCCTCGGTGAGCAGCGGCTCAAGGCCGGGGATCGGCTTGGCCTGGGCGGCGTCGGCCAGCCTGGTGTGCACATGGACGATGCGCCAGTCGGCCTCGCGGGCATGGGCCAACACGCGGCGGCAGTTGACCACGCAGCGGTCGGGCGCCTCGCCGGCCTCCAGGCTGCCCCGTTGCAGGTCCAGGCACACCAGCAGCCGTTCGCGCGGGGCCGGCTGCGCACCCCTCCACATTCCCGACATCAGGCAGCCACCCGGGCGTTGGCGGCGGAATGGTCGAGGATGCCGGGCCGGTCCCATTCCCCCTCGGGGCGGATCAGCACCAGCGGATCGCTGTCGATGCTGATGGCGTCGGCCGGCGGGTGCAGGTCGAACTCCATCTCGATGTAGTCGAACTCGGAGAAATAGAAGGCTGGGCGGTTCTCCCGCGCACGGGCCTTGAAGTAGCGCTTCCAGAACGGGATCACCCGCCGCTGCACATGGCCCATCAGCCGCCGGTAGCCCTTGCGCTCAGCCAGCGAAACCGCCTCGCGCGCCAGCATCAGCAGGCCGGGGCCGCCGCGGTATTCCTGGCGGATGGCCAGCCGCTCCAGCTTCACGAACTCGGGGAACCAGCGCAGTCGCACGACGCCGACGGGCTCGCCGTCACAGCGCAGGATCAGGTGGGTGGCGCCGGCGAAATCGTTGCCGTCGTACTCCTCGTCGAAGGGACAGGACTGCTCGCCCATATAGACCAGCGTCCGCACGGTCATGACGTGCATCAGGTCATTCATGGTGCGCGCCACGCTGACGGTAAGGTGGCCGGTGTTGGAGCCCGGCGTCTTGATAGTGAAGCTCTTGACGGGTGCGTTCATGCCGTCCTCCTGGCTAGATCATCGGCGCGTTCCCACCACAGCAGGCCGGTGGTGGTCCCCGGATAGGGAACAAAGCGCAGTTTTTCGGTCAGCAGGCGCCGCCCCGCCTCGGTCGCCGCGCGCACGAAGAAGGGGATGAAGGGCGCCTCGGCGCGCATCTCCCAGCAACCCTGCACGCAGGCCTTGGCCGCCTCACGCGTAGCCGCGGCGATGCCCCACGAATAGACCGCCGCCGGCGCCTCGTTCGGACCGGCCACCAAGGCCAGGTCGGGGGCGAGGGGATCGAAGCTGTCGTCCTTCACTGCCGCCAGGCCCCGCGCATTGAGCATGATCAGGGCCACGACACCCGTCGGCAGCCCCTCCTCGCGGGCCAGATAGATGCCGTAGCCGGTATGGGCGCAGACGGACGTTAGGGCCTCGGTGCTGGCGATGCCCTCGCCAATCAGGCCAGCGGCCATGTCGCGCACCGCGCCCAGCGTCTCCAGCGGCGCGTCGACCAGGCCCACCGGCGCAAGCGCCTGGCGCAGGCTTTGCCCCAGATCGAATTTATCAACCTTCAGTGCAGTAGATGGTCCCACGCGCTCACCCCGCTTGCCTCTCGGACCGCTTTCGTAGAGCTTGGTACATGGGCGCAGGAGCTAGGAAGGTCGCAAGGGCCCCTTGCGTTTCTGGGAGAGCACGATGCCGGACGTCGTACGGCGCAAGGCTGATTTTGGTGACCTGCGGCTCTTCTGGGCGGTCGCGGAGGCAGGCAGCTTCGGCGCCGCCGGGCGGGCGCTTGGCGTCAGCACCTCCACTCTGACACGCGCGGTCGACCAGCTCGAAGCCAGGCTCGAAGTGAAGCTGCTGGTCCGCAGCACCCATGGCATCAGCCTGACGCCGGCCGGGGTCATCGCCTACAACCGCGTGCTGACCATGGAACGCGCGGCTACGGCGCTGGAAATGGAGCTGACCGGCCACGACAAGTCCGCCGCCGGCGTGGTCAAGGTCTCCGCCCCCGACGGCCTCAGCGGCGTGCTGGTCGCGCCTTACATCACCGATTTCCTGCGCGCCAACCCCGACATCGACCTGGCCCTGGACTGCGGCCTGTGGCCCGACCGGCCGATGGAGGGCGAGGTGGACGTCGCCCTGACCTTCACCAAGCCCGAGCAGCCGGAGGTGATCGCCCGGCCGATCGCCTATTTCCATTACGGCCTGTTCGCCGCGCCCGGCTACTTCGACCTCTATGGCAAGCCGGCGACGCTGCAGGAGGCGATCGGCCACGCCTACGTCGACCACGCGGCCCAGGTGCACCAGCGCAACGAAAAGGGGGCCGCCTTCCAGCTGATGGCCCACGCCCGGCTGCGCACCAACTCCAGCGCCGTGTCGTTCAACTCCATTCGCGAGGGCGCGGGCATCGGCGCCCTGCCGACGGCCGCGCTGACCGCCGCACCCGAACTTGTCATGCTGGACGTCATCACCATGGGCCCGGTAGCCCTATGGCTTGGCCAGCGGCGCGAGATCGCCAAGTCGGCCCGGGTCAAGCAGGTGGTCGCCTGGCTGGAGGAGGTCTTCGACCAGGCCAGCCAGCCCTGGTACCGCGAGGAATACATCCCGCCCGAGGAGTTCGCGCCGGAACTGGCCGACTTGCTCGAGCGCCGCCGCGGCGTCCAAACCGTCCCCGCCGGCGACGCCGCCCGCCGCCGCGCCTGAGGTCTTGCGAGAGCGCAACGCGCTCTTCCAGTTTCGAGGTCGCCAAGCGCCCCTGGTGCCCCAGGCCGGACTCGAACCAGCACGCCCTCACGGGCAAAAGATTTTGAGTCTTCCGCGTCTACCATTTCGCCACTGGGGCACAGGGCGTGGAGGACGAGCTAGAGGCTTAGGCGCGCGTGCGCAAGATCGACCCCGACACCGCGTCGGGGTTCCGACCGACGGGGGCGCGCCAGTACGTCACATTGCCGTTGGGGGCGCGGCGTCGATACGGCTGCGGGCGCGCATGCTGGAGGGTTAACATCACCGACGTCCTGGACCGCTCCGACCGACGCGACGCGCGCGCGCATGGTGACAGCCGTGCGCCGCCGGTGTCGTTCGCCAACGCGCTGCCGCACGGCATGGCCTATCAGCTCCATGTCTCAGCCGACAACCAGAGCCGCCGCTTCACCTTCGTCGCCGACAGCTGCCCGCGGCTGAACGGCGGGATCACGGTCGAGCAGGTGCTGGCCGACGCCTCCGCCCTCTATGGCTTGATCGCCCCCGAAGATGTCGCGCGGTTGCAGGCTGCGGAGACGCAAGCGCTGACGACGTTGGAGCCGTTCGACCTGGAGGTGCTGTTCGTACTGCCGGACGGCCACCGCCGCTGTTGCCGGCTGACCTCGACGCCGCGCAAGCTGGAGGACGGCTCGACCATCTGGGAGGGCTTCCAGATCGACATCAGCGCCCGCCGCCTGGCCGAGCAGGGCCTGCGCGCCAGCGAGGAGCGGTTGGCGCTGGCCCTGGACGCCACGGGGCTCGGCCTATGGGAATACGACGTCGAAAGCGGCGAGCTGAGCTGGAACACACGGCTGCGCACCATGTACGGGCTGGAGCCGGACACCCAGATCGGCTTCGACACCTTCGTGGATGGCCTGCACCCCGACGATCGCGACCGCGTGCTTGGCCAATACGAAGCCGCCCTGCAAGGCGCGAGCGGCGGGGACTTCTCGTTCGAGCACCGCATCGTGCGGCCAGACGGCTCCATAGGCTGGCAGCTGGGGCACGGCCGGGTGCTGCGCAATGCCGAGGACAAACCGGTGCGGGCGCTGGGCACGGCCATGGACATCACCGACCGCAAGCAGGCGGAAGCCGACAACCTGCTGCTGCTCGATGAACTGAACCACCGGGTGAAGAACAGCTTCGCCACCGTAGCCAGCCTTTTGACCCTGCGCGCCAAGCGTTGCGAGAGCGAGGAGGCGCGCCAGCAGCTGACCGAGGCGGTCAACCAGGTGATGTCGATCGCCCAGGCCTACGCCCACCTCTACGCCGGCGGCCAGCCGCGCTCGCTGGACGTGGCCGACTACCTGCGCGACCTGTGCAACGGGCTGGCGCAGGGGCTGACGGACGGCGACCGGGTGAAGCTGACGGTCTCGGCGCGGTCGATGAACATGGAGACCGACCGCGCGCTCCCCCTGGGCATGGCGGTCAACGAGCTGGTCACCAACGCCATCAAGTACGCCTTCCCCGAGGGCCGGTCGGGGACCATCGAAGTCACCTTCGAGCCGACGGCCGAGGGCTGGCGTCTGGTGGTGGCCGACGACGGCGTCGGCTTGCCCGGCGACTTCGAACAGCAGCAGCGCGGCACCGGCGCCAAGCTGGTGAAGTCCTTCGCTCGTCAGGCCGGAGCGCGGCTGAAGATCGCCGGCGGGCCCGGCGCGCGGTTGGAGATCACCTCACCCGCCTAGCGGCTTTTCGCCGGAGAGCTTGCCGGCGGCGGTTTCGAGCCGCGTCAGCAGGCGCTTGAGCGTCTCCACCTCGGCAGGCGTCAGCCCTGCCAGCAGCGCCGCCTCGTAAGCCAGCGCCAGGGGCGCGATCTCGGCATGCAGGGCCTGGCCCTGCTCGGTCAGCGCCAGGATGTGGGAGCGGCCGTCCGCCTCGTGGGCGGCGCGGCCGATCAGGTGGCGCGTCACCAGGCCGTGGGCGGCCCTGCTGACGGTGACCTTATCCATGGCGGTGCGGGCGACGATGGCCTGTTGGGTCATCGGCTTTTCGGCCAGCACGGCCATCAGCCGCCATTGCGGGACGGAAAGGCCGAAGCGGTCCTCATAGGCGCGGGCGATCAGGCGGCTGACGGCGTTGGACGCCACCGACAGCCGATAGGGCATGTAGTCGTCGAGGATCAGGGCCTCCGTCTTGGCCTTCGCGCTCACTTCGATGTCCCCCCGCCCCCGCTGCTTTAGGCCGGCGCCACCTGCTGTTCGATGGCGCCGAAGATGGAATGGCGTTTTGCGTCCCGCATCTCAATACGAACAACGTCACCGTGGCGAAGGAATGGCGTCTTCGCCTGGCCGTCGAGCAGGGTCTCGACGGTGCGGACCTCGGCGATACAGCTATAGCCTAGGCCGCCTTGGGCGATCGGCTTGCCCGGGCCGCCGCCCGCGTCGCGGTTCGAGACGGTGCCGGAGCCGATGACCGTCCCGGCGGCCAGCGCGCGGGTCTTTGCCGCGTGAGCGATCAGCGTGCCGAAGTCAAAGGTCATGTCAACGCCGGCGTCGGCCTGGCCAAAGGGCTTGCCGCCCAGCTCGACCTCGACGGAGCCATGCAGCTTGCCGTCCTTCCAGGCGTCGCCCAGCGCATCGGGCGTCACCGCCACTGGCGAGAAGGCCGACGCCGGCTTGGACTGGAAGAAGCCGAAGCCCTTGGCCAGTTCGCCGGGGATCAGGTTGCGCAAGGAGACGTCGTTGACCAGCATCACCAGCCGCACGGCGCCGAGCGCCTGCTCGCGGCTTGCGCCCAGCGGCACGTCGCCGACGATCACGGCGACTTCCGCTTCCAGGTCGCAGCCCCAGCTCTCGTCGGCCAGCGGAATGGCGTCGCGGGGCCCGAGGAAGCCGTCCGAGCCGCCCTGGTACATCAGCGGATCGGTCCAGAAGCTTTCCGGCATCTCGGCCGCCCTGGCCTGACGCACCAGCGCCACGTGGTTCACAT
>Ga0190272_10001665_pt1 | contig 10623 bp, 3 predicted proteins | sample Popmic504T_FD_133746 | JGI IMG/M metagenome (GOLD analysis project Ga0190272, IMG submission 133746) | Populus adjacent soil microbial communities from riparian zone of Shoshone River, Wyoming, USA - 504 T | ecosystem: Environmental > Terrestrial > Soil > Riparian zone | place: USA: Wyoming...
CGCGGCCTGGACCTCGAATGTAGCCTCCGATGCGGTGAGCTGGAATACCGAGACTTTTGCGCAGAACCCGAACGCGAACGCGATTCGGTTTGGGACCTTGTATAATTTCCGGTTCGATTCCAATCGTCCGCCCCAGGCTGTCAACGCGACCATCGGCTTCCTAAAGACCGGGACCCCGATCACTGTTGGAATTCAAGGCCCCTCGCCGGATGGCGGCGCGTCGCCCACGCCATCGCCGACAGCTTCTCCCACCCCATCGGAACCTCCCCAGATCGATATTGTGGTAGGCATCACCGACTCGCCTGACCCGGTCTTGGTTGGCCAGAACCTGACCTATACCATAACCGTATCCAACAACAGCAGCGTCGGCACGAGCTTTGTCCCTATGTCGGACAATTTGCCGGCAAGCGTGAATTTTGTTTCCGTGACCACAACTCAGGGTAGTTGCACCGGCACGGCGAGCACGGTCTCGTGCGCTCTGGGCCCCTTCCCGCCCTTCGGCAGCGCAACGGTGACCTTGGTGGTAACGCCGACGGTAGCCGGGCCGCTTAGCAATACGGCCAGTGCCCAGTATTTCGGCGATATTGCCCCGACTAACAACACCGCTACGGCATCTACCACAGTCCTTCCCTTGGGGACACCTACACCTACCCCAACCTCCACTCCTACGCCACCGGCGACACCAACGCCCACTCCTACTCCGACTCCGGGGGTTTGCTCGTGGGGTTTCGGTCCTGCGTTTCCCATTCCGATTAACAACGAGGCCATCACCAGTCTTGGGGGCAATCTTTACAGTTTTGGCGGCACAACTACGGGCAACGTGCAGGTCGCCAATGCGTATAAATTTGATGGAACAACTTGGACTCCCATTGCACCATTGCCGCAGGCTTTGGCTGGTGCGTCGGCAGTCAATGACGGCACGAGTATCTATATTTTGGGGGGCTTTACTGGCGCAGTAGGGCACAACAACGTCTACAGGTATAATCCGGGTGCAAATTCTTATACGACGCTGGCGCCACTCGCGACCGCGTCCGCGGGTCACGGAGCGGCCTACCTTGGTGGGAAAATCTACAAGTTTGCCGGCTCAACCACCGCGACCGAAATCTACGATATTGCTACCAATCAGTGGACAGCAGGGGCCGACTATCCTCGATCTGTCAGCTCTCTGCATGCCTTCGCGCATGGAAACTTTATCTACGGCGCGGGTGGACGACTTTCGGTCCCTCTCCCTATTACGATATCCTCAACCTATCGCTATGACCCGACTACGAATACTTGGGACGACGCAGCGATCGCCGACTTACCCGAAGTTCGCGCGGGAGCAGCGAGTGGCCCCTATAATGGCGGCTGGGTTTTAGCCGGTGGGAGTCAAAGCGGACCGCTTTTGGGCTCCGCCATTTCCTGGAGTCCAAACTCCAACACCTGGTCCAGTTTGCCGTTCCTGTTGGCCCCACGCATGAATATGGGTGGCGCCGCGCTGAACGGAAGCTTCTATGTCGTTGGCGGAGGTTCCCTGGCAACGTCCTTTAATAACGACAATCAAAAACTGACCTGCCCACCGGCGCCGACACCCACGCCAACGCCTACACCTGCTTCTCCCACACCTACGCCTACTTCTCCCACGCCTACACCTACTTCTCCCACACCTACCCCGAGTGCCACTCCCGCGGCGCAGGCCATTAACCTTTCCACCCGGATGCGGGTTCTGACTGGTGATAACGTCGGCATCGGTGGTTTTATCATCACGGGAACCGTTCCGAAACATCTTCTCATCCGCGTCATTGGACCTTCCTTGACCGACGCCGGGGTTCCCGGTGCGCTGCCTGATCCAGTGCTCGAACTGCATGGTCCGGCTGGATTTGCCACGGTCACGAACGACAACTGGAGAGACGATCCCGCGCAGGAAGCCCTGATCCTCGCCACTGGCATCCCGCCGAACAACGATCTCGAGTCGGCGATTGATGCGACCTTGAATCCCGGCGCCTATACCGCGGTGGTCCGGGGCAGTAATAACACCATCGGTGTCGCTTTGATCGAAGTCTACGACCTTGGTCACGGCGTCCCCGCAAAGCTGGCCAACATCAGCACCCGCGCCTTTGTCAGCACCGGTAACGACATTGTCATTGCCGGCTTCATTCTGGGCAGCGGCAGCGGCAACGACAGGATTATCGTGCGCGGCATCGGTCCGAGCCTGGCTGACGCTGGGGTGCCTGAAGTGCTCGCCGACCCAACGCTCGAACTGCGCAACAGCAGCGGCACGGTCCTGTTCGCGAATAACGACTGGCAGGATGACCCGATCCAGGCGTCGGAAATCACCGCCGCGGGTCTCGCGCCGGCCAGCAACCTCGAATCCGGCATTGCCGCGACTCTGCCGCCGGGCGCTTATACCGCACTGCTGGCGGGACTGAACAACGGCACGGGTAATGGCGTGGTTGAGGTCTACGACCGGGGCGCCCCCTAAAAGGAGCGGATCGAGCCCCCTTCTGTAGAGCGGGGTCGCTAACCCGCCGGGATTGGGCGTGACCTATCGCTCCGCTCTACCGGGAGCTACGCCCCCTGGCGAGCGTGCGCGCCCACGGCCAGCAAGGCCGTTGGCTATACAATAAGGATCGCGGTCGCCGTAAGACTCTGCCGCGGGTACTACCTAGTGCTAAGAAAGTCTGTTATATTCTCTGCCGCGGACTACTTAATGCTCAGATTACGGCATAATCCGGGTCTGCCCTCTCCTGCCACCGCGGATTACAAAAGTTCGATCGTTCCGGCTTAGGATACAAGAGCCGCAGTGAGGTCAGCTTTCTTTCGTGTCCTCTGAAGATACTTCCCGGGGTCTGCCCAGTTGGGTCAGCCGGAGGACCATTTATTACCAATTAGAACTTACCATGCATAATCGAATCAACTCCCTTCGTTCCGGGCTTGTCCCGGGGCTTTTCCTCGCTTGCGCCGCGCTGGCGATTTTCACCGCTCAAACAAGAGCGCAGTCGCTCGGGGCCGCTGAAACCTACGGTGTCCTCGGCGCCACCACGGTAACCAACACTGGCGCCAGCCAGATTTCCGGCGACGTCGGAGTCGCCCCCGGTCCGGACGTCACGGGATTTCCGCCAGGGATTATTATGAATGGCGCCCTCCACGAGAATGACGGTCACGCGATACAGGCTCATGCCGACCTCGCCACCGCTTACACGGACTTTGCCGGGCTGGTTTCCCCGCCCGCTAATAACCTAAGCGGAACAGATCTGGGTGGCCAAACGCTTTACGCAGGAGTGTATCGCTTCGACACCGAGGCAACCTCGGGCGGCATCCTGACCTTCGATGCCAAGGGTGACCCCAATGCACGCTTCGTCATTCAAATTGGCACCACCTTGATCACCACCGGTAGCTCATCGGTTGTCCTGATCAATGGCGCCGACGCTCGGAATATCTACTTTCGGCTAGGCACGGCCGCGACCCTCGGCAGCGGCAGTACCTTCATCGGCACTATCATGGCTGGAACCGCCATAACCTGCGTGGGTGGCACCAATGTAACTGGCCGGCTCCTGGCTGTAACAGCAGCCGTAACCCTTGATACAAACATGGTTACCAACCCGGGAGGACTCCCAACGCCTACACCTACCCCAACACCTACCCCAACACCTACCCCAACACCTACATCCACGCCAACGCCTACCCCAAAGTCCACGCCGACACCCTCGCCGAGCGGCACTCCAACAGCCACGGTTAAGCCCAGTGCAACACCCAGCGCGACAGGCACGCCGGCCCCGTCTTCCACCCCCACTCCTGGAATAACTCCAAGCCCGACAGCGGCACCATCGTCCACTCCCGCTGGAACTCCTACGCCAACCCCCACGCCGGCAGCACAGGTTATCAACCTCTCGACCCGCATGCGCGTTCAGACCGGAGATAACGTCGGCATAGGCGGCTTCATCATCGCTGGAAATACTTCGAAACAAGTGATCGTTCGCGGTATCGGCCCAACCTTGAGCCGCTCCAATGTCCTCGACGTGCTGGCCGATCCAGTGATCGAGCTCCGCGGCCCGGGTGCATTTGTTCCAGTCACGAACAATGACTGGAGAGACAACCAGGAGCAGGAAATCATGGACACGGGAATTCCGCCGACCGACGACCTTGAATCAGCTATCGTAGCCACGCTGGTTCCCGGCGCTTATACCGTAATTGTTCGAGGGATTAATGACTCTTCGGGTGTGGGCCTGGTCGAGATCTATGACCTCAACCGGAGCGTTGACTCGAAACTCGCCAACATAAGCACACGCGCCTTTGTCAGCACGGGTGACAATATCGTCATTGCGGGCTTTTTGCTCAGTGATGATGGCGGAGATGACAGAGTTGTTGTCCGCGGCATGGGTCCGAGCTTGGCTCCGAATCCATTCCCAGCGGACGCTGTTCTGGCTAATCCTACTCTGGAACTACACGACACAAACGGATCGCTCCTCATAACGAACAACGATTGGCAGGATGACGCAGTGCAAATGGCAGAGATTGCCGCGGCGGGACTTGCGCCGACCCACAGCCTCGAGGCTGCCCTGGTCGCAACGCTGCCGCCGGGCCTGTACACCGCTCTGCTTTCGGGAATGAACAACGGGGTGGGTATTGGTGTCGTCGAAATCTACGACCTCGGCGGGACGCCCTAACCCGCGCCGGCGCTCTTTATTGCCGGGCGAGGTCTGCGGACCTCGCCCGGCTTTTGCGTCAAATTCCGCGCAACACAACATCCTGGCGGATTGTGTCCTGCCTCGGAGGGAAGATTGGTGCCAATGAGTCTGCCAAACGTGTCGCCCAGGGATCAGGATCCAATGATCGCACTTCCTCCATCCGAAACGAATGCGTGCCGCGCGCGATCAAATTCTTCCCTTCCCGAAAAAAGAGTCGACATTTTCCGAGTCCTCCGGTAGAATAGCCAACGGCGTTTCTGCTTCAAGAAGCGTTCAATCCGAAAAAATGAGAAGATTGCCGATCCTTGTAGCCACCTTGCTTATCGCCGCTTCTCCTGGCCTTAGCGCCAAGGCGATCAAGTATCCCGACCAAGATCCTGCCTTCAGCATTACCATTCCCGACGATTGGACAGCCCAACCGGGCAAGGATGGCAATCTGGAATGCGAGGCGGGCGACGGCTCGAAGTTCAGTTTCTCGATTGTTCCGGCGGCTGAGATAAAAAAGGAAGAAGAACTGAAAAGCTACCTGTCGACGCTTGCGAAAACCATGGGCGACGGCGCCGAAATTAACGATTTGAAAGTCGGCGAGATAAAACAAATGACGACGCCAAACGGCGTAAAGCTTTCTGGTCTCAACGCGAACGGCCCAAGCTCCGGAGTCGAGGTGGTCATCTCACTCGCGGCCTTTGCTCCGAAGAACGAGACCTATTTTATCATCATGGCCGCGGCGGTGGCAGATGTGGACAAGGCGCACGACCAGACAATGGGAGAGATCATCAACTCGATCACTCCGATTTCGGGCAAAGAGTAAGCCTGAAAAGTTCAGGACGGCGGGTTGCGCACGCGCGTGAAACCTGCTGCGTAGTCGAAGACAGACAGACAATCGCTCATGAAAAAAAATCCCACTTCGCAATCCGGTTTCATCAATCCACGCATCATCCTTAGTTTTGTCTTCTGCTCCATCGGCGTCTTTCTGGCGCTACTCGGCGGTGGAGCGTTCTCGCCCACCTTTGCGCAAGCCAACAATTCCGCCCCGGCTCCCGTCGAACCATTGTTCGAAGAGACGGAACAACTGTCTCCGGCGGACGATGAGGGACGGTTCGTTCAACTCATCGAGTTCTCCGAGCCAGGACTGCTCCGGCGGCAGGAACACACATCCGGAGATCGCTTCCGGGCAGACACTCCGCAAGCGCGGGCCGACCTCGAGCAGTTAAAGGTCGAGCAGGCCCTTCATATCCAGTCGATCGGCATCGCGATCGGCCGCCAGCCGGATGTAACCCACCAATACATGGCGACGCACAGTGGTATCGCGACTCGCCTGACCCCCGAAGAAGCGCAGATCGTCCGCATGCTGCCCGGTGTGGCGTCCGTCGAGCGCGAACGGGTCTACGAGCTTGACACTTTTCGCAGCCCGTTCTTCATCGGCGCCGACCAAATCTGGAATGGCGCTGCTGTGCCGGGCGGCGTGGGAACCAGGGGCCAGGGCATTGTTATCGCAGTCCTCGATACCGGTAATAATGCGACGCATCCCTCGTTTGTTAACGACGCTTCGTGCGGCCACGGGGTCGGGGGCGCACCGAACAAGTTGATCAGCCGGTTGGACTGTGCCAGCGCCGATGGAACCGGCCTTTGCAATGGTGCCAATCCAAACGACACAAATGGGCACGGATCCCATACCGCCAGCACCGCGGGCGGCAATGTTGTGCCCACCAGTGCGGTTCCGCCGCCCACCCAGCAAATCTCGGGCGTCGCACCCTGTGCCAATATCCGCATGTACAAAGTCTGCCCGACTAACAGTTGTCCCTCGGCCAACATCACCGCCGGCATTAACAGCGTGCTGCTGCATGGCGATGTTGACGCAATGAATTTTTCCATTTCGGGCGGAACCGCCCCATGGACTGATAATGACCGGAGGTTCCTGGATTTGGTGTCCGCCGGTATCGTAGTCGCCGCTTCCGCCGGCAACACCAGCGCCGGCGTTCCCAATCCCGTGGGCCAGGTGAACCACCGAGGTCCCTGGGTCATGACGGTGGCCGCGTCCACCAAAGACACGGATATCCTGGCCAGCTTCAGCCTCCGCGGCCCCATCGCCGGAAACCTCCAGAATCTGACCAAGCCGGACGTCACTGGACCGGGAGTAACGATCTACGCGGCCAACAGTACGACATACGGCAACCTCAGCGGCACCTCAATGTCCAGCCCGCACCTGGCGGGCAGTGCAGCCCTGTTGCGAGCGATCCACCCGACCTGGCTCCCGTCGGAGGTAAAATCAGCCCTCATGATGACCTCTTTCAACGGGGGCAAAAAGGAGAACGGAACAACGCCCTGGGATCCGGATGATGTCGGCACGGGCCGGGTCGACCTGACTCAGGCAGCCAAAGCCGGGCTGGTAATGAACGAAACCTTTGCGAATTACCTGGCCGCCAATCCCTCCACGGGCGGCGATCCCAAAACGGTGAATATTCCGTCGGTCCGGAACATGACTTGCACGCCAAACTGCGTCTGGACGCGCACGGTGCGCAATACCAAGACCGTGCCAACGAGCTGGACCGCCACCGGTTCGGCCATCGTTCCCGGCAATTTTACCGTCAACGTTACGCCATCGACCTTCAACTTCACCGGTAACGTGGCGGAGACACAGGTGCTCACCATCACAGCGACGCCGCTCGTGAGTCTGACTGGGCCGGTAGCGTTTGGTCAGGTTTTGTTGACCGAGGCGGGCGCCGTTTCACCCAATGAGCGCATTACCGTAGCGATCAAAGGCGTGCCCGGCGCGTCCACGCCTACCCCCACGCCCCCACCCGGGACCCCGAGTCCGACTCCGACAGCAACGGCCACCTCAACCCCAACAGCCACAGCTACAGCTACAGCTACCGCAACACCAACGGCGACAGCGCCGGGTACGGCGACGCCTACAGCTACCGCGACGGCAACAGCAACGGCCACTGCCACCCCAATCGCGACACCCTCCACCACGCCAAACCCGACCGCCACAGCTACAGCTACAGCTACAGCTACAGCTACCGCGACACCGACAGCGACGGCCACCGCTTTTCCATCACCGACCCTTTTCCCAGATCTGGTCCTGACCATGACTGACTCCCCCGACCCGGTCCAGGCGGGCAACAACCTGACCTACACCATCACTGTATCTAATGTCGATCCAAGCCTCCAGATGACGGCCACGATGACGGATCATTTGCCGGCGGGCGTGAACTTTGTTTCTGCCACCCCGAGCCAGGGCAGTTGCACGGGGACGACCACCGTCATCTGTAACCTGGGTTCTATTGCGGCCGGCACCAGCGCAACTGTCAGCCTGGTGGTCACGCCGACTGCAGCCGGCACGCTCTCGAACACTGCTGGTGTCTCTACCTTTGAAGATCCCACCCCCGGCAACAACTCGGACACGGAGCTGACTACCGTCATCCCGGCGTCAACCCCAACAGCGACCCCAACGTCGACAGGAACTCCGACATCAACAGCAACTCCGACATCAACACCAAGTCCGACGCCCGCCGCGCAGGCTATCAACCTCTCGACCCGGATGCGCGTGCTGACTGGAGACAACGTCGGTATCGGCGGTTTCATCATTACGGGAACCGTTCCGAAACATGTGCTCATCCGGGCCATTGGACCTTCCCTGACCGATTCCGGAGTTCCCAACGCGCTGGCTGATCCGGTGCTCGAACTGCACGGTCCGAGCGGGTTCGCCACGCTCACCAATAATAACTGGAGAGACGATCCCGGGCAGGAGGCCCTGATCCTGGCCACTGGCATTCCGCCGACCGACGATCTCGAGTCAGCGATTGACGTGATGCTGACCCCGGGAGCGTACACCGCGATCGTGCGAGGCAATGGCAACACCACCGGTGTCGGTTTGGTGGAAGTCTACGATCTCAACCAGGCCGTAAACTCAAAGCTGGCCAACATCAGCACGCGGGCCTTTGTCAGCACGGGTGACGATGTAGTCATCGCGGGCTTCATCCTCGGTAATAGCGCGGGCAGCGACAACGTAATCGTCCGGGGTCTGGGGCCGAGCCTGAGTGGACAGGGAGTGCCGACGGTGCTGGCCAACCCGACGCTGGAACTGCGCGATAATAACGGATCGCTCCTCACCGCCAATAACGACTGGCAAGATAACGCGGTCCAAGCCGCGATCATTAGTGGGGCGGGTCTGGCGCCAAGCGACGACTTGGAGTCCGCCATCGCGGCGACATTGCCACCGGGCCTTTACACCGCGCTGCTCGCGGGGTTGAACAACGGCACCGGCAACGGGCTGGTCGAAGTCTACGACCGCGGCGCGCCCTAGCGGTTGGAAAGCTGGAAGCGAGGATTGTTCTTCCGTGTCCTAAAGAAGCGGCGACACTGGTCCGCGTCCTCCCGTCTGAACCGGAGAACGGTGTGACGCCCCTTGCGACGGAGCGCAAAACTCTATTCGCCCTGAAGTTGCTCGCGTGAGACGGTCCCGCGCGTGAAACCTGCTGCGCAGTCGAACAATTCGGGGCTGGCCCGATTCCTGGATCAAATCCTAAGACACTCACATCAACAGGAGTTCCACCATGCGCCGCATCAAAATCACCGCGTTTATCGCCCTCAGCGCTGTATCGGCACTCCTGCTGATTCTGAGTTTCACGCCAGTCGCGGGAGGCGCGCCCGGCATTCTCAAAACGTTTTTTGACGACGACCCCGACCTGCCACCCGCTTCCGTAGGTGTCCCAAAAAGTCAGTTCAGCAAGGAAGAGTTTATGACGCGGCGGGCCGAAGGAATCGCGTTGAAGCGAGGTATTGGTAAGGATACGCCGTTTGATCCGCAAGCCCGCCCGGCTGCCCTCCAGCAGATGGAAATGCAGGAACAGATGGTGGCGAGTATGCCACGATCCAGCGAAACCGATGCATTGCTCGCAGCTTGGACTCCACTTGGACCTGCCCCGATTCCCAACGGACAAACAGTCAGCGTCACGACCCCCGTTTCCGGGCGCACCATAGCCATCGCCGTCCATCCGACTAATCCAAATATCGTTTACGTCGGCGCGGCGCAGGGGGGCCTTTACCGCTCAACGGACGGCGGAACGAATTGGACCGCATTAATGGATGGCGCGCTCTCACTCGCGATTGGCGCCATTGCGATTGCGCCGTCTCAACCCGACACCATTTATGTCGGCACGGGTGAAGTCGGATTTTGCGGAGACTGCTTTTTCGGTGTCGGGGTTTACCGCATCGACAATGCCAGCACCGCATCACCCGTTGTCAGCGGACCCTTCAATGACGACTCGACGAATGCGGACATTTTTACCGGACGTGCGATTGGCGCGATCGCCGTGCATCCCACTCTCCCGGGCACAATTTTTGTAGCTTCCGCGTCTGGTATTGGCGGCATCGGTGGTGAACCAAACAACGCCTTGCCCGCTCGCGGTCTCTATCGCTCAACCGATGCGACTTCGGCTGACCCTACTTTTACGAAAATGGTCATGACCGGACCCTCGGGGGCGGATCGCCCGATCGTCGATCTTGCAATGGATCCGGGCAATCCTGATCTCGTGCTGTGCACTTTAGCGGACGGCTTTGCTCTCAACGAAGGCGGCGTCTTCCGCTCGACGAATGCGCTCGCGGCGACTCCAACTTTTGTCCGGACTTTTGTCGCCGGCAACGGAACTTCCAATTCGCGAACGGAATTGGCCCTTCATAAGAATACCGTTAGCGGAGTGGTGACCGTTTATGCTGCTTCCGGTACGGCCGGCGGCACGGTCCAGCGCTCGACTGATGGTGGCGCGACCTGGGCCCAGCGAATTGATAATAACTTCTGCACACCGCAATGCTTTTACGATATCGCCGTCGCCGTTGATCCAACGAATGTCGACCGTGTTTATCTGGGCGGTTCGCCGACCCTCCCTTTTGGTTTTTCGATTAATGGCGGAACGTCTTTCACCACCAGCGCCAGCGGCTTGCATGTCGATTC
>Ga0190272_10001666_pt1 | contig 10622 bp, 9 predicted proteins | sample Popmic504T_FD_133746 | JGI IMG/M metagenome (GOLD analysis project Ga0190272, IMG submission 133746) | Populus adjacent soil microbial communities from riparian zone of Shoshone River, Wyoming, USA - 504 T | ecosystem: Environmental > Terrestrial > Soil > Riparian zone | place: USA: Wyoming...
CGCAAGAAGCGGCGCAACGAGTTCTGGGTCGACGAGTACGAGCTGCTCGGGCAGGGAACGGCGCCCGTCCACACCGTGGGGCTCGTGCCGGTCCATCCCGCCACCTACGGCCTGTCGGCGGGCGCCTTGCGCGACCTCGTCTGGAAGGACTACAAGCTGATCCGCCACGTCGTCGAGCCGCTGCCGGCGGCGCTGCGGGTTGCCGAACAGCTGCCCGACCGTTCGGCGGCGATCGCGGCGGCGCACTTTCCCGACGGCGAGGACGAGGCCGAAGGCGCACGCCGCCGGCTGGCCTTCGAGGAGCTGTTCCTGCTCCAGCTCGCCGTGACCGGGCGGCGACGGTCGCGGCGCGGCCGCCGTGAAGCCGCAGCGCTCGAAGCGACGGGAACGGTCGTCGACCCCTGGCGCGCCGCGCTTCCGTTCGAGCTGACCGGCGACCAGCAGCGCGCCTGCGCCGAGATCGACGCCGATCTTGCCAGGTCGCAGCCGATGCAGCGCCTGCTGATGGGCGAGGTCGGCAGCGGGAAGACGGCGGTCGCGCTGGCGGCGATGCTGCGCGCGGTCGAGAACGGTCGCCAAGCCGCGTTGATGGCGCCGACCGAGACGCTCGCCGAGCAGCACCTCGCGACGATCGACAGCCTGCTCGGCGGGACCGTGCCGGTCGAGCTGCTGACCGGCTCGACCACCGCGTCGCGCCGCCGCGACCTGCTGGCGCGACTGGCGTCCGGGGAGCTGGCGCTGGTCGTCGGCACCCATGCGCTGATCGAGGACAGCGTCGAGTTCCGCGACCTCGCCGTCTGCGTCGTCGACGAGCAGCACCGCTTCGGCGTCCGCCAGCGGGCCGCGCTCGACTCGAAGGCGCCCGGCGAGCTCGCGCCGCACGTCCTGCACATGACCGCGACGCCGATCCCGCGCACGCTCGCGCTGACCGCCTACGGCGACCTCGACGCCACCGTGCTGCGCGAGCTGCCCGCCGGGCGGCGCCCTGTCGAGACGTTCGTCGTCGACGGCGCCCGTGCGCGCACGCGCGCCTACGAGCGGATCCGTGAGGAGATCGCCGCCGGCCGCCAGTGCTTCGTCGTCTGTCCGCTCGTCGAGGAGTCCGAGGCGCTGCAGGCGAAGGCGGCGACCGTCGAGGCCGACCGCCTCGCGCGAACCGAGTTCGCCGACCACCGCGTCGCGCTGATCCACGGCCAGATGCCCGCCGCCAAGAAGCAGGAGGCGATGCGCAGCTTCGCCGCCGGCGACGCCGACGTGCTCGTCGCGACGAGCGTCATCGAGGTCGGCATCGACGTCCCCAACGCGACGGTGATGCTGATCGAGGCCGCCGACCGCTACGGCCTCTCGCAGCTCCACCAGCTACGCGGCCGCGTCGGCCGGGGCGGCCACGCCTCGCTCTGCATCCTCTTCGGGGATCCCAAGCTGCCACGGCTGATGGCGCTCGCCAACGAACGCGACGGCTTCCGGCTCGCCGAGATCGACCTCGAGCTGCGCGGGGCGGGGGAGGTGCTCGGCACGCGCCAGTCCGGCCTGCCCGAGTTCCGCGTCGCCCGCCTACCTGACGACCAGGAACTGCTCGAGCGCGCCAAGCTGCGCGCCGACGACCTCCTGACCGCCGACCCGCGGCTCGAGCTTCCCGAGAACGGGCTGCTGCGAGCCGCCGTCATCGAGCACTTCGGCTCCGACCTCGACCCGATCCCGGCGTGACGGATACTTGCCTTCCAGCAGCGATCTAGGAGGACGTATGGACCTCAGGACGACTCAACAGCCCTTGAAGGACGGCTATCGCGACGATCCGGGCTCCGCATCGATCACCTTGTCCGCTCGAGGCAGCGAGACGGACGGTCCCACAGGCTGCTCGGTCGATCTCGGTCGTGCGATCCAGGCAGCCGAGGCGCATGTCGGCGTTGGCGGTCCCGGCATCGGTGCATGCTCTGGAGATCTGCTGCTCGGAGCGCTCGCGGCGTGCGCCCAGATCACGTGCCAGATGGTCGCGACCTCGATGGGGATACAGACCGAGCGGATCGAGGTGGTCGTCGAGGGGGCCCTCGACCTGCGCGGAACGCTCGGTGTCGACCGCGACGCCCTCGTCGGATTCTCGGCGATCCGCATGCGCTACGAGATCGATGCCCCCGGCGCCGACCGTGAGCAGCTCGCTTCTCTACAGGCCAAGGCGGAGCGCTACTGCACGGTCCTACAGACGCTGCGCGAGGCGCCGGACATCGCAACGGAGTTCGTCGCGGGGTGAGGGTCGTCGCCGGCGAGCTGCGCGGTCGCAAGCTCGTCGCTCCCCCCGGCGACGCGACCCGCCCGACGGCAGACCGCGTGCGCGAGGCGCTGTTCTCGATCCTCGGCGACGTCTCCGGCCTGCGCGTGCTCGACCTCTACGCGGGCTCGGGCGCGCTCGGCATCGAGGCGCTGTCGCGCGGGGCCGCCGCGGCGGTCTTCGTCGACAGCTCGCAGGCCGCCGTCACCGCGATCCGCCGCAACCTCTCCGAGCTCGGATTGGAGGCGCCTGTCCAGCGCCGCGACGCGCTCGCCTACCTCGCCGCAGCGACCGGCGGCGACCCCTACGACCTCGTCTTCGCCGACCCGCCGTATGATTCCGCTGTCCGCCTCGCTCCCGAGCTGGTGGAGCTCCTCCCGCCAGTCCTAGCCAAAGACGCCGTCATCGTGACCGAGTCCAACAAGCGAGCCCCGCTCGAACTGCCCTTTCCGCTGCTGCGCGAGCGCAGCTACGGCGACACGCGGATCGCGGTACATCGTCATGGCTGATCGCACCAGCGGCACCGCCGTCTGTCCGGGCTCCTACGACCCGGTCACGCTCGGCCACATCGACATCATCACCCGCACCGCCGAAGTCTTCGACAACGTGATCGTCGGGGTCGTCGACCAGCCCGTGCGCAAGCAGAAGACCGTCTTCACCGCCGAGCAGCGAGTCGAGTTCATCCAGGCGGAGATCGCCTCGCTCGGCAACGTCGAGGTCAAGTCCTTTCACAACCTGCTCGTCGAGTTCGCCCGCGAGAATGGCGCCAAGACGATCGTCAAGGGTCTGCGCGCGATCTCCGACTTCGAGTACGAGTTCGAGATGAACCAGCTCAACCGCAAGATGGCCCCGGACATCGAGAGCACGTACCTGATGGCCGCCCCACAATTCAGCTTCCTCAGCTCCAGCGGCGTCAAGGAGCTGGCCATGTTCGGAGGGGATCTGACCGGATTGGTGCCCGCGCCGGTAGCCTCTCGCTTGCAGGAAGCGCTCGAGCGCTGACGAACTGAGGTTCATCTATGGACGTCCTTGTACTCATCGACAAGCTGGACGACACCGTCCACAACGCCAAGCCCGTGCCCCTCACGGACCAGGTCCGCGTCGACAAAGAGGAGATCTACGACATCCTCGATCAGATGCGCGCCACGATCCCCGAGGAGATCAAGCAGGCGCGCTGGATCGTCAAGGAGCGTCAGGAGATGCTCGCCGAGGCGAAGCGCGAGGCTGAGCGGATCGTCAAAGAGGCACGCGAGGAGCAGATCCAGCTGATCTCCGACGAGGAGGTCGTCAAGCAGGCCGAGCGCCAGGCCGACGAGATCGTCGAGGACGCCCGCGCCCGCGAGCGCGAGATCCGCCTCGGCGCCGAGGACTACGCCGACGACATCCTCAACACGCTCGAGATCAACCTCGAGAAGTTCACCGCCGCCGTCCAGCGCGGCCGCGACCGCCTCCAGGGCCGCGAGGAGGCCGAGGTCAGCTAGACCCGGCTGCGGTCTCGCTAGGGTCGATGCATGGCCCAGCGGGTGGACAAGTTCGACGTCGGAACGTTGCGGCTCGCCTCGGGTGAGGCGCGCCGGCTGGAGTTCGAGGTCCCCGTCGCCGAGCTCAGCTTCGGCGGCCAGTCCTACAGCGCCGGTGGCTACGCCGACGCGCTGCTCGACGTCTCGCACACGACGACCGGCCATGCGCTGCAATTGCGCTTCGCCGTCGATCTCCACGGCCCCTGCACCCGCTGCCTCGAGGACGCCAACGCCAGCGTCGAGGTCGATGCCCGCGAGATCGACCAGCCAGGCGACGCTCCCGACCTCCGCTCGCCCTACGTCGAGGAGAACGTCGTCGACCTCAGCGCCTGGGCACGCGACGCGCTCGCGCTGGCCCTGCCGACCCAGATCCTCTGCTCCGACGACTGCCGCGGCCTCTGCACCGTTTGCGGAGCCAACCTCAACGAGAACCCCGACCACGCCCACGAGGCCGAGCCGGACCCGCGTTGGGCGAAGCTGTCGGAGTTGAAGCTCGACTAGCCCAGGATCGGCCGCGCTGCCCGCGGGTCGCAACCGCGTTCGCGCCAAGCGCTTTTCGCTCTAAGCACCCAACGGTTTGGGGCTAGGGCCCAGACGCTGCTTCCGCGGGTGGCGACGATTTTGCGTTTGCGCGCACAGGCGCAGCGAGCGGAGCGTTCGGGCGGAGCCCCTCCCGTCTACCAGCATCTCGCGCTCTACGCCCCAAGCCGCGCCAGGGACGGGGCGGAGTCCCAACGGAGCAAGCGGAGCCGAGCACGGAAACCAAAATCGGAGACAGGACCCGCGGTCAGCACGGCCAGAGCCCTAACCCGATCAACCGGCTACACTGCACCGGCTCATGGCCGTCCCAAAGCAACGACAGTCGCACTCGCGCACGAACAAGCGCCGCTCGCAGCACAAGATCGTGCCGCCGAGCCTTTCGACGTGCCCGAAGTGCGGGTCGCCGCGTCTTCCGCACCGTGTTTGCGGCGAGTGCGGCAGCTACAGCGGCCGGCAGGTCGTCGTGCAGACGCCCGACTCCGACGAGTAGCTCGCTGCCTTGATCGCTGTCGACGCTAATGGCGCCGACGCTGGTCCGAGTGCTGTCGCGGAGGGTGCTCGGCTGTCGCGCGAGCGTGTGCTGCTGTTCGGGCCCGCGGCTGAGATAGGCGATCCCGGTGGGGACGTCGAGGTCGTAGACGCGCCTGAGCGGATTGGAGGGGACGAGGAGCCGGTGCGGGCCGTGCGGTCGCGGCCGGAGGCTTCGATCGTCCAGGCGGCGGCGGCTGTGGGCGATGGGCGGGCGGAGGCTTTGGTGAGCGCGGGGGCGACGGGGCCGACGCTTGCGGCGGCGACGTTGGCGGTGAAGCGGATCCGGGGTGTCCATCGGCCGGCGATCGCGGCGTTGCTGCCGCTTCCAGCGGGGCGGGTGCTGCTGCTGGATGCGGGGGCGAACGTGGAGGTGCGCCCGGAGCACTTGGTGCAGTTCGCCTATCTGGGGGCGGCGTTCATGGAGCATGTCGAGGGTGTGGAGCGTCCGCGGGTCGGGCTGCTGTCGGTGGGGACCGAGGCGGGGAAGGGGACGCCGGACGTGCTGGCCGCGCATGAGCGGTTGGTGGAGGGCTCCCTGAACTTCGCGGGCAATGTCGAGGGGTTCGACATCCCGAACGCCTCGGTGGACGTGGTCGTGACCGACGGGTTCACGGGCAATGTGGCCTTGAAGGCGATGGAGTCGGCGTCGAAGGTGACCCGCGAGGGGATTCGGGCGGCTGTGCGGTCGAATCCGCTGTCGATGCTCGGTGGGCTGTTGATCCGGCGGCAGGTGGACGGGTTGCGCTCACAGCTGGATCCGGAGCGGGTGGGTGGGGCGATCCTGCTCGGCTTGCGCAAGCCGGTCGTGATCGGGCACGGGAGTTTCGGGCCAGCTGGCCTTGCCTCTGCGATCCAATTGGCCCGGCGGGCGGTCGACGAGCGGATGGTCGAGCGGACGGCGGCCGCGTTGCGGGCCGATGGGGTGCTGAGGTCCGCGCCCGCTGGTAGCGTCAACGACGCCCGTGGAACGCGCCGAGGTACTGACCAGGATCCGTGAGCATCTTGCGACCGAGCTCGAGGTCGACCCTGCCCAGATCCGCGAGGAGACTCGCTTCAAGGAGGATCTCGAGGCCGATTCGCTCGACCTCGTCGAGCTGACCGTCGAGCTCGAGGATCACTACGGCATCCGGATTCCCGACGACCAGGCGGCGAAGATCCTGACCGTCGGTCAGGCCGCCGACTTCGTATCTGCCCATGTCGAGCGTGCAGACGCCTGAGGCCGGAGAGACCCTCGCCGATCTGCTCGACGAGATCCCGTCGGATCTGGCGCGTCAGGCGTTCAGCCACGCGTCATGGACGAGCTCGCGCAGCGACTCCTACGAGCGGCTGGCGTTCCTCGGCGATGCCGTGCTCGCCCTTGCGGTCTCCTCGCACCTCTATCCGCTGCTCGCCGAGTACGGCGTCGGCCGGCTCACGAAAGTGCGGGCACAGGCCGTGAGCGGCGCGGCCTGCGCCCAGGTGGCGCTCGATCTCGGCGTGCCGGAGCGGTTGCGCGAGCAGGCGCCGAAGGGCGACGCGCGCGGCTTCGACATGCTGATCGCCAGCGAGCGCGTGCTGTCGTCGGTCACCGAGGCGGTGATCGGGGCGGTCTACCTCGGCTGCGGCTACGACCGTGTCGCCGCGCCGGTCGTGGCGGCTTTCGCCGAGCAGATCGACGAGGCGTTGAATCACTCGGCCGACTTCAAGTCGGTGCTGCAGGAGCGCGTCGCGCGCCGCGGCGCCGTCGTCGACTACGCGGTCATCGAGGAGACCGGGCCGCCGCACGATCGTCATTTCGTGATCGCCGCCCGCGTCAAGGGCCGTGAGATCGGACGGGGTGAAGGGCGCACCAAGAAGACCGCTGAGCAGGAGGCCGCCGCTCAGGGGCTCGCCGAGTTCGAGGGGGATGGCGACTGATGCACCTGCGCTCGATCTCGATGAAGGGCTTCAAGTCGTTCCCGAGCCGGACGACGCTCGAATTCGGGACCGGAGTGTCGGTCGTCGTCGGGCCGAACGGCTCCGGCAAGTCGAACATCACCGACGCCGTCCTCTGGGCGCTCGGCGAGCAGAGCCCGCTCGCCGTCCGCGGCCAGTCGATGAAGGACGTCATCTTCGCCGGTGGCCACGGCGTCAAGGGGTCGAGCGCCGCTGAGGTCGAGGTCGTGATCGACAACTCCGGCGGCCGGTCGGAGTCCGACTTCTCCGACATCTCGATCGTCCGCAAGCTCGGCCGCGACGGCGACGGCGAGTACCGCCTCAACGGCGCCCGCTGCCGGCTCGCCGACATCGCCGAGGTGCTGTCCGAGACCGGTCTCGGCAAGGAGATGCACTCGGTCGTCTCCCAAGGCCGCGTCGAGTCGATCGTGCTGTCGCGGCCGCGCGAGCGGCGGATGCTGATCGAGGAGGCGGCCGGCCTCGGCAAGCACCGCCAGCGCCGCCGCCGCGCCCAGCTGAAGTTGGAGCGGACCGAGGAGAACCTCTCGCGGGCGCTCGACGTCGAGCGCGAGGCGCGTGGCCGGCTGCGGCCGTTGAAGCGCCAGGCCGAGGCGGCTGAGCTGCACGAGCGGCTCGAGCGCCAGACCGCCGAGGCGCGTTATGAGCTCGCCCGCGACGCCGTTCGCGAGGCGACCGCCAAGCTCGCCGAGGCGGAGGCTGCCGCCACCGCGGCGCGTGCTGGGCGCGACGACTCCGAGAAGCAGCTCGGCGAGGTGGCGCAACGGCGCGAGCGCGCTGAGCAGGCGTTTGCCGAGCAGAGCCGACTGCGCGAGGCGCTGCAGGCGCGACTGTTCGCCGCACGGGGTGCCGGCGAGCGGATCGCGATGCGGCTCGACCGTGCACGTGAGCAGAGCCGGGCCGCTATCGACGGGGCCGAGCGCCGGGCTGCGCAGCTCGAGTTGCTGGAGCGTGAGATCGCCCAGGCTGGCGATCCGGAGGCTGGCACCGCGGCGAAGATCGCCGAGCTCGAGCAGGAGCTGGAGGTGCTCGAGGGCCGCCGGGCCGAGCGGCTCGAGCAGGAGCTCGCCCAGCTGCGCACCGAGCGCGACGCCGGGGCGGCGCGGCGTGTCGAGCTCGAGCAGGTCGCTCAGCAGCGCCGCGAGGCGCTCGCCGAGGCCGAGCGGGTCGCCGACGCTGCCCGCGACGAGCGCCGCGTCGCCGAGCGCGCCGCGGAGGCCGCTCGCAACGCGGCCGCGGCCGCGGGCGCCGAGCTGGCGTCGGTCAACCAGTTCCTGCGTGCCGCCGAGAGCGCGCCTGGGGGCGCTCGTGCGCTCTCCGAGCAGTTGCGCGTCGAGCCCGGCTACGAGCTTGCACTCGCCGCCGCGCTTGGGCCACGCCTCGGCGCGGGCGTCGTGGAGAGCGTCCCCGATGGCGAGCGCCTGCTCGACGGCGCCGGTGACGAGGGCGGCTACGTGCTCGTCGCCTCGGCCGGCGGTGCGTCCGCCGGTGGCAAGGGCCCGACCGCTGCCGCCGAGCGCCTGCTCGACCGGGTGGAGGCCGATGCGGCCGCCGCGCCCTTGGCGGAGCGCCTGCTCGCCGGCGTCTGGGTCGTCGACTCGCTCGCCGACGTGCCGAACGACTTCGACGGCCTCGCCGTCACCCGCGCCGGTCGTGTCTGGAGGCCCGGCGCCGGCGAGCTGCGCCAGGCTCCCGCCGGTGGCGCCGAGCGCGTGCTCGAGCAGCGCAACCGCCGCGTCGAGCTGGTCGCCGCGTCGGAGCAGGCCGTCAAGGGCGAGGCCGAGGCCCGCGCGACCGTCGAGCGCGCCGCCGAGCAGGTTCTCACCGCGGATCGCGGACGCGACGAGGCCGAGACCGCGCTGCGCGGCGCCGTCCGCGAGGTCGAGGCCGCCGGCGAGGCGATCCGCCGCGCCGAGTGGCTGATCGAGCAACGCAGCGAGAGCCCCGACGAGGGTCCCGACGCGGTCCGCCGTGCCGAGCTCGCCGCCGAGGTCCGCGGTGAGCGCCGGATGGCGGAGAGCGCGCTGCGCGAGCACAACGAGCGCGTCGAGCGCGCCGCCCGGCTGCGTGGCCGGATCGACCGCGACCGCGATCTCGCGGCCGCCGCCGACAGCGCCGCCGCCGCGCTCGAGGACGCCCGCGAGGCCGTCGGCGCCCGCGTCGCGCTGATCGAGGCCGAGCACGCGACTGGCGCCGAGGCCGGCGACCGCACGGCCGCCGAGCTGCGCACCTGTGCCCACCAGGAGTCCGAGTTGCAGCGCGCACTGCGCGAGGCGAGCGAGCGGGTCACCGTCGCCGAGGTCACGGCCCAGCAGTTCCGCGACCAGTCCGCCGATGCCGCCGGCGAGCTGGCGGATGTCGCCGAGCGTCTCGGCCTGCCGGCGGAGCCCGCCGAGGAGTCGCTCGACGACGACCGCCGAACCGAGCTCGCGATGCGCATCGACCGGCTCGCGCGCCGCCGCGAGCAGCTTGGCCCGGTCAACCCGCTCGCCGCGCGGGAGTACGACGAGGCGATCGCCCATGTCGAGGAGCTCGAGGGCCAGCGCACGGACCTCGAGAGCGCCCTCTCCGAGCTCCAGGGCCTGATTCGCGATACCGACCGGCGGATCCGTGAGAGCTTCGAGGAGACCTACGAAGCGACGGCGAAGAACTTCGAGGAGGTCGTCGCGCACCTCTTCCCCGGCGGCCGCGGCCGTCTGCGGCTCGTCCAGCCCGACCAGGGCCCGCGCCCGGTGCTCGGCGGCCAGGAGGCCGAGGGGGAGAGTCAGGACGGAGACGGGTCCGCCGAGGCCGACGACGGTCCCGAGGAGTCAGCCACCAAGCCGGCCGCATCCGAGCCCGGCGTCGAGATCGAGGTCACCCCGGCCGGCAAGTCGACCAAGCGCCTTTCTCTGATGTCCGGCGGTGAGAAGTCGCTGGTAGCGCTCGCCTTCATGTTCGCGGTCTTCCTCGCCCGCCCGTGTCCCTTCTACGTCCTCGACGAGGTCGAGGCCGCCCTCGACGATCTCAACGTCGACCGCTTCCTCCAGCTCGTGCGGCGCTACTCCGACCGCGCCCAGTTCATCGTCGTCACCCACCAGAAGCGCACGATGGACGCCGCCGACCGCATCTACGGCGTCAGCATGGGCGGCGACGGCATCTCACGCGTCGTCTCCCGCCAGCTCACCGGTACCGGCGAGAACCTCTTCGACCAGGCCAAGCCGGTCGTCGAGCCAGCCGCCGACGCCTCCGCCGGCGCGGCTTAGTCAGTCGAGGATCGCGGCGGCGAAGTCGTCGGCGTCGAAGGGGCGGAGGTCCTCGATGTCCTCGCCGATGCCGATCATCTTCACCGGGACCTCGAGCTCCTGGGCGATCGCCAGGGCGATGCCGCCCTTGGCGGTGCCGTCGAGCTTCGTCAACACGATCCCGTCGAGATCGACGGTCTCTCGGAACAGGAGCGCCTGACGGAGGCCGTTCTGGCCGGTGGTCGCGTCGATCGTCAGCAGCGTGTGGTGAGGCGCGTCGGGGAGCTTCGAGGCGATCACCTTGCGCACCTTCGCCAGCTCGTCCATCAGGTGCTGCTGGGTGTGCAGCCGGCCGGCGGTGTCGCAGAGCACGACGTCGTGGCCGCGCGCCGTCGCGGCCTCGATCGCGTCGAACATCACCGAGCCGGGGTCCGAACCCTCGTCGGCGCGGACGATGTCGCAGCCGGCGCGCTCGGCCCAGACCTCGAGCTGCTCGGCGGCCGCGGCGCGGAAGGTGTCGCCGGCGGCGAGCAGCACCGACTGCCCGAGCTCCTTCTGGAGGTGCCAGGCGATCTTGCCGATCGTCGTCGTCTTGCCGGTGCCGTTGAC
>Ga0190272_10001667_pt1 | contig 10621 bp, 11 predicted proteins | sample Popmic504T_FD_133746 | JGI IMG/M metagenome (GOLD analysis project Ga0190272, IMG submission 133746) | Populus adjacent soil microbial communities from riparian zone of Shoshone River, Wyoming, USA - 504 T | ecosystem: Environmental > Terrestrial > Soil > Riparian zone | place: USA: Wyoming...
CAAAGACCAGTACGACGAGGTCGACGTGCCGATGCTCGGCGCGACCCGGTCCGGTTCGCAGGTGGGACTGCAGGTGATCCTGTACGCGTGGGCGACTGTCGCATGCTCGCTGCTGCTGATCCCCGTGGCGGGGATGGGGTTGGTGTACACGGTGTCGGCGGTCGTCTTCGGCGGCTGGTTCGTCTACGAATCGCACCGCCTGTACAACCGCGCAGTCCGCGGCACGGAGCCGCGCCCGATGCGCGTCTTCCACGCCTCGATCACGTACCTGACGCTGCTCTTCGTCGCGATCGCGATCGACCCGCTGCTGCCTTTCTGAGCCACCAAGAAGGGCGGGAGCCGCTCCTCGGAGCTGCTCCCGCCCTTCTGCGGTGTTCGGGGTGGGTCAGCGCTGCGGCGCGGCCTCGACGATCGGCGACTGCTCGGAATCGACCTGCTCCGCCGCGGCGGCAACGTCGTCCTCGGCCGACCAGTCCAGCGCCTCGATGATCTCGACGTCGGTGACGGGGACGAACGAGCGCAGGACGGCCAGCACGAGCGCCAGAGCCAGGCCGACGATGCCGGTCGCGATCAGGATGCCGCCGACGATGGCCCAGACCTGGCCGACGTACACATCGACGGGGGTGGCGGTGCCGGCGGTCAGAGCCACCGACATCGTGCCGAGGGTGTTGACGGCCAGCCACGCGCCGAAGGCGCTGGTTGCGACGGATCCGACGAGAAGGATCCAGAACGGGATGCTGCGGATGATGCTGGGACGAACGGTCATAGGTGTACTCCTCGTATGGGGGTGATTCAGGACGGCATCCGCCAGCTTCACCCGGTCTCCCGAGCAGAACGTATGCGAATCCGATGAGTCGGCTCTGCGTCGTGCTCAGCTGCGCACGGACGCGGTCTCAACCGATCCAGCGTACGCGGGGTCTTCCTGGACAACCCCTGGAGGTGCCGTCAGATGCATCACGACGGCGGTCATCGCGGCGACCAGCAGCACGGCGAGCACCATGTGGATGTTGACGAGAGCGATCGGCAGGCCGGCCCGCGCCTGCCACAGCCCCACGGCGATCTGGGCGGCCTCCACGGCCAGAAGCAGGCCGGTCCACAGCCTCAGCCGGAGCGCCGGCGGTGTGCGCCACGAACCGGCGACCAGAACGAGCGTGAGCGCGAGCAGCGCATACGCCGGCCAGGAGTGCACGTGCTGCATGAGCTCGGGATCCAGTCCGTTCCGCGCCGCGCCGCCGTCGCCGGCATGCGGTCCCGAACCGGTGACGAGGATCCCGACGACGACCGTGATCAGCACGAGAGCGCTCGTCAGGCAGGAGACCGCCGCGTACCAGGCGGGGACGGCAAGCACGCGGGGGCCGGGAACGGCGTACACCCGCACCACGAGGACGGTGGCGAACGCGACCAGCACGACCGAGGCGAAGTAATGGAGACCCACGACGTACGGGTTCAGGTTCGTCAGCACCGTGATGCCGCCGATCACCGCCTGCAGCGGAACGTAAAGGCCGATCACGAGCGCGAGCCGGAACAGATCGCGGCGCTCGCGACGCATCCGCACCACGAACAGGAACGTCAGGATCGCCACGATCACGAGGACGAACGTGAGCAGGCGGTTGCCGAACTCGATGACACCGTGGATTCCCATCTCGGGGGTGTTCACCAGCGAGTCCGCCGTGCATTGCGGCCACGTCGGACAGCCGAGCCCGGAGCCGGTCAGCCGGACGAGCCCGCCGGTGCCGACGATCCCCACCTGCACGACCAGCGTCGCCCACGCGGCGGCCACCACGCGCCGATCGATCCGAGCCGGCAGCCACTCCCAGAATGTTCGGAGAATGCCGGGACGGGTGCGCGTCGTGTCCGCGGGCATCGGGCCTGGCCTCCTCGGGCGAGGGTCCGGCCATCCGGTGGGGCGGCGGAACCCTGTAGAATCAAAGGGTCGGATGCGGGCGCGTCGCGCTCAGCATCACTGACAAGTGTAGGCGCGCAGGACGGCGCCACGTGATTGGGCCCACCGAGCGGCATCCCTCTTCGGACTCCACCGGAGGAGAAGGAATGCCGGGGCGGATGACACCGTTGTGGCCCGGAGGAGAGTGTGACGATGTCGGATGTCCTGATCGACCGCCCTGAGCTCGCGAGCCTCGGCCAGTACGAATTCGGCTGGCACGACGAGGACGCCGCGGGGGCCGCTGCTCAGCGTGGTCTGAGCGAGTCCGTCGTGCGCGGGATCTCGACGCTGAAGAACGAGCCAGAGTGGATGCTCAAGACCCGCCTCAAGGGTCTGCAGCTGTTCGAGCGCAAGCCGATGCCGACGTGGGGCGCAGACCTCAGCGACATCGACTTCGACAACATCAAGTACTTCGTGCGCTCCACCGAGAAGCAGGCGGGCACGTGGGAAGAACTCCCCGAAGAGATCCGCAACACCTACGAGCGCCTCGGAATCCCCGAGGCCGAGCGTCAGCGCCTCGTCGCCGGCGTCGCCGCGCAGTACGAGTCCGAGGTCGTCTACCACCAGATCAACGAGCAGCTCGAGGCGCAGGGTGTCATCTTCATGGACACCGACACCGCGCTGCGCGGGCACCCCGAATTCTTCGAGGAGTACTTCGGCACCGTGATCCCTGCCGGCGACAACAAGTTCGCCGCGCTGAACACGTCGGTCTGGTCGGGCGGATCCTTCGTCTACGTGCCGCCGGGTGTGCACGTCGAGATCCCGCTGCAGGCCTACTTCCGGATCAACACCGAGAACATGGGCCAGTTCGAGCGGACCCTGATCATCGCCGACGAGGGCTCCTACGTGCACTACATCGAGGGCTGCACCGCGCCGATCTACAAGAGCGACTCGCTGCACTCGGCCGTCGTCGAGATCATCGTCAAGAAGAACGCCCGCGTCCGGTACACGACGATCCAGAACTGGTCGAACAACGTCTACAACCTCGTCACCAAGCGTGCCATCGCCCACGAGGGCGCCACCATGGAGTGGATCGACGGCAACATCGGCTCCAAGGTCACGATGAAGTACCCGTCGATCTTCCTCGTCGGCGAGCACGCCAAGGGCGAGACCCTCTCCGTCGCGTTCGCCGGTCCGGGTCAGCACCAGGATGCCGGCGCCAAGATGATCCACATGGCCCCGTACACCCAGTCCTCGATCGTCTCGAAGTCGATCGCGCGCGGCGGAGGTCGCGCGGGCTACCGCGGCGAGGTGCGGGTCGACGCGAACGCCCACCACTCGGCGAACACGGTCCGCTGCGACGCACTGCTGGTCGACACGATCTCGCGCTCGGACACCTACCCGTCGATCGACATCCGCGTCGACGACGTGCAGCTCGGTCACGAGGCGACAGTCTCGAAGGTCAGCGAAGAGCAGCTGTTCTACCTGATGAGCCGGGGGATGCCGGAGGACGAGGCCATGGCGATGATCGTGCGCGGCTTCATCGAGCCCATCGCCCGCGAGCTTCCCATGGAGTACGCCATGGAGCTGAACAAGCTCATCGAGATGGGCATGGAAGGATCGGTCGGCTAGATGACGGCCACGACGCAGGCACCCCCCACGGTGCCAGGCTCCACCGCGCACACCGACGGCGCCTGGGCGCCGATCCAGACCCGCTCCGAACGGCCGCGCTCCTACGATCCGACCGACTTCGAGCGGCCCACCGGCCGCGAGGTCAACTGGAAGCACACGCCGATGGATCGCATCGGCGAGGTGCTGATCGATGCGGCCGCAGACGACGGCGCGGTCACGGTCACGCTCAGTGGCGCCGCTCTCGAGAGCGGATCCCTCGCCGTCGGAGTCGCGCCGCGCGGCGAGGTCTTCACCCCGGAGGACCTGCCTGCTGCGATCGCGTGGAGCCGTGAGATCGAGGCGCATCTTCTGCGCATCCCCGCGAACGTCGAGCTCGACGAGCCCGCGGTCATCTCGATCCACGGCGACGGCGGCCGGGCACACGCGCATCTCGTCATCGAGGCGATGCCGAACTCGCACGCCACGATCGTGCTCCGCCACGAGGGCACCGTCCAGCTCGCGCAGAACGTCGAGATCATCGTCCGGGACGGCGCACACCTCACCGTGGTCTCCGTCCAGCAGTGGGCGGACGACGCCGTGCATGCGGCATCCCACCAGGCCCGCGTCGATCGTGACGCGACCCTCCGCCACTTCGTCATCAGCTTCGGCGGCGGCGTGGTGCGCATCAACCCGAGCGTCGAGCTCGCCGGCGCCGGTTCGCAGGGTCAGCTGTACGGACTGTCGTACTCCGACGCCGGCCAGCACCTGGAGAGCCAGGTCTACCTGTTCCACAAGGGGCGCGACACCCGGGGCGACGTGCTCTACAAAGGCGCGCTGCAAGGCGTCGGCGCCCGCAGCGTCTGGATCGGCGATGTGCTGATCGGGCCCGACGCGGTCGGCACCGACTCGTACGAGGCCAACCGCAACCTGGTCCTGACCGATGGCGCGCGTGCCGAGTCCATCCCGAACCTCGAGATCGAGACCGGCGACATCCGCGGCGCCGGCCACGCCAGCGCCACCGGACGCTTCGATGACGAGCAGCTCTTCTACCTCCAGTCGCGCGGCATCAGCGAAGACGAGGCGCGTCGACTCGTGGTCGTCGGCTTCCTGAGCGACATCGTGCAGCGCATCGGCATCCCCGCCCTGGAGTCGGAACTGCACGAAGCTATTCAGAACGAACTTCGAGAGATCGAAGGCGAACCTCAGGAAGGAGCGGCGCAGTGACCGCTACCCGTGTCTGCGCTCTGAGCGAGCTCGAGCAGGACTCCGCGATCCGCGTCGAGGTCGAGGGTGTCGCGATCTGCGTCGTGAAGGACGCGAACGACGACATCCACGCCATCGGCGATGTCTGCACGCACGGTGACATCTCACTGGCCGAGGGCTTCGTCGACGGCGACACGATCGAGTGCTGGGCCCACGGCTCCGCGTTCTCGCTGCTCTCCGGCAAGCCCCTCAATCTCCCCGCGTACGAGCCCGTCCCCGTGTTCGAGGTCGTGATCGACGGCGACGATGTGCTCATCGACCCAGCTGTGAAGAAGGAAGCCTGAAAATGACAGTCCTCGAAATCCGCGACCTGCACGTGACGGTCGAGACGGATGCCGGAACCACCCCCATCCTCAACGGTGTGACCCTCACGGTGCGCAAAGGCCAGACTCACGCGATCATGGGCCCGAACGGCTCGGGCAAGTCCACCCTCGCCTACACGATCGCCGGGCACCCCAAATACACCGTGACGAGCGGAACGATCACGCTCGACGGTGAAGACGTCCTCGCGATGACGGTGGACGAGCGCGCCCGCGCAGGTCTGTTCCTTGCGATGCAGTACCCGGTCGAGATCCCCGGCGTGACCGTCACGAACTTCCTCCGCACCGCCAAGACCGCGATCGACGGCGAGGCCCCGGCGATCCGCACGTGGACCAAAGACGTCAAGCAGTCCATGAAGAACCTGCGCATGGACCCGAAGTTCGCGCAGCGCAACGTCAATGAGGGGTTCTCGGGCGGCGAGAAGAAGCGCCATGAGATCCTGCAGCTCGAGCTTCTGCGCCCGCAGATCGCGGTGCTCGACGAGACGGACTCGGGTCTGGACGTCGACGCACTCAAGATCGTGTCCGAGGGCGTCAACCGTGCGAAGGAGCAGACCGACCTCGGTGTGCTGCTGATCACCCACTACACCCGCATCCTCCGCTACATCCACCCCGACTTCGTGCACGTCATGATCGCCGGGCGGATCGTCGAAGAAGGCGGACCCGAGCTCGCCGCGCGGCTCGAGGACGAGGGCTACGACCGGTTCATGGAACCGCTGCTCGAAGCCGCCGCCGAGGGCGAAGCGTAGAATCCTGATATGACCGCGACGCTCGCACCCGAGAAGTACGACGAGGTCCAAGAAGCCCTCAAGGACGTCATGGACCCCGAATTGGGGATCAACGTCGTCGACCTCGGCCTGATCTACGACCTCGGCTGGGACGACGAGAACGACGCCCTCGTCATCCACATGACGCTCACCAGCGCCGGGTGCCCACTGACCGATGTGCTCGAGGAGCAGACGGCGCAGGCCCTGGATGACGTGGTCGAGCGGTTCCGGATCAATTGGGTGTGGATGCCGCCGTGGGGCCCGGAGCGGATCACCGACGACGGCCGGGACATGATGCGGGCACTCGGCTTCGCGATTTGACGCGCAGCCTGCGTTTCCCTCTCTGACACGAGAAGTCGCGGCATCCGCCCTCGTCGGTAGGCTCGGAGGGTGAGCGTCACCCCCCTGCAGGCACTGCCCATCGAACAGCTGCGGCAGCGGTCCAGCACGAAGTGGCGCAAGTACCCGGCGGAGGTGCTGCCGCTCTTCGTGGCTGAGACCGACTACGCGCTCGCCCCCGCGATCACCGACGTGCTGGTCCGCGCCGTGCAGCTCGGTGACACCGGGTACACCCCACCCGAGCCCGGCGTGCGCGAAGCGTTCGTGGACTTCGCGCGGCGCCGTTTCGCGTGGGAGGTGGATCCCTCCACCGTGTTCTGGACCGGCGACGTGATGATGGGCGTCGTCGAGATCCTCCGCCGAGTGATCGAACCCGGCGACCGCGTCGTGGTCATGACGCCGGTCTACCCCCCGTTCTTCGACACGGTGGAGGAGGCCGGGGGCGTCGTCGAGCGCGTGCCGCTGGCGCGCACCGCCAGCGGCTGGGAGATCGACCTGCTCGGAGTGGAGGCGGCGCTCGCCGGTGGCGCGCGTGCCGTACTGCTGTGCAATCCGCACAATCCGACCGGCACCGTCCACACCCCCGAGATCCTCGCCGCGCTGGCCGACATCGCGGCGGGGTTCGGTGCGACGGTCGTCAGCGACGAGATCCACGGACCACTCGCCCACGCGGGGCATCCGTTCACCCCGTTCCTGCGCGCGTCGCCGGCCGCGACCGCTGTCGGGTACGCCGTCACCAGCGCGAGCAAGACCTACAACCTCGCCGGTCTCAAATGCGCGGTCATGATCGCCGGCGGCGCACCGCAGGCGAAGGTGCTGCGCTCGCTGCCCGCCGAAGTGGAATGGCGCACCGGGCTGTTCGGAGCGCTCGCGAACGTCGCGGCATACTCGGCGGAGAGCGACGCGTGGCTCGACGGCCTGCTGGCCGCTCTGGACCAGAACCGGCGTCTTCTGGTGGACCTGCTGGCCGAGTACCTGCCCGAGGCGCGATTCCTGCCCCCGGATGCCGGATTCCTGGCGTGGGTGGACGTCTCGGCGTACGGCTGGGGCGACAATCCCGCCACGAGGATCCGACGTGACGCGCGGGTCGCCCTGCACCACGGCCCGCTCTTCGGCCGCGAGGGCATCGGCCACGTGCGCATCAACTTCGGCTGCTCACCCGAGCTTCTGACCGAGGCGGTGCGCCGCGTAGGTTCGCTGGTCGGGTCGTGACGCACCTGGTCGGCGCGCCGGGGATCTGGAGCGCGAAGTACGTCTGGGTGACGGTCGGGGCTGTCGCGCTGATCTTCCTCGCCGCGATTCAGGCGCTCGCGGTGACGACGGTCATGCCGATCGTGAGCGCCGACCTCCAGGGCGAGGCGCTGTACGCGGTCGCATTCGCGGGCACGCTGGCCACGAGCGTCATCGGGATGGTCGCGGTCGGCGCGTGGAGCGACCGGTGGGGGCCGAAGGCCCCGCTGTACGTCGCCGTCGCCCTGTTCGTCGTCGGCCTCGTGATCGCGGGGCTCGCGCCGACGATGGAGGTGCTGGTGGCCGGTCGGCTGATCCAGGGGCTCGGCGCCGGCGGCCAGACCGTCGCGCTGTACGTCGTGGTCGCGCGCGTGTACCCCGCGAGCATCCACGGTCGGGTGTTCGCGGCGTTCTCGGCGGCGTGGGTGGTGCCGTCCCTCGTCGGCCCGTTCCTGGCCGGAGCCGTCACGGAGTACCTGCACTGGCGATGGGTCTTCCTCGGTGTCGCCGCCCTCACCGTGGTCGCCTTCGCGATGGTGGCGTTGCGACTGCACGGACTTCCGCTTCACACCGAGGAGCCGTCGGGCGGAAGGGTGGTCGCACGCCTCGCCTGCGCCGTCGCGGTGGCCGCCGGCGCCCTGGCCCTCAGTCTGGCCGGCGAACTCGGAGCGTGGTCGGCAGCCGCGGTCACGGCATCCGTCGTCGTCATTGCCCTCTCCGCCCGACCGCTCCTGCCACTGGGGACTCTGCGGTCGGCGCGCGGGCTGCCGAGCGTGATCCTCATGAGAGGACTCATCGCGGGCGCACTCTTCGGCGCCGAGATCTACGTGCCGTACCTGCTGATCGCGGAGTACGACTTCTCACCGACGTGGGCGGGGCTGGGTCTGACGGCGGCGGCGCTCTTGTGGGCGGCCGCTGCCGACGTACAGGGGCGTTTCGGAGACCGGATCGGCAACGCGCGCATCACTCTGGTGGGCATCGCGCTGCTGTCCACCGCCGTCATCGTGGCTGCCGCCACGGCATGGGCGCACCTGCACCCGGCACTCCTGGTCGCAGGCTGGGCGCTGGCGGGGGCGGGCATGGGGCTGATGTACCCGAGACTGACCGTGCTGACGCTCGCCTACTCGACGCCGCAGAACCAGGGCTTCAACTCATCCGCGCTGTCGATCTCGGATTCGATCGGCGCGTCGATGGCGATCGCCGTGATGGGACTCGCCTTCACCGCGCTCGTGGCGACGGGTGCCGGATTCACCGCCGTGTTCGCGATCGCCGCCGCGCTGGCACTGCTCGCGCTCGTGCCCGGGCTGCGTCTCGGTCACGCGCGCGAGGTGGTGCGGCGCTAGACCTCGGCCTTGCCGAGACGCCAGTACCCCATGAACGCGACTGCGCGGCGGTCGACACCGCGATCAGTCACGAGGTGACGTCGCAGAGCCTTGATCGCGCCGGCCTCGCCGGCAAGCCACGCGTACAGCGGCGCCTTCTTGAGCGCGGCACCGCCCTTCGCGGTGCGCGGCACCTCCCACAGGATGTCGGTGTCTATGTCGATCTCCTCGACTTCGTCTCCATGACCGGGCGGGGTGAGGCTCTCGGCGACCCGCTCGACAGCGGCCACGAGGTGCGCGTGGCGGTCCGCGTCGCCCGTGCGTGCGGCGATGTGGTACTCGAAGCCCGTGTGCTGAGGCAGGTAGTCCGCGTCCGCGGCGTCCGGCACCTCGAGGACGACGACGCCGCGCGCCTCGGCGGGAAGCTGCTCGAGGATCACCGCGATGGCTGGCGCGGCTGTCTCGTCGCCCGCGAGCAGGATCACGCCGGATTCCGCGGGCGGAACGAAGTCGATTCCGTAGCTGACGCCCCTGTGTGCCTTCGTGGGGGCGTAGATCAGCACCTCGTCCCCGACGGCAGCGCGATCGATCCAGCCCGAGGCGGGGCCGAGGACGTCGTGTGCGACCATGTCGATGTCCACTTCGCGGTCGTCGGTGCGGACTGCTCGCGTCGTGTAGGTGCGGAACGGAGGACGCTCGGCGTACGGCAGCTCGCGCCAGAGTGTGTACCACTCGCCGTCCTGGGGCATGGCATCGATGCCGACGTCGGGCGTGGGGAAGACGACCTTGATGCGCTGATCGAAGCCGGGATCGCCGTAATCGGCCAGGTCGTCCCCGCCGAACGTGAACCGCCGGAAGCTCGGAGTGAGATCGACGATGCGCTCGACGCGTGCGCGGAAGAATCGGGACGGGGCGGGGGTCACGGGAGCGCTCCTGGTTCGGGGGTGACGGCGCGACCGACGACGTGGTGCCGGCCGCGGGGGAGGACGATGGGGGTCGCCGAGACGGGATCTTGCACCACGAGACTGTCGAGGTCGAACACGTCGCGGATCAGGTCGCTCGTGATGACGTCGCCCGGTCGACCCTGCGCGACGATCCTGCCGAATCGGACCGCGATGATGTGGTCCGCGTACCGCGCTGCGAGATTGATGTCGTGCAGCACCATCGCGATCGTCGTGCCGCGATCCCGGTTGAGGTCGGTGAGCAGGTCGAGCACTTCGACCTGGTGCGCGACGTCGAGGAAGGTCGTCGGCTCGTCGAGAAGCAGGATGTCCGTCTCCTGAGCAAGCGCCATCGCGATCCAGGCGCGCTGGCGCTGACCGCCGGACAGCTCGTCGACCGAGCGGTCGGCGAGGTCGGAGATGCCGGTCGCGGCGAGTGACAGGGCCACGACCTCGTAATCGCGCGCGCTCCAGCGCGAGAGGAGCTTCTGATGCGGATGCCGTCCTCGGCCGACCAGGTCGGTGACGGCGATGCCCTCGGGGGCGATCGGACTCTGCGGCAGAAGTCCGAGCGTGCGGGCGATCTCCTTCGACGGGATCGAGGAGAGAGCTTTGCCGTCGAGGACGACCTGCCCCCGGCGGGGGGGAAGCAGGCGCGCGAGCGCGCGCAGGAGCGTGGACTTGCCGCATCCGTTCGCGCCGACGATCGCCGTGATGCGTCCCGGCGGCACCGTCAGATCGAGCGCATCGATGATCGTGCGATCCCCGTACGCGAGAGTCAGCGACTCCGCAGCGAGGACATGGGGTTCGGTCACAGCGAGCCTCCGGAGCGGTTCGTGCGGATGAGGAGGTAGATGAGATACGGCGCGCCGAGCACGCCCGTGATGACTCCGACGGGATAACGGGTGCCGAAGGCGAACTGGCCGATCAGGTCGGCGATCAGGAC
>Ga0190272_10001668_pt1 | contig 10620 bp, 3 predicted proteins | sample Popmic504T_FD_133746 | JGI IMG/M metagenome (GOLD analysis project Ga0190272, IMG submission 133746) | Populus adjacent soil microbial communities from riparian zone of Shoshone River, Wyoming, USA - 504 T | ecosystem: Environmental > Terrestrial > Soil > Riparian zone | place: USA: Wyoming...
AAGCCCGGCGAAGTAGCGGGAAAGAATACCTACTCTTTTTTCTGAAGCATATAAGGTTTGATAATCTTCATCCAAAAATTTATAGTCAAAAGCCATTCCGGGAATGAATGCCGCGAATGCCTTTTGTATTCTATCTATTGTTTGTTTTTCCGTACCGGCTTTCATCTTCACCATCACATTGGGCATAACGGGATATACCTGGAAGAAACATGGCTTTACTGATTGATACACCGACTCAAAATTAAAATCAGCAGCGACGCCTATTATTCGTCGCTCCATACCCCAGAACTTGATCATCTTTCCTACCGGATCTTTCAATCCCATTTCCTTTATCGCTGTTTCATTAAAGATGATCTCGTTATGGGATTTATCGTTCTTAGAAAAATTTCTTCCTTCTTTTATTTTTATACCGGCTGTTTCCAGGAAATTATATCCTACCTCCAGGTTCGAGAACTCAATATCCATACCCGGTAGTTTTCCGGGCCATTCAAAACCGGAAATGCCTCCATGATCACCAGTAAGATTGTGATAATAACTGGATGCATTTATCACACCCGGAATAGTATTCAATACACTGATAAAAGTAGACGCCGCACTTAACCTGGCGGAGTCATTTTCCAGTGGAATTTCAAAATGAATAATGTTGTCACGGCTATAACCGAGATTCTTTGATTGAATGTAATTTATCTGGCGGTATACTATTAATACCGCTACAATAAAAACAACAGACAAGGTGAACTGGAATATCACCAACCCTTTTCGCACCCATAATTCTCCAAATGAAATATTGAGTTTTCCTTTTAGTACGGTTACCGGGCTAAAACCGGACAGATAAAAAGCAGGATAACTTCCGGCAATAAGACCCGTAAGTATCGTGATACCGATTACAGAAGTTACAAGACCCGCATTGAATTGAAGGCTCAATTGCTTACCTGTTAGTTCATTGAATACTGGCAACAGCAGAATGACAAAAACAATGGAAAGGATCAAAGACAAAAAGGTCATCAGCAATGATTCTCCGATATATTGAAGAACAAGTGTACTGCGACTGGCTCCAACCACTTTTTTTATTCCTACTTCTTTCAAACGACGCGAGGCTTTTGCCGTAGATAAATTCATGAAATTGATACAGGCAATGATCAATATGAAAATGCCGATAATGGAAAACAACTTTATATAGGCGATCCTGCCTCCGGCCTGCACACCGTTCTCGTATTTCCCATAGAGATACCTGTCAGAAAAACGGGTAAGAAATAAAGTTTTTCCCGAGTCTTTCTCTTTTGTCTCTGCAAAATTTTTGATCTTACTATTGAGAAGGGCTATATCCGTTCCTTTTTTTGCAATGATATAAGTACTTGGATCGCTATTCCCCCATTTAAGAAGGTTCGGCCTTCTTTCCAGTACAAGATCATAATTGATCATGAGGTCAAACTGATCAGTAGCCGACGGCGGATTTTTTTCGAATACACCTGAAATAATAAATGTTCCTCCAAACTCCGATTGATCCCATTTCACCATCTTGCCTATGGCATTATGTGTTGAATTAAAAAGTTTTCGCGCCAGTTCCTCGGAAATAGCAACGGAAGAGTTATCGGCAAACAAGCGGCTTTCATCCCCATCAACAAAGCGCATGGTGAACGCGTTAAAATAATCTTTACTTACATATTGAGCTCCCGCTTTGATATGTGTCTCACCATTGGTTACAACACCTTTGAAAGGAAACCAGGATTCCGGCAATACGGAAACTGCATATTCCACTTCCGGAATTTCTTCCGCCAAGGATTTTCCAAGCAGGCCTGCGGTGTGATACATGGTTGTAATACCAAACTCCGTTTTCTGGTTTTGCATTACCTGGTATAACTGCTTGTCTTTTTTATTATACTTGTCTACATTCAATTCATCAGCGATCCAGAGATAGATCAATAATGCACAAGCCAGGCCGGTTGACAACCCAAGTAAATTGAGAACAGTAAACTGACGATCCCTGATAAAATTCCTCCAAATGATCTTGAAATAATTTTTTAGCATACTGCCTTTTTAATTCTGAATATAGATTTATAACTCATGAATCGTGTGACGTGAGTCGAAACTCACGGCTGACGACTAATGACCGACTTCCTCACTCTGTTCATGCCTCTCTAGTCAATTTTATTAATCCTTACCTGCCCGATATTTATTCCTTTGTTAATTACAGGGTTCCCTTTGTAGTTTACTACTGCTTCTCCATAAGCGGTAAGTTTAATTTCATCTGATACATTTAACTGAAAATCAGATTCTCCATACGCGGTTATTTTAGTTGTATTGCTATTAATGCCCAAACTGTTGATCTTGCTTTCTCCATACGCGGTATATTTTTGATCTTTAACAGTTCCAGCTTTTATAATTAAATTGCTTTCTCCGTACAGAGTCGCTTTTAGCTCATCTAAGCTTACTTCATATAAAAGAATCTCAGGTTCGCCATAAGCTTTTAATCTGAATCTATCGCCTTTCAAAACACTTTTACAAACAATTGTTTCTTCGCCACGTATCGAGAGTTCTTCCAGTTTTTTATACATTACTGTGGCAGTGACAACGGTTCCTTTGTATATTGGCTGTTTAACTTTATTCCCGTCTTTGTACATTTTGTCGTTTTTAACCAACTCTTTAGCATCATCCAAATAAATCCGGAGCGTTTTCCCTTTTACCTGGATATTTATTTTATCACTTTCAACCGTACTTTTTTCAATAGTTACCTTTTCTTCATTGCCTTCTATGAAAGTCACCTCTATATTGGGACTTACAATAACTTTATTGAAATGATCTACCTGGGTTGTGTTTTGCGCGACTGTCATCTTGAAAGCGAAAACCAGCAAGATGACGATATAGATCTTTGACTTTTGCATGATATATTTTTAAATAATGGATAATAGTTTTTAATTCAGAATTCTGAATTCATAATTCTGAATTCGTCACTCATTCCGTTCGAAGTGACTTTATCGGATTGGCAATTGCCGCTTTTATGGCCTGGAAACTTACCGTCAACAAAGTGATCAATAACGCACCTCCTATTGCCGCCGCAAAAACATACCAGGTAATATCCGTACGGTATTTGTAATTCTGCAACCATTCATGCATATAATAATAAGCGACCGGAATAGCAATTAAACACGATATGATAACAAGGAGCACAAATTCTTTTGACAATAATGTCCATAAATTAAATACAGAAGCGCCTACTACTTTCCTGATACCTATTTCTTTGGTACGCTGCTCTGCTACAAAGCAAGCTAAACCAAAAAGACCAAGACAGGAGATAAATACAGCCAGTATCGCAAAGAAGGCGGTAAGCTTACTTACTCTTTCTTCGCTTTGAAATTTCTCGCCAAAGGCTTCGTCTGCAAATTGATAATCAAAAGGAGCAGAAGGGATATGTTTCTTAAAAACTGCTTCCAATTCGCTAAGCGTTGTCTTTACAGGTTTGGCAGGATTAAGTTTCACATGCATCCAATTGGCTCTCTCATAATCTAAAAAATAAAGGGCTTGCCGTACCGGTTCGTAAGGAGATTCCATCAACATATCTTTCACCACGCCGACAATTGTGAATTTCTTGTCGAAGTTATCAATGACTGTTCCTATAGGGTTTTTAATATTCATGAACCTTGCCGCTGCTTCATTTATAACCAGCGCCGTCGTATCCGTTGAGAAGTCTCTTGAAAAATCCCGGCCTTTAATAAACTGCCAGCCCACTGTTTTTCCATATTCATGAGTTACCCAAATAGTACAGAACTCAGCGTCTAAATTTGGATCTTTACCCTGCCAGTTGAACCCGCCGTTGTTACTCCATACCGCTGTCAGCGGGCTGGAAGATTCCGTCATCTCAACGGCAATACCCTTACTTTTTACTTCATTTCTAATCTGGTCATACTTACCATAAAAATCAGGTGAATTCATCGGTATCATTACAATACCATTATTATTATAACCTAAGGGCCGGTCCTTTGTATGTTGTATCTGCTTATACACAAGAATGGTTCCTATGATCAGCGCAACAGAAACGGTAAACTGCAATACAACTAATATTTTCCTGGGCACCGAAGCAAATCGTCCTACCCGGAATGTTCCTTTCAAAACTTTTACCGGTTGAAAAGAAGATAAATAAAATGCGGGGTAGCTTCCTGCCAGCAATCCTGTAAGTAAAATAAAAACAAGGCTCATAATCCAGAATAACACCTGCCCGAAAGGAAACGACATTTGCTTTGAAGTAACCTGGTTAAACCAGGGCAGCAATAAATTGACTAAGATGGCAGCGCCAAGAAATGCAATTACAACTACAAATAAAGATTCGCCAAAAAATTGCCTGATGATCTGCCACCGGGCAGATCCAACTGCTTTGCGTATACCCACCTCTCTCGCTCTTTTTTCTGAACGGGCCGTACTCAAATTCATAAAATTGATACAAGCCAACAACAATACAAAAATGCCAACAATTCCAAACAGCCAAACATACTGAATCAATCCTCCCGTTTTAACGCCATTATCCCAATTGGACCTTAAATGCCAATCGGTCATAGGATGAAGAAATATTTCCGCTTTGAATTTTTTATCTTCTTCAGGTACTCTATCCTGTTTTACATTAATAATAGTTGCATTTAATTTACTAATGTCAATATTATCTGCAACCTGGGCAAAAAGCTGGAACGAGTTATTTCCCCATTGATTTTGATCGCGGGCTTCCTGCACCCATTTTTCAGAAGAAACATATAAATCCCATGGCGCGATAAAATGAAGTTTGCTGAATTGAGAATTATTTGGCAGATCTTCATATACACCAGTTACTTTCACGTCCATAGTGCCTGAGATCTTTATCAATTTATTCACCGGATCTTCATTTCCAAAAATCGCTTTTGCGGTGGATGCAGAAAGCAAAACAGAATGCGGATCTTTCAGCGCATCATACGTTCCTTTTATCATGTTCAACGACAACATCCTGGCAATATCCGCATCCATAAAATTTCCTTCAATACTTATTTTTTTATCACCGGCGGCCAGGATACGATCTCCCTGCCAGGAAGCCATAACCAGGTATTTGAAATTGCTTCCGTATTTGCTCTTTATTTCATTCACAAGTGGCATAGGTATAGATCGTTCGGTGCCTTTAAGACCATTAAAGGTTTGATGCTGCATTACCTGGGCTATACGACTATAGTTCTTATGAAACTTATCATGGCTTAATTCATCATAAATCCAAAACGCGATCAGCATGGCAACAGCCATACCCACGGCAAGTCCACCAATATTGATAACGCTATACCCTTTATGTTTAACCATGTTGCGCCAGGCGATTTTGAAATAGTTTTTTAGCATAGTATCTTTTTTTTAAGTAGTCCGAAAGTCAGTAAGTAGGTAAGTCCGCCCGAAGCCTCCACAATCAGAGCATACCTTCCGGACTTCCGGTCTTCTCCGACTTTACTCAGCTCGCAATGACGGCTCACTCAGTCCGCAGTGATTTAACCGGATTCGCAACTGCTGCCTTAATGGCCTGGAAACTCACCATCGTCAATGTTAAAACGAATGCAATCAGTCCGGCTAAAGCAAAAATCCACCATGAAATACTTATGCGATACTGATAGTTTTCCAACCAGCCATTCATAAAATAGTAAGCAACAGGTGATGCTATCAGCAAAGAAATAATAACCAATACCACGAAATCCTTTGATAGTAATCTCCAGACGCTCAAAATAGTTGCACCTAGTACTTTGCGAACACCTATTTCCTTTGTCCGTTGTTCGGCAACAAATGATGCAAGGCCAAACAACCCAAGACATGAGATGAAAATAGCCAGTACAGCAAAGAAGCCGGCCAGCTTACCTATTCTCACTTCGTTTGAAAACTTAGCGGCATACTCATCATCAACGAATTTGTATTCAAACGGCGCCGCCGGATTATACTTTTTAAATACGTTTTCGATTTTACTTAAAGCCGTGCTGACCCCAACCTTAGGTGCAATTTTGATGGCAATGACATTCACTGCATTTTTATTTAATGTAAAAATCGATGGCTTCACCTGCTCATAGGGCGAAAACTTGATCATATCATCTACAACACCGATCACCTGGTAGTTTTTTCCTGACAGCCTTACCACTTCATCCAATGGATGGTTAAACCCCATTGCCTGGGCCGCGGACGTATTGATTATTAGTGCAACCGTATCGGTTGAAAATGATTTGGAAAAATCTCTTCCCTGTAAAATTTTCCAGTCTATGGTGTTACCATATTCATGTGTCACCTGATTAGATATAAACAACGGGCGTGTATTCCCTGTTTTTCCCTTCCAGGATATGTCTGTCGTTCCTCCATAGTCCGCTGTTACAGAGCCGGAGGATTGAGAGAGGTTACTAACATATCCGCTATTGAGCAAATCTGCGTGCAACGCTTCATAATTTTTATAGAGATCCGGTGTGGTCATATTCACTTCTATCAATCCTTCATTGTTATATCCTATAGGGCGATCTTTTGCATGCTCGATCTGGCGGAACACGATGATCGTTCCTATAATTAATGCCACTGAAACGGTAAATTGAAAAACCACCAACGCTTTCCGGGGTAATGCTGCAAACCGTCCTGCTTTAAACGTTCCTTTCAATACTTTGATCGGCTGGAAGGAGGATAAATACAAAGCCGGGTAACTTCCTGCTATCAATCCTGTAATTAAACAAAATCCGATTGTCATAAACCAGAAAACAGGATTGGTCCAGGGGGTCACCATTTCTTTACCCGCTATACTATTAAAGAACGGCAGACAGATTTGTACCAGCGCCAAACAAAATAGCAGAGCAATGAATGATACTAATAATGATTCACTAAAAAATTGATAAATCAACTGACTTCTTAAAGAACCGATCGTTTTGCGGATACCAACCTCTTTGGCTCTTTTTTCACTGCGGGCGGTACTTAAGTTCATAAAGTTGATACAGGCCAATAGTAAAATAAAAATGCCGGCCATACCAAACATTTTTACCAATTGAATTAAGCCACCAAGGTTTTCGCCATTTTTAAAATCACCATGCAAATGCCACCGGCTCATTGGATGTACAAAAAATTCTGGTTTATAAGCAGGTGGGTTTTCTAATTTCATCCGGATATCCTTGATAGCTGACGACAGTTTTGCGAAGTCAGCGCCTTCCTTCAATTGAACAAATAACTGGAATGAATTCTCATCCCATTCAGTACTCGCTCTTTTAGCATAACCATCAAGGCTGGTAAATAGCGACCAGGGAGATAGAAAATAAACATCTTTAAAAGAACTATTACCTGGAAAATCTTCATACACACCGGTTACTTTTACATCGGTCTTATTGTCCATTCGCACTATCTTATTCATCGGATCGTCTTTCCCAAACAATACTTTCGCGAGTGATTCCGAAAGAACAATTGAATTAATATCTTTTAATCCACTTCGTGTACCTGACAACATTTTTACAGTCATCATATCCGGAAAATCCGGCTCTGTATACATTCCCGTTCTTGAAATTTTTTTATCGCCCGTTCCGAGAACAACAGTACGATTGTACGTTGCGACACTTACTGATTCAAAATCCGGGTATTTTGTTCGAAACTCTTCCGCCAATGGTAAAGGCACGGAATTGTAAGAAGTTTTCTCTACATCAAACTTTACAAACTGCCAAACCTGCCCGATACGGTCATAGTTCTTATGATATTTGTCAAACGATAATTCATCCCATACCCATAATCCTATCAACATGGATACGGCCATACCCGTTGCCAATCCGGCAATATTGATGAACGAGTACATTTTACTTTTCCTCAAATTCCGCCAGGCGAGCTTGAAATAGTTTTTTAGCATGATGTCTTTATTTTGCAATTCAGAATTATTAATTAAGAATTCTGAACTCTTTGACTAGCTGTCTTCACACGTATCTATCGCCGGATCGCGTCCTTGCTTTGGCTGGACGGATGAGGCATTCCATAAGCGTGAAAAAGTTTCGGCTGTATACCTCATCGACGGATCCTCTTTTATCATATCCTGGAGTTGTTTTAATTCCTCTTCCGTCGCTTCGCCTGTCATTTTCCGTGCTAACAGTTTCCAGATGTTTTCATCCTGCATCATATCTTCCTTCTCTTGCACCAACCGATGTGCCAGTGGTATAAGTTCCTATTTAACAAGGAACTAGGAAAATACAAGTTCTAACAAGTGTCCGAATACGAACGGTTTCTGTGCATATGTGAACATATCCTTTTATTTTATGTGGGTTGACTCCGTTCGCTTGCTTCCTTTGCTTCCTGCTTCGCGTTGCCAGTAGTTGCAATGACGTCTCGTTTTGCTCGCAGTCGCAATGACGCTACTCCGTTCGTTGCTTCATTCCGTTCGCAATGACTTCACAGGATTTGCTACAGCGGCTTTTATAGCTTTATATCCTACCGTTATCCACGCTATTATTATGGATGCGAAAATCGCCACTGCAAAAACGATCCATCCTATATTGGTATGGTAATAAAATCCGGACAGCCATTCTTTCATAAAATAATACCCAACCGGTGCTGCTATTAAAAAAGCTATCCCGATCAGTATGGTGAATTCTTTTGAAAAAAGTAAAATGATGTTTTGCACCGAAGCCCCTAATACTTTGCGGATACCTACCTCTTTGGTTTTTTGTACAGCCATAAATGAAACCAGCCCAAACAGGCCAAGGCAGGAAATAAAAATAGCGAGAATAGAAAAAATCTTGAACAACTGTGCGGTGATTGCTTCATTTTCATAGAACCGTTCAATACGTTCGTCAAAAAAATAAGGATCAAACATATATGTTGGATAAATACCGCTAAAAAGTTTACGCACATTTTCCATCGTACCACTCATATTTTTTCTATCCATCCGCACTGCAATCCACTCATAAGCATTATAATTAGTAGTGATTGCTAATGGTGCAATGGCTTCCCGCAGTGATTTATTGTTATAATCTTTGATCACACCAACTATCGCAAACTTATTGCTCCACCCCGTATAAGCAAGGCTTTTACCGATGATCTCTCCTGGTGAATGAAAACCGAGTTTCTTTACAAGCGCTTCATTTATTACCACTTCGCGGCTGGTATCGCTATGAAAAGGAATTCTGCCGGCTAACAGCGAAATGCCAAACGTTTTAAAATAGCTTGTATCGGCAAATTGACCTGTAATCGGAAAACTCTTTTTTTCTGTTTCGTTGTCAAATACCACATCAGTGGTCCAGGCCCAGAAATTAGACGGCGCTTCCAAACAAAGACTGGCTGATACCACGCCCGGCAAAGCTTCCATCCGGCTTTTCAATAATGGATATTTTACTTTGAGTGAACTGTCGCTGGGCAAACTAATTAATGCGATACCGTCTTTATCAAAACCCATAGGCCGGTTACGGAAATATTGCATTTGTTTTACTACAACTATCGTTGCAATGATCAGCAATTGGGCAATCACAAACTGGAAAACAACAAGCCCCCGCCGTAAAGAGATACCTCGTCCTGTTTTCGCAGTGATCTTACTCCTGAAGACATGAATAGGATTAAACCCTGATAATACCAATGCGGGATAAATACCTGCTAATAATGTTACAACCACCCCGATGATAATAAGGTAAATAACGATAGTAGAATTGTTCAGCAGGTTAAATGAAATGTCCTTATGCATAAGATTATTCAGCAGCTGCAAACTGAACATAGCCAGTATATACCCAAGTAGCAGTGATATAAAAGTGACTAATGCAGTTTCCCGGAGAAATTGCCACATTAACTGCGAACGATTACCCCCCAGTACTTTTCGTACGCCAATCTCTTTAGCACGATTCACTGATTGTGCCGTGGAAAGGTTGATAAAATTAATACAGGCTACGAGCAACAGGAATATACCGATCAATCCCATTGACCATAATTCTTTCTTTGAAAGTGCATCATTTTTAAAAGTTGCGAAATCTTTGTTGAGATGCATGGCTGTCAACGGTTGGAAAGCCAGGTGCCAGCTAAACTCAGGTCCGTTTTCATAATACTTTTTTACAAAAGAATTCAATTGGTTTTGTATAGCCGCATACTGATGACCTTTTTGAGCTAAAACAAAACATTGGTTATTGCCGCTTACATAGCTCCAGGCATCCGGATTAGTAAACATTCCGGGAGCCAGTTTTTTTAATGTCTCATAAGAACCCGCCATTTTAACCGGTATGTCGGAATTGGCTGGAACATCTTTAAAAACACCTATTACATTAAGCTGTATCCGGAATGACCAGAGTTGAATTGTTTTTCCGATAGCAGCTTGTGGATTATCAAAAAATTTACTGGCCAGGCTTTCATCTAATACAACAGTGTTTGGCTGTTCCAAACCTTTAGCATTTCCTGCAAGCCATGTGAAATCAAACATCGAAAACACAGAAGATTGCGCCCAATAAAGACCTTTATTTTCTTTGAAACGTTTTTCTTCTTCCAGTCCTCTTCCAGGAATATAAATTTGCGCTTGCCCCAGATCCCAGATAGTTCCTACTTTTTCAAACTGAGGAAAATCCTGCCGCATTGCATCCGGCAACGGTGAAGAAACAGTTCCGTGGCTTGACCTGATTTCTCCGTTACTTTTATTTACATGGGTTGATACTACACGGT
>Ga0190272_10001669_pt1 | contig 10616 bp, 8 predicted proteins | sample Popmic504T_FD_133746 | JGI IMG/M metagenome (GOLD analysis project Ga0190272, IMG submission 133746) | Populus adjacent soil microbial communities from riparian zone of Shoshone River, Wyoming, USA - 504 T | ecosystem: Environmental > Terrestrial > Soil > Riparian zone | place: USA: Wyoming...
CCGTCGACGATTCGGGTCTGCGCGAACGCCGTCGCCTCGTCGACCAGCCGCTGCGCGGCACCGACGCACCGGGCGGCCACCATCATCCGCTCGAACCGGAACCAGTCCTGGGTGAACGTCATCGGGCCACCCTCGGTGCCGACGAGGTTCTCGACCCCGACACGGACCTCGTTGAACGCGACGATCGGATGCTCATCGGCGATGTTGTGCGAATACTGCGGCGTCCGTATCACTTCCACGCCGGGCCACGGCAAGTCGACCACCAGCAGCACGTGGTCACCGCCGTCCAGCACCCCTTCGACGAACACGTAGTCGGCCAGATTGAACGACGTGACGTGCCACTTGATCCCGTTGATCACATACCCGTCGCCGTCACGGCCAACCGTCGTCTGCAGCGCCGACACGTCCGACCCTGCGAACTCCTCGGTGATCGCGTACGCCTCGTGCATCTCCCCGCGCACCGACGGCAGCAACCACTGCTCGCGCTGATAGTCGGTCGCGACCTCGACCCACCACTGCGGCGGAGTCGCCATCACCCAGCCGATCCCGTTGGTCACCCGCCCGCACTGCTCCTGCACCAACACCTGCTGCAGCGCCGTGTATCCCGGCCCGCCGACGGAGGCAGGCATGTTGGTGGCGTAGAGGCCCAATTCGATTGCGCGGGATCGATGCTCGGCCGTCAGTTCCTTGGGAAGGATGCCGCCCGCGAGTTCGGCCTCCACCTCGTGCGGGATCAGCGTCTCGACGAACGCGCGCGCCGTATCCCGGATGCGCCGATCGTCCTCTGTCAGACCGTACATCCGCACCTCCACCCTCTTGACTGAGCGTTCAGTCTATGCCAGCGTTTCGTAGTATGACCAGCTTCCGCAGCGCCGATGTCGTAGTAGTCGGTGGTGGCACGGTCGGTGCGTGGACGGCCGTGCTGCTGGCCGAGCGCGGCGCGGCAAACGTCGTGCTACTCGAGGCGAACACGCTTGGCGACGGCGCCAGCAGCCGGGCCGCGGGCATGGTCCGCGCGCAGGGCGGCACCGAAACCGCCATCCGGCTGGGGCTTCGCACGCAGGAGTTCTATACCGCCAGCGGCGACCGCTTCCCCCTGGACTGCGGCTTTGTCGCACAGGGCTATCTGATGCCGTGCTTCTCCGAAGCCGAGGTCGCGCGGGCCCACGAGCGGATCGCGTTGCAGCGCAGTCTCGGTCTTGACGTGCAGTGGCTCTCCGGCGCAGACCTCGACGACCGCAACACCGGCTTGGCGCAGGGGGCGACGCTCGGCGCCTCGTACGCGCCAGGCGACGGCTACATCGACGCGCCGCGCAACGTGCTGGCCTACACCGCGGCGCTCACGGCACTCGGCGTGGACGTTCGCGAACGCTGCGCTTTCACGGGTTTGCGTGTCGACGGCGGCCGGGTCGTTGGCGTCGACACCTCGGACGGTCCTATCGACACCGAACACGTCGTGCTGACCGGCGGCCCCAAACTCGGCAAGGTCGGCGCGACGGCGGGCGGGCGGATTCCGGCAGGTGGTTCGCGCCACCAGGTCGTGGTGACCGCGCCGGTCTCGGCGTTCGACGTCAACGAAGTGCCGATGGTCTTCGATATCTCCTCCGGAATCTATTGGCGCCCAGGCGAAGCCGGTGGCCTGCTGTGGGGCATGAGCAATCCCGACGAGCCGCCGGGTGTTGCTGCCGACTTCGACGAGATCTACTACCAGAAGGCCCGCGACCGCATCGAGGAGCTGCTCCCCGGCATCAAGGGGCTCGGGCTGCGACGGACGTGGGCGGCGACCATCGATTACACGCCCGACCATCTGCCGATCCTCGGCCCGCTGCTCACCGACGACGGTCCGGTGGCGGGCACGGTGGTGGCCAGCCCCGCGGGCCACGGCATGATGTGGGGTCCCGCGGTGGCGGAGGTGGCGGCCGACCTGACCGCGACGGGCGAATGCACCTGGCTCGACCTGACCGACCTCGGCCTTGACCGGTTCGACGCGGACGGCAACAGCAGGCTTGCTCCCGAGCCGATTTCCCTACCCTTCCCGGAACGCGTTGCAGACGAGAGGATTTCGCAGTGACCCAAGCCGTCATCACCACGCTACTTGCAGGTGCCGCCGATGCCGAGCTGGAGGACTGGGGGCCGTTGCCAGAGGCCACCGGCGATCCGATGGCCACCCATGGCCTGGAGATGTGGGTGGATGGCGAGAAGTCCGCAGGCATCTGGCAATGCACGCCGGGGCCCTCGTACTGGGTTCAGGACGAGAACGAGGTCATCTACGTGCTGTCAGGGCGGATGACCGTCACACCCGACGGCGGCGAGGTCGCCGAGGTCGGCGCTGGCGATATCGCCGTGTTCCCCGTTGGCTGGAAGGGCACCTGGGATATCCACGAGACGGTGCGCAAGGTCTACTCGATCTTCTGAGGCGGGCAACCGCTGCCGATCAGGCCACCAGGTCTGCGGTGCGCGGCGCGTCGGCCATGCAGCCGACGGGGTCGGCCAGCAGATCCCGGAACGCCATCTCGGACGCTCCGATGAGCACCGACTTGTCGCCAAGCGCGGGCAGCACGATGCGCGGCCGCATGCCAGGCACCCGCAGCCCACGAAGGACCATCTCGGCGCGGACGTCGCGCTCGACCCAGCGGTAGAGGGCGCGCAGGTATCCGCCGAGCACGATGATCTGCGGGTTGAGCAGGTTCACCAGGCCTGCGAGTCCACGGCCAAGGTGGCGCCCAATCGCCGCGAGTTCGGTTGGCGCCGAGGTCAAACCGTCCAGGTAATCGCCGAGCTCGGTGAGCCGGTCCAGTGGGCAACCCACCGCCACCGCCATCGCCGCCGCGCCGATCTCCGTCTCCCAGCAGCCCGTCGCGCCGCAGTGGCACGGTCGTGTTCCGTCACCGAACGGCAGGTGACCGATCTCGCCTGCGAAGCCCGATGCGCCGTTGACGGGCCTGCCGCCGGCGATCAGCCCGGCGCCGACGCCGACCTCGCCGCATACGTACACCAGGTCGTCAACACCGCGGCCGACGCCACGCAGGTGCTCGGCCAGCGCACCGTTGTCCGCGTCGTTTCCGAGGACAGCCCCGACGGGAACGCCGAGCCGATGGGCCACCATCTCCGCGAATGGTATGTCGCGCCACTCGAGATTCGGTGCTAGCCTTACGATTCCGCTATCCCGGTCGATGATGCCCGGCACGCTGGCCCCGATGCCGACAAGTACCGACTCGTGATCGGCATCGCGGACCACCTTCTGAACCAGGTCCGCGATCGAATCCGCGGTGGCCTGCGGATCGTGGTCGGCCGGTGATTTCCCCTCCGCCTGCGAGAGCACAACTCCACCGAGCCCGACCCTGGCGACCACCAAGCCGGACACCCGCACATCGATCGCCAGCACGTACGCGTGGTCGGTGGCGGCGACTCCCACCGAGGGCCGCCCCGCCGACCGGGTGCGGGCATCGGGCGCCAGCTGTCGTGCCAGGCCGAGATGTTCGACTTCCCCGACGAGGTCGGCAATCGTGCTGCGGTTGAGTCCCATTACGGTGGTCAGCGACGACCTCGACAGTTGCCCGGCCATGTGCAGGTGCCCGAGCAGTGTGCTCAGGTTGTGTCTGCGGGCGTTCTCCTGGTTGGTCCCGGCACCGGTGCGGACACTGGACACGTGCTACTCAGCCAAGGCCTGTCGCCGACCGGCGCCGGCGGGAGATCGCGTCCACACTCGCCGCAAGCAGCAGAACTCCGCCCGTGACAAGGAAATTGATGTACGACGCCTGATTCAGCAGACCGAGTCCGTTGGCGATCATCGCCACCACCACGCCACCGACGACCGCGTCGAGCGCTCTGCCCTTGCCGCCGAACAGGCTGGTGCCGCCGATGACCGCGGCACCGACCGCGTACAACAACACGTTGCCCGCACCAGACGACGCCGACACCTTTCCGCCGTAGGACGCGGCGATGATCCCGCTCAGTGCGGCCAGCGACGAGCACACCACGAACGCCGACAGCCTGATCCGGTCGACGTGGATGCCCGCGCGGCGCGCCGCCTCGGGATTCCCACCGACGGCGTAGATGTGTCGCCCGTACGCCGTGCGATTGAGGATGATCGTCAGCGTGATCACCAGCAGCCCGACAAGCGGCAGAACATAAGGGATGCCCCGGATTTCGATGTTCGGGTTGACGCTGCGGTTCATGCTGAGGACGTAGGTGACCCCGAGCGTCACCACCGAAACGCCGACGATGCGAGCGGCCACCACGCCGAACGGCGAATGGTGCAGGCCCGCGGCCACCTTGCTGCGATGCCGGTACAACTCGAGTCCGGCGAAGCCAACGACGATCAGCAGCGCGAAGGCCCAGCCGACGGTGACCGGGAGGTTGTCGATCGTGATGCCTCTGATCACCGGATTGTCGACTCGTACCGAACCGCCCTCTCCGATCAGCTTGAGCGTGACGCCTTGCAGCCCAAGGAAAAAGGCCAGCGTCACCACGAACGACGGGATGCCCAGTTTCGCGCACAGCACACCGATCGCCAATCCGATCAACGCCCCACACGCGACGCCGACGAGGATTGCGGCCCACCACGGCCAGCCGAGGTTGACGATCGTCAGCCCCATCGCGCACGCCGAGACGCCACCGGCCACACCCGCGGACAGGTCGATGTCACCGAGCAGCAGCACGAACACCAGACCCATCGCCAGCACGCAGATCGAGCCAGCCTGGGTGACCAGGTTCGCCAGATTGAGCGCCGAGGCGAACCGGTCGTTCGCGAGCCCGAACACGATGAACAGCACGATGAGGCCGAGGATCGCGGGCAGTGACCCCATGTCGCCACCGCGCACCCGCCGTGCGTAGCCACGCACCGCGTCGAGGAACGTGTCGTCGCTCTGGGTATCCGCGGCGAACTCGCCGTCGGCGAGTTTGGTGTTCAGAGTGGTCATTTCGCGGTCCTCACATCGACTGCGCGGCTTCGGCGGGCGCAAGGCCGATGCTGCCCGAGCGCCCTGCGGTGATCAGTTCGACCACCTGACTGTGCGTGACCTCCGACGCCTTCACCTCCGCGGCGACCCGCCCGAGGTACAGCGCGCAGATCCGGTCAGCGACCTCGAAGACGTCGACCATGTTGTGCGAGATCAGAACCACACCGACGCCCTGATTGGCGAGCCGCCGGACCAGGTCGATGACCTGACGCGTCTGCGCGACGCCGAGCGCTGCCGTCGGCTCGTCGAGCAGGACCACCTTGGAGTTCCAGAGCACCGATTTGGCGATCGCCACCGTCTGTCGTTGCCCTCCCGACAAGCTGGATACCGTCTGCCGCACCGATTTCACGGTCCGCACCGACAGTGACGCCAACGCCTCGCGGGCCATCGACTCCATCCTCGCCTCGTCCAGCACGCCCCGGCGCTTGAGTTCACGGCCAAGGAACATGTTCTGGACGATGTCGAGGTTGTCGCACAGCGCCAGGTCCTGGTACACGATCTCGATGCCGAGGGCGGCGACGTCGTTGGGATCCCTGACCGTGACCGGGTTGCCCTCGAACAGATAGGTGCCGGTGTCGATCGGGTAGATCCCGGCGATCGCCTTGACGAGCGTCGACTTACCCGCGCCGTTGTCGCCGACCAATGCGGTGACCTCACCGGGATAGATCTGGAAGTCGACATCGTGCAGGACGTGCACGACACCGAAACTCTTATTGACACCCCGCAATTCGAGGATGGGCTCGTGCGCCGCGGCCACGGTCAAGCCTAGAGCCCCGCGGCTGTGCAGGCAGCAGCGAACTCGCCGGCGCAAACCTCTTCGCGGGACTGCCCACCGTCGTCGAACACCACGTTGACGTTGTCCTTGGTGATCGACTTGGGGGTGAGCAACACCGAAGGCACGTCGCGCTTGCCGGTGTCGTCGCGGGAGGTGCTGTTCGTCTCGGGCTGCTCGCCGTTGACGAGTGCGATCGCGGCGTCGGCCAGTGCGCCCGCCTCTTCCTGGGCGGACTTGTACACCGTCATGCATTGGGAGCCGGCGAGGATGTTCTGCAGCCCCTCGACCGTGGCGTCCTGGCCGGTCACCGGCACCTGCCCGGCGCGCTGGTTCTTCTCGAGGATCGAGATGACCGAGCCCGCAAGGCCGTCGTTGGCCGCATAGACGCCATCCACCTTGCCGTCGGAGGCGGTATAGAGCTGCTCGAAAATGGTCACCGCCACGTCGTTGTCCCAGTCCGGCACGGCCTGCTCTCCGACGATCCGGATGCTCGGGGTCTTGTCCACCGCCGAGTGCGCGCCGGACGTGAACAGCGTGGCGTTGTTGTCCGTCGGAGATCCGTTGAGGAAGACCACATTTGCGGGCTTGCCTGCAAGGCAGTCCACCAGCCCCTGCCCCTGAAGCTCGCCGACCTTGGTGTTGTCGAATGACACGTAGACGTCGGCCGAACCGCCGAGGGTCAGACGGTCGTAGTCGATGGTCTTCACCCCCTGGCTGGCCGCCTTCTCCTGGATGGAAGCGCCGCTGTCGGAGTCGAGGTTGACGAGGGCCAGGACGGTCACCCCGTCGGCGATCATGCCGTCGGCGATCGTCGCCATCGTGTCGGCGGAGCCCTCCGCGTTCTGAATGGTGTAGTCCACACCGGCAGCCTTGAACGCCTCTTCGAGTGCCGGGCGGTCCTTTGTCTCCCAGCGCACCGAGGACTTGGTGTCGGGCAGGATCACGCCGACCTTGCCTGCCGAGGCCTGGTCACCACCGCCGCCGTCGCCGCCGTCGCTTCCGCATCCGGTGAGGGTGAGCCCCGCCCCGACGACCACAGCGAATATCAGACCGCCGGTTCGTTTCATTCCAGATCGCCTTCCGTCCATGGTCAGTGGTTTGTTGTTTGAAACAACTTATAGCGTGACGTGCGTCACGTCTAGAGCCTCGATCGGATTGGCTACCGCGCGCCCATCAGGTGCTCGAGCGCCAGTTGGTTGAGCTGCACGAAGCCGAATCCCTTGGCGCCGAAATAGGAGTCGGCGTCGAAGTCCTCGTATGCCGAGCGGTCCGCCAGCAGGTCCGCGTAGGTTTCGCCAGGGTTCAGCGTGGGCTGCCGCAGTTCGTTCACCCGCGCAGCCGCGAGGGCCTCGGCCACGTCAGGGTCGGCGCGGAACGCCGCTGCGCGCTGCTTGAGCAGCAGATACATCCGCATGTTCGCCGCGGCCGAAGCCCATACCCCGACGCTGTCTTCGGTGCGGGAGGGCTTGTAGTCGAAGTGCCGGGGTCCGTCGTAGGCGGGACCGCCGTCAACGCCGCCGTTCTCCAGCAGGTCGACGAGCGCGAACGCGTTCGCGAGATCGCCGTGACCGAAGACCAGATCCTGGTCGAATTTGATGCCTCGCTGGCCGTTCAGGTCGATATGGAACAACTTGCCGCTATACAGCGCCTGGCTGATGCCGTGCATGAAGTTCAGGCCCGCCATCTGCTCGTGGCCGACCTCGGGATTGACCCCGACGAGCTCAGGATGCGCGAGGGTGTCGATGAACGCCAACGCGTGCCCGACCGTGGGCAACAGGATGTCGCCGCGCGGCTCGTTGGGCTTGGGTTCGATGGCGAACTTCAGGCCGTAGCCCTTGTCGATCACATACTGGCAGAGCAGATCCACTGCCTCGCGGTAGCGTTCGAACGCGGCCCGCACATCCTTCGCGCTGTCGTACTCGCTGCCTTCCCTGCCGCCCCACATGACGAAGGTCTGCGCGCCGAGCTCTGCCGCGAGATCGATGTTGCGCAATACTTTTCGCAGCGCGAACCGCCGTACCCCGCGGTCGTTGCTTGTGAACCCGCCGTCCTTGAACACCGGGTGGGTGAACAGGTTCGTGGTGACCATCGGCACGACGATGCCGGTCGACTGCAGCGCCGCGGTCAACCGGCCGATCGCGCGTGCGCGCTCGTCGTCAGACGAGCCGAACGGGAAGAGGTCGTTGTCGTGGAAGGTCAGGCCGTACGCGCCGAGGTCCGCGAGCCGCTCGACGGCCTCGACCACGTCCAGCGGGGGCCGGGTGGCCACCCCGAATGGATCGTTGGCCTGCCAGCCAATGGTCCACAGACCGAACGAGAACTTGTCGGATGGCTTGGGAGCGATATCGCTTGCCGCCGTATTGGTGGACTCGAGAACAGACATGTCGTGCTCCTGACGGAAGACCAGGTGGATTTGTTCAGACTCCGAACATATGATGTGGTGCGAGTCACTGTCAAGGGAGGGGGATCGTGAGGATCGGCACCAACACCGACGACATCCGGCGCCGCAATCTGTCCGCGGTCCTGACCCTTGCGCACCGGCGGCGCGCGATCAGCCGCTCGGAGTTGACCCGCATGACCGGGTTGTCGCGATCGACGGTGAAGGATCTCGTCGACGAGTTGACGCTCGGCGGCCTTGTCGACGAAACCCAAGTCGCCACTGCGCAAGTCGGCAGGCCGAGCCCGATCGTGCGGCCGAGCACCCGCTCATTGGCCGTCGCGGTGAATCCCGAAATCGACGCGATAACCATCGGTTTGGTTGGACTCGGCGGAACGGTTGTGAACATGAAGCGGTGGCCGACCACGGCCATCCCAACCGCCAGCGAGACGGTGGCCGTCGTCGCCAAGGCTGTCGACCGGATGCGGCGCACGCTGGGTTCCGACGGCACCATCACGGCGATCGGCGTCGCCGTACCCGGCCTCGTGCACGCACGGGGCTCCGAGGTCCGGATGGCACCACACCTCGGCTGGCACGACGAAATGATCGGTCAGATCATCAGCGCGGCAACGGGATTGCCGGTGTTCGCCGCGAACGACGCGAATGCGGGCGCGATCGCCGAGTTCACCTTCGGCGGTCACGAGCAGCCGGACCACATGATCTACGTCAACGGCGGAGCCAGCGGGATCGGCGCAGGCTTCGTCGTCGGCGGAGCGCTTCTGGAGGGCGCAGCGGGTTATGCGGGCGAGCTCGGCCATACCTACGTCGGGGGTGCGGCCACCTGCCACTGCGGGCGGGTGGGCTGCCTGGAAACCGAGGTCAGGCAGGACCGGCCCGATATCGAAAGCCAGGCGCAGTATCTGGGCATCGCGCTCGGCAATGCGATCAACATCATGAACCCGACCCTGATCGTGCTCGGCGGCTTTCTACGGGTGTTTCCCAGCGCCGCCTCCGATGCGCTGAAGGGGGCCGTCGCGGTGCACAGCCTGCGCCCGCCGCAGGAACTCGTCCGCATCATGCCGGCCAGCCTCGGCTCAGAAACGCTGATGATCGGCGCGGCCGAACTGGCGTTCGCGCCGCTACTGGCCGACCCGGCCGCGCATTATCACGAGGCCGTCGACGGCGATCGCGCCGCGCGGTGAGGCGATGACCGGGTTGGCCTCGACCGCATCGAGGACGTCGCCCAATTCCATTGCCATCGTTGAGAATCGCACGATGACGTCCACCAGCGCGTCGAGATCGACCGCAGGTGCGCCGCGCCAGCCGTCCAGCAGGGGCCGGATGCGAAGGCCGTCGAGCAACCGCTGCGCCATCGCGTGCGACACCGGTGGACAGGCCACCGCGCGGTCGGCCAACAGTTCGACCAGTGTGCCCCCCGCAGCGACGACGACCAACGGCCCGAAGGCGGGATCGCGCACGAACCCGACCGACACTTCGACACCGTCGGCGGCCATCTGCTGAACGGACACCGCCGGACCGAGCGCATCCGCCATCGTCGTGTATGCAGCGCGTAAGGTGTCCGTGTCGGCCAGGTGGAGTGCGACACCGCCGACATCGCTCTTATGCAGGGCCGCAGCCGTTTTCACCGCAACCGGATAGCCGATGTCCTCGGCTGCGGCCAGCACCTCGTCGACAGACTCTGCGGACCTCGATTCCACGACAGGGATCCCGTAGGCCGCGAGCACGTCGAACGCCGACGCATCCTCGGGGATGCCGCGCTGCACCGGTATCGGTCCTGCCGGATCCACGGGGAGCGGCCAGCGCACCAAGTGACCGAGGGCCGCCAGTCCACTCCGAACCCCTTCGAGAACCGGGATGCCGTTGTCGCGCAGCCGGTCCGCCGTGGCGCGGTCGATCGCCGAGGCCACCGACGCAAGCACGGCCAACGGCGCGTCGGTGCGCTTCGCAACGTCGAGCACGGCATCGGTGTACGCGGTGTCGCCGTCGAACTCGGTGACCAGATCGACGGCAAGGGCCGTCACCCCGACCCCTGGATCGTCGACCATTGCTTGCAGGCAGGCGCCGAACAGGTTTCTGGTGTCGGCGCCGGTCCCCCACACGTCCAGCGGATTGGTCGGCAGGAGGCCGTCGTCCAGTAAGGCGCCGACGGCGGTCAGCGTGTCATCGGCCAAATCCGCGAACTGGACGCCTAATTCGTGCGCGAGGTCCGCGGCAAGTGCCCGCTCGGCACCCGAGTCGTGCACCGTCGCGATACCGCCGCCGCGGGCGGCCCGCCTGCCAGAGAACAATTCGAGGGTGTCGGTGAACTCGGCAAGATCACTGACGTGCACGGCCCCGACGGCCGCGCAGAACGCCTGCCATGCGGCCTGTTCGCCTGCCAGCGCGCCAGAATGCGCGGCGACCATGGCCCGTCCTCGCGGTGAGCCACCGATCGTGAGGATCACCACCGGGACGTCCTGCTCCGCGGCACGCAGCAGCGACC
>Ga0190272_10001670_pt1 | contig 10616 bp, 11 predicted proteins | sample Popmic504T_FD_133746 | JGI IMG/M metagenome (GOLD analysis project Ga0190272, IMG submission 133746) | Populus adjacent soil microbial communities from riparian zone of Shoshone River, Wyoming, USA - 504 T | ecosystem: Environmental > Terrestrial > Soil > Riparian zone | place: USA: Wyoming...
CATGAGCGGCGTGGCAGACTCATTCTCCACGCTCGCACTCCAGTCGGACCAGTTTAGCCAAGCGCAGGTCCTACGCGACGTAATCTTTAGCGGCATTACGACCGACGCAACGGGCCGCGTGGTCTTTTCTGTCTCGGCTAACGTCCACCCGTCGCTGCTAAGCTACGCCAAGCAAAACGCCGCAGCCTCACAATAATATGCGACTCATACTCCCCACAATACTCGTTGTCGCGGCCATCGGGCTGTTTGCGATGTATACCAACCCGACCTACCAGGGGCTTAAGGGCAACATGCAAAAGGCTGCCGCGTACGACGACGCGCTCGACAAGTCGCAAGAGCTTAAGGCCCTGCGCGACAAGCTGCAGTCGGCGCGCAACGCCATGAGCCCCGAAAACGAGCAAAAGCTTGTGCGCCTGCTGCCCGACCAGGTCGACAACATCCGGCTTATCATCGACATCAACAATATTGCGGCGCGCCGCGGGCTCTCGCTTGCTGGCGTGGCGCTAGGCGAGGTATCGCATACGTCCTCGCAGGCAAGCGCTTTGGCGGTGGGGCCCTCCGGAGAGGAAGTTGGCTCAGTTAGCTTGGGCTTTAGCGTTGTGGCAAGCTACGAGGAATTTTTGGCCTTTTTGCAAGACGTCGAGCACAGTCTGCGCATACTCGACATTGAAAAGCTCTCCTTTAACACGGGGCAGGGGGGCAAATACTCTTTTGAGTTTACTATCCGTACCTATTGGCTCCACTAATCCTGCATGATTGCCTTACTTAAAAAAAATATGGTCGTCATAGGAGTGTTTGCCGCGGCAGCCGCGCTCTTGTACTACTTTTACTCTAGTAGCGGTGAGACCCCTTTGCTTAGCGAAGCCCAGGCCCCCGTCTCGCAAGAAATTTTGGTGACGCTCGGCAACTTGCGCACTATACGGCTCGACGACTCGGTGTTTACAAACCCGCTGTTTATCTCGCTGAGCGATTTTGGCGTAACTATCCCGCCCGCAGCTGCTGGCCGCCGCAACCCGTTTGCCCCGGTAGGGAGTGGCGGCAGCCTAGTAACCCCCGCTGCCACAAGCTCTGCGACCACGACGCCGCGCTAGCGTTATACTATAGATGAATGAATCTCTTAGAGTTATTAGCTGACGCACGGCTCATTGAGCGGGGGCAGATACCCGAGCTCGAGGTGTTGCTGGGGAAGCCCGACGCCAAACCAGAGTTTGAGCTAGAGAAGGCCGGGGTCAAGCTCCACGATTTGCTTGAGGCCAAGGGCAAGTACTATGGCGTGCCCACCCGCGAGATTGGCGAGGCAGCGGTGCCTTTTGAGATTTTGGCCTACGTGCCCGAGGAGTCGGCGCGCCACTACCAGCTGGCGCCCATCGGGATTGAGGATGGTGTGCTCCAGGTTGGCATTGTAGACCCCGACAATCTTGAGGCGCGCGACGCGCTGACCTTTATATCGAGCAAGGTCGGCATGCCCTACAAGCTCTACATAATTTTGGAGACCGATTTTGAAAAGCTGCTTGCCCAATATAAAGGACTTTCCGGCGAGGTGGGCAAAGCGCTGGGCGAGTACGAGACCGAGACAGACAGCCAGGCCAAAGAGCAGCTCCAAAAAGGAGAAAAGGCCCCGACAGTACTTGAGGAGGAGCTGGTGACTGACACCGAGGCCTCGTCCATGGCCGAGGACGCACCGGTTACAAAAATTGTAGCAACCATCCTGCGGCACGCCGCCGAGCAGCGAGCCTCCGACATACACATTGAGCCTCTGGTAGACCAGACCCGCGTGCGCTTTAGGGTAGACGGCGTTTTGCTTACCAACATTACGCTGCCGCCTAAGGTACACGGCGCGGTGGTGGCGCGCATTAAGGTAATGTCTAACATGCGCTTGGACGAAAAGCGCAAGCCCCAAGACGGCCGCTTTTCTGCGCGCGTAACCGGCACTAAAGTAGACTTCCGCGTCTCCACATTCCCCACCTACTACGGGGAAAAGGTGGTGATGAGGATCCTTGGCGTGCAAACCAAGGAGTGGAAGCTCGACAACGTCGGGCTAACTGATCGCAACCTGGCTCTTATCCGCAACGCAATAAAAAAACCCTATGGGCTTGTGCTCATTTCGGGGCCAACCGGCTCGGGCAAGTCGACCACACTCTACACGCTTTTAAACGAGGTAGACCGCGAGCGCAACAATGTACTCTCGCTCGAGGACCCGGTCGAGTACGTTATCCCCGGCGTATCGCAAAGCCAAGTGCGCCCCGAAATTGGCTACAGTTTTGCCAACGGGCTACGCACAACGCTGCGCCAGGACCCAAACATCATCATGGTTGGAGAGATACGCGACAGCGAGACCGCCAACTTGGCAGTGCAGGCAGCGCTTACGGGCCACTTGGTGCTCTCCACCATCCATACCAACAACTCAGTGGGTATTGTGCCGCGCCTTTTGGACATGGGAGTGGAGCCGTACCTTATACCGCCGGTATTAATCTTGGGCGTGGCCCAGCGCCTTGTGCAGACGCTGTGCGAGGGCGGCGGTAAAAAGGTGACGGTGGACGAGAGCACTAAAAAAATGCTCGAGAGCCAGTTTGCCGACGTGCCGCCAGAGTATAAAAAAGACATCCCCGACCTAAACGAGGTGTACCGGCTTGAGCCAACCCCCGAGTGCCCCTCTGGTACCCACGGGCGTGTGGCGTGCTTTGAGGTGTTTGCCATGAGCCAAGAGATTGAGCGCGCGATACTGGCCGGCAAGCCAGAGGACGACTTGTTTGCGATAGCGCGCAAGCAAGGCATGCTCACCATGAGAGAGGATGCTATCATCAAGTCAGCCAAGGGCGTCATACCGTTTGAGGAGGTCAACACGCTGGGCGGCGAGTTTGACCTGGCGGAGGACGCGGCGGCCGCGGCGGCGCCAAGCCCCACAACTATTACCGAGACTGGGGAGGAGACGAGCGCACCCATTGTTCCATCCAAAGATGCCGACGTTGAAGTATGACCGACTACAAACAAAAACTCTCGCAGCTTATAGAGCTGGTTATCGCACAAGGGGCGAGCGACTTGCACCTCTCTACCGGGGTGCAGCCCATTATCCGCGTGTCGGGTGCGCTTACGCCCATACTCTCAGAGCCCAAGCTTAGCCAAGGGGACATGCAGGGGCTTTTGGGCGAGATGCTCGCGCCTGCACGCAAACAAAAGTTTATGGAGACCCAGGAGGCGGACTTTTCCTATGCGCATGGCGACAAAGCGCGCTTTAGGGGCAACGCATATTTTGAGCGGGGCAACGTGGGGGCGGCGCTGCGGCTTATCCCCAAGCAAATCCGCACGCTGAGCGAGCTTAACATCCCGCCCATAGTCGAGACGTTTGCCGCCCGTGAGCAAGGATTTTTCCTTGTGGTGGGGCCAGTGGGGCAGGGCAAGACGACCACGCTTGCAGCGCTTATTGAAAAGATAAACCAAGAGCGCGCCGAGCACATTGTGACTATTGAGGACCCTATAGAGTATCTTTTTGAAAATAAAAAATCTTTGGTAGAGCAGCGCGAGGTGCGCGTGGACACCGCGGACTTTTCCCAGGCGCTCACGAGCGTGTTTCGCCAAGACATCGACATTTTGATGATAGGGGAGATGCGCGACCCTGCGACCATGGCCGCGGCCGTAACAGCCGCCGAGACGGGCCACCTGGTATTTTCCACCTTGCACACCAACAACGCGGCGCAAACTATTGACCGTATTATCGACAGCTTCCCCGCGAGCCAACAAGACCAGATACGCATCCAGCTTGCGGGCTCATTAGCGGGCATCTTTAGCCAGCGGCTGGTGCCGCGCATTGCCGGCGGGCTCATACCGGCGTGCGAGCTCCTCATTAGTAACTCGGCAGTGCAAAACCTAATACGCGAAAAGCGCTCCCACGAGATACAAACAGTAATAGAGACAGGTGCGCAAGATGGGATGATAGACATGAACCGCTCTCTGGCCGACTTGGTGCGTGCCGGCGAAATTTCCGTGGAGTCGGCCATGTCCCGCTCCCTAAACCCCGCCATCCTCCAGCGGCTGATTTAGCCCAACCCCTCGTTTGCCCGGGGAACGGTGGACTCAGGCCAAAAGACCCTTATTTATTTAGAGGCATTTCTATGCTTGACTAATCCTATATTAGAATGCATAATGAGTCCGTACGTTCCGATTAGGCATCCCGCCTCTGACGAGCTACAGAAGGCTCATTGAGAGCAGAAAGGTTGAAAGCTATGAAGACCATAGCTCAGATTGGGGCTGTTGCCCTCTTCCTCCTTGTTACCGTGCCACCACTCCTAGCCTCGCTGGGCTGGTTCCGCAAATGCGCCTCTTGTGGTAGCCGTCTCACGATCGGCGAACGCGAGGTAAGCCCTGACCACAGCGTTGGGAGTGAGCGGATGCATGTCAGGCAGACACAGTCGTGTCTCCGGTGCAAGCATGTGCAGGCGAGGGAGGTGGTGTGATGGCCAACAAGAAGCGCGAGGGAGGCCTGAAAGCTTCGGAGCCCAAGTCGATCAAGTGGGAGTTCAGCCCCAACTGCCAGAAAGCGGTCAAGACCGCTCTGGATCTGGTGGAGGGCCGGCTCAAGTTGACCGACCTCAGCGGCCAGGTGGTCGGAATCTCCAAGCCTAAGTGGGCCGAGGGGTTCGTGTTCTTCCACTACATTCTGGCAACTCCGATCTTTACCCGGCGATCCCAGTTCCGGGTATCGTCGTGCGCCGTAGCGTGCGTTTCCGCTACACGAAGCGCGTCGTGGACTGTATCATCCACCTGGCGTTCGTGGGCGAGCACGGTCGGGACCCGAAAGGGAAATGGTGCGTCACCGAGGTGCAATACCTTGACGACGCGTCTCAGCTCGTGTCCATCAAATACAAGTTCCAGGGCTAGAGAACCGACAGATCCGAAGGGCGCGCGCGAGCGCGCCCTTTTCGCGCCCAAAACAGGTGGGGATTTTTGGATAGGAGAGGGAAATTGGGAGGTACACTATATATACGCTATGGAGTTTAAATACGAAGGACTCGACCAGGCAGGCAAGCCGCAAAGCGGCACGGTCAATGCCAATACGCATGATGGGGCAATACAGCTCATCCAAAACAAGGGCATCACTATTACCTCTATAGTCGGCGGAGAGGAAAAGTCCCTCGTGCAGTCGCTTAGCAACATATCGTTTTTTGACGGGATAAGCAGCCGCAACTTGGTCCTGCTCTCGCGCCAGATAGCCACGCTGTTTGAGGCGCAGGTCTCAGCACTCCGCATCTTTAGGCTTTTGGCCGAGCAGGCAGAAAAGCCCTACCTGCGCCAGGTGTTGGCGCAGATAAGCGACGACCTGCAAGGCGGCAACGCAATATCTAAGGCGCTGGCCAAGCATCCTAAGGTGTTTTCGCCTTTTTATGTCAACATGGTGCGCGCAGGCGAGGAGTCGGGCAAGCTCGACCAGACGTTTCTCTTTTTGGCCGACTACATTGACCGCAGCTACGAGCTTACGGCTAAGGCCCGCAACGCGCTTATTTACCCCGCGTTTATTATGGTCACATTCGTGGGCGTAATGGTACTGATGCTCACGGTCGTGATCCCTAAAATCGGCTCGATACTAAGCGACTCGGGCCAGGAGCTGCCCATGTATACGCGCGTCATCTTGGGCTTTTCCGGCTTTTTGGTCGACTACGGCATCTTTCTTTTGGTGGGTGCAGTAGTGGGCGGCTACTTTATTTGGCGCTATACGCAGACTCCCGCGGGGCACCTAGGCGTATCGCGCCTGCAGCTCTCTGTCCCGTACATTGGCAACTTGTATCAAAAGCTGTACTTGGCGCGCATTGCCGACAACATGCACGTGATGCTTACCTCGGGTATTACGGTCGTGCGGGCGCTCGAGATCACCGCCGAGGTTGTAGAAAACGACGTATACGAGGGGATATTGCGCGAGTCGATAGAGGCGGTAAAGGGAGGCGCGCCCCTTTCGCAATCGGTAGCTCGGCACAGCCCGGGCGACATACCGCCCATTTTTGCCCAGATGATACAGATAGGCGAGGAAACGGGCGAGATGGGGACCCTTTTGGAGCGCTTGGCCAAGTTTTATAACCGCGAGGTCAATGCGGCGGTAGACACGCTCGTGTCCCTTATTGAGCCAGCGCTTATTGTGGCGCTGGCCTTGGGAGTGGGCTTTCTCTTGGCTGCGGTGCTCTTGCCGATATACAACACCGCCTCGGCCCTCTAGGGGAGCCTATCCACAGGGGCACCCTTACCCGCCTTAGGAGAGGCTATACTAGGGGTACCTGCGCCTTACTTAACCGCAGATTTATTACTTAGTTTAACGATATGTATAAACAGTCAACACGAGGCTTTACCCTCATCGAGCTTTTGGTCGTCATTGCCATCATCGGCATTTTGGCATCCATTGTGCTCGTGTCTCTTAACGGCGCTCGCGCCAAAGGCCGCGATGCCAAGCGCGTAGCAGACCTCCAGCAGTTTGCCCGTCTGGTCGCCACCCACAACAGCGCGGATACCAACACAACGTTCTCTTGTGGCTCTGGTGTGCGCGTGTCCACTTGCACAACCCCCTCGGCAGCAGCATTTACCGATCCATCAGGCTCCTCTGTGGTAATGCCAGCTGGCAACGTTACAACGTATCCGACCGGCGGGCACGACTACACAGTGTCCGGGGCGACTACCTATGCTACGGCTCCTACGTTTAGCGACTGGCAGGTCAAGACCATGATTGAGTCTGGCGCAGGCACTATAACTGGCCCGGCGACCGTCTGCATCAGCAGCGCTACGAGCACCATCGCAAGCGGCGCAGCCTGCAAATAAGGCACTCTCGAAGTACAAAAACAAAAGCCCCAGGCTTACTGCCCGGGGCTTTTGTTTTTGTCGGTTTATGGTACGGTATAGGTATATGAAAATCATCGCAAGCCTTTTTATAGTGTTTGGGCTCTTGGTCCCTATGGCCGCAGAGGCAAAGTCCACCCCTAAGGACAAGGTAGCGCCTACGGCAACCGCGATACATATTGGCTCGAGCAACGCCAACCCTGCCAAAGCCCAAGCGGGGGACACTGTGACCATTACCTTTACCGCCAATGAGAAAGTAACCCCAATCGTCTTGGTAGAGACAAAAACCTTGTTTGTAAAAGCCAAAAATTCCGGCGGCAATAATTGGGATGCCTCCTATGTGGTTAATACTAAAGATCGCACCGGGCGGGTAGACTACTTGCTTACGCTCGTAGATACGGCTGGCAATGTCACCATTTGCTCGTCGGTACGCCTCATCATCATTAAATACTGCCCGCCGACCGACGGCAGCTTGGTCACTATATACAAAGGCACCACCCCACCCCCGCCTCCTCCGGCCGACACGACCCCGCCTGTTATATCCGCGCATGCCGACGTTTTTGCTACCACCGAGGGGACAAGCGCCGTCGTGTCCTACGACTTGCCGACCTCCACCGACAATAAAGATGGCGCGGTTGAAGTAAATTGCGCTCCCCTATCAGGCTCCACGTTTGTGCTGGGTAGCACCACTGTCAATTGCAGCGCAGGCGATGCTGCGGGCAACACTGCGCAGTCAAGCTTTGTAGTAGGGGTAACCCAAGACACTCCGCCGCCTCCGCCAGAGCCCACGCTCTACGAGATGGCCGGGCAGACAAACGAAGATTCTTTGTGCGAGTTTACGATGAGAGGGTGTTATACCCCCGACATCGACAACGGTATCGCGACCATTGACCTTGGCCAAGGCTCCAATATGGGCGACGGAGCGCTGCAGACAGTAACCATTAGCTCGGACTCTGCGGCCAATCCTTGGCTCGTGAGCCTCGAGTGTTACACCACCGCAGCCTACAACACCCCTTGCGGCGATTGGGTTGCCCCTTTGTCCGGGGTAAGCTCCTTGCTTGACCATAACTCCAGCAGGCTCAACAGCTTTGCCTCTAATCCTGCCGCTGGCAGCCATGTGGTGGCAAGCTTTACTAATCCGGCTCACAACAGCAATTTCGACGGCAGCGCCCCGGTTATATTCAATCCTTCCTATTATTACCGGCTCCTTATTAATGATCTTGGCGCGGAGGCAACCGCCTACGGTACGGAAACCGAGCCGTTTTGGCTGATTGTAGGCATCCACTAGGCGCCCGAAATAGGGGATATACTTAGGGCATGCATAGGCAGAAAGGCTTTACGCTCATCGAGCTTTTGGTCGTCATTGCCATCATTGGGCTTTTGATGACTATCATCATGGTGTCCTTGGGCGGAGCAAAGTCAAAGTCGCGCGACGCTCGCCGCATTGCCGACGTAAAAAACATACAGCTTGCTCTCTCGCTGTACTACAACGACTACGGGACGTACCCGCGCAATATATACTCGACCTCTGCCTCGGCCGCGCCGGCGCTTGGTCTTGCTCCTGCATACCTGCCTTTTGTCCCGACCGATCCTAGCGACACGGCTGCCTGCACCGACGGGCAGCAAACCAGTTGCTACAAATATGCCGGCTTTGCCCTTATTGCCAATAACCCGCCCAGCGGCAACCCAGCCTGCAACGGTACTACGAACCCGGTTGCCAAGTACCAAGTGGGCGCCAAGCTCGAAGAAACCGGCAATGCATCCTTAAACGGGCAAGATGCCGACGCGCCGGTGGCCCCAGCCGGCACCATGGCAGGATTTAGGCTTTGCAACTCCGCCGGCTCTGCTTTTGACGGGACGAGTGTAGACTGCACCTCAGCCCTGGGCACCGCGCAGCCAAACGGAACAGAGAAGTGCTACGACATGACCCCTTAATGTTTGTTTTAGTTGCAGGAGCCATAGGACTTATTGCGGGGAGCTTTCTTAACGCGCTTTTGTTCCGCTACAACACAGGCAAGTCTGTTTTGCTCGGGCGCTCCGCGTGTATGCGCTGTGCCACCGAGCTCTCAGCCATCGACCTGGTGCCAGTGCTCTCCTTTGTCTTTTTGCGGGGTAAATGCCGCCACTGCAGCACCCGCATCTCCTGGCAGTATCCGGCAGTAGAGCTTAGTGCGGCGGCGCTCTCGGTGCTCGTATTTTTAGAGCACTCCGCCCCGCTGTGGTTTGCGTACTGGTTTTTGGTGTGGATGGTGCTCCTGTTTGTCGTTGTATACGACTTGCGCCATAAAATAATCCCGTGGTCGGCGTCGCTTGTGCTGCTGGCGCTCGTCATCCCGTACGCGCTTTTGGCGGGTACGTGGTGGGGGATAGTGCTCGGGGTGCCGCTCCTCCTTGTTTCTTTTGCCTCTGGCGGCCGGTGGATGGGGTGGGGCGACGGAATGCTCGAGCTCTCGCTCGGCGGCATGCTGGGGCTTACGGCGGGCTTTACGGCGCTTTTGATTGCATTTTGGTCGGGAGCGTTCGTAGGCATACTGCTCCTCCTGTTGTCTAAAAATAGATATACAATGAAAAGCGAGGTGCCCTTTGCTCCTTTCCTTATAGCAGGGGCCGCCGTTGCATACTTCTTCCATGTCGACCTCTTCTCGTATCTGCCGATTCTTTTCTAAACTCCTGCGCCTCCGCCGGATTGGCGGACAGGCTCCGCGGGGCTTTACGCTTATCGAGCTTTTGGTGGTGTCGCTTATCGTTATCCTTATAACCGGCACCATACTCTTCCGGCAACAGGGGTTTAACAGCTCGACCCTGCTGCGCAGCCTGGCCTACTCGGTAGCGCTTTCGGTGCGCCAAGCGCAAGTGTACGGCGTGTCTGTCCGCGAGAGCGGGGTCAATACCAGCGCGTTCGGGCAGGGGTACGGCGTGGTGTTTAGCACTACCGGGTGTGGACTGCAGGGCTCGAGCCGCTACCAGCTTTTTGCCGACCTAGACGGCAACGGCGTATTTGCCGGCCACGGTACAACCGAGGCGCTCCCTTGCTACACCGTGGGCAATGGCCGCGGCACCGACTACAAAGTGTGGAATTTCTGCGCGCACGCAATAAACGGCAGCGATACGTGCATGCTACCTTCGCCTCCGACTGCCGTTACAGCGCTTAACATTTACTTCCGCCGGCCTAACCCCGACGCCTGCTTTGCGATCAACGGCGGCGCCACTTGTGCCGCTGGCGCTGTGCCTGTATATGACTATGCCTATATCGAGCTACGTGCGCAGGGGAGCGCCGACTACCGCATAGTCAAGGTAAGCAGCACGGGCCAGATAGCCGTCTGCAAAGTCAATGTCCCAGCGGCTAGCTGTTAGGCATTAGGCACCAGGCACTAGCTATGAAAACCGTATTCAAAAAAGCAAAAGAAATCCTAAAGCCTATCGCCTATCGCCTATCGCCTGGCTTTACGCTCGTTGAGATGCTCGTCTCGGTCGCCATTTTTTCGACCGTGATGGTTATTGCGCTTGGGGCCCTGCTTTCGATGTCGGAGAGCGATCGCAAGGCGCAGACCCTTAAGTCGGTCATCAACAACCTTAACTTTTCCTTAGACGCCATGTCGCGCACCATGCGCACGGGGACTACGTACCATTGCGGCGCGGTAGGGGCCGGGGGCAGCTTTACGGCGCTTGATTGTCCCTCTACACCGGGGACCGGCATCGCGTTTAAGGATTCCGCAGGCCTCAACGTCAAATACTGCCGCGGCAATGCAAGTACAGGAGCGTGCGACGGGGCAGGCACTGCAATCCTTGTATCAAAAAATAAC
>Ga0190272_10001671_pt1 | contig 10615 bp, 7 predicted proteins | sample Popmic504T_FD_133746 | JGI IMG/M metagenome (GOLD analysis project Ga0190272, IMG submission 133746) | Populus adjacent soil microbial communities from riparian zone of Shoshone River, Wyoming, USA - 504 T | ecosystem: Environmental > Terrestrial > Soil > Riparian zone | place: USA: Wyoming...
GCCAGGGCTCTGCCGATGCCGGATCCGGCTCCGGTGATGACGGCGACTTTGCCTTCGAATCGATTCATTTCATTGCAACCTTCACATTGTGGGTGGGGATATCGTATGACGTCTGAACATGGCTGCGCAGTTTCGCGCCGAGGTCGGCTACCGCTTCCCGTGCTTCTGGCAGGACGCTGACCTGGAGGTGGAAGACGTGCCACAAGCCGTCGAACACGCGATGATCGACGATGCCCGTCCCTGTCTTGTCGACGGCCCTGGCAATGTCGAGGGCATCGCAGCGGATCGGATCGTCACCGGCGGTCTGAATGACGATCGGCGGCAGACCGGTCATATCTCCGTACACCGGAGAAATACCTGGTGACATCGGATCGACGGTCCCCGCATACTGCGGGGCCCACTCGGCCGTCATCGACGGGAGGATCAGCGGATCCCGCAATTTCGGTCGTAACTGGTCGATGTCGATGGCGAGATTGGCCCACGGGCAGATCAAGCCCAGCGCCGCAGGCGCAGCGATCCCGCGGTCACGCAGTGCCATGGCAAGTGCCAACGTCAGTCCGCCGCCGGCCGAATCACCAGCAATGACCGTGGTTTTCGGATCGAGCCCATCGTCGGTCAGCTGCGAGTACACCGCGACCATCTCTTCGAGGGCAACCGGATATCGAGCTTCCGGTGCGCGTGAGTAGTCCGGGATGATCGCCGTCATGCCGGCCGCGGTGGCGAGGTGCGCAACCAGGCCGCGATAACCCTTGGCGCTGCCCAGCGCGTACGCGCCGCCGTGCAGGTAGATCAAGGTTCCGTTGGTTCCACCCTTCGGGGGCCGTACCCGCTCGACGGCAACACCCGCTATGGTGACGCGCTCGAAGCGGGTCCCCTTCGGAGGGCGTGCGGTCCCGGTAAACGCTTCGAACAATGCGCGCTTGCCGTTGACGGAAACCCGGTGGGAGGCGAACAGTGGTCGCGAGGTTCGCAACCCGGCCCGGATGAGGCGCCTATTGATGTTCATGATGACCTTTCACTACTAAGTCTGGCGAAATGTGGTGGTGGGCAGCCGTGTTCAGACCGCAACCGCGTCCACCGCCGCCTTGTCGAACTGCAGCAAGCTGTCGTCTACCGGATCCTGGAGCAGCATCTTGGAGTCCTTGCCGTAGTGCATGAGCACCTTCCACGGGTTCTTGGAGCCCTGGCGTGGCCAGATGTCCTTGGAGCGCTGCACGTAGCCCGACTGCAGCTGGTCCACCATCCCGACCTCCATCGCGGATTGATCGGCATCGCGCGGAGTCGCCATCGTGTGGCCGTTGTCGTCCATGTGCTTGAACAGCCGGCACAGATAGGCGCCGGCGATGTCGGACTTCAAGGTCCACGGCGCGTTTGTGTAGCCGAAAACCCATGCCAGGTTGGGGATGTTCTCGACGAGCACGCCCTTGTAGGTCATCTGGTCGTGGAGTTCCCGCGTCTCACCATCGAGCGAAAGCTTCATCCCGCCCAGCATCTGGATATCTAGGCCCGTCGCGGTGACGATGATGTCTGCCTCGAGTTCCTGGCCGGACTTCAACAAGATGCCCGTCTCGGTGAACGTGTCGATCTGATCGGTGACGATTGACGCCTCACCGGAGGCCAGCGCCTTGAAGAGATCGCCGTTCGGCACCGCGCACAACCGCTCGTCCCAGGGCATGTACTTCGGCGTGAAGTGGCTGATGTCGACGGACGGGCCAAGGTGCCTGCGGACCTGCCAGAGCAGGAATCGGCGCATCTGGGCAGGCCAGCGCTTGCAGGCCAGGTAAAGGTAGCGCTGGAAGGCGATGTTGCGCTTACGCGCGAACCTGTACACCCACTTGTCCGGGAGGAAGCGACCAAGGATCTCGGAGATCTTGTCGAACGCGGGTATCGAGAAGATGTACGACGGGGAACGCTGCAGCATTGTCACGTGCGCGGCGTCGGGGGCCATAGTCGGAACCAGGGTGACTGCCGTTGCGCCACTTCCGATTACGACGATCTTCTTGCCCGTGTAGTCAAGGTCTTCCGGCCAGTGCTGGGGATGGATTGTTTGACCCTTGAACCGGTCCACGCCGGGGAAGGTGGGTAGGTAGCCCTTGTCGTGGTTGAAGTAACCGGTGCAGCTGATGAGGAAGCCGGCGGTGTAGGTGCGCGTCTCGCCGGTCGCCTCATGCAGGGCAGTCACCGTCCAGCGGCTCTCGGGGGTGGACCAGTCGGCGTTGACGATCTTCACGCCGTAGTGGATCTTCTCGTCGATGCCGTACTCGGCCGCGGTATCGGCGATGTACTGACGGATCGATGGGCCATCGGCTAGCACCTTCAGCTCCTGCCACGGCCGGAACTTGTATCCGAAGCTGTACATGTCGGAGTCGGAACGGATGCCGGGATAGCGGAACAGGTCCCAGGTGCCACCGAGGCGCTCGCGTCGCTCCAGCACTGCGATGGTCTTGTTCGGGTGTTCGGCGCTCACCTGGCAGGCGGTGCCGATGCCGGACAGGCCGGCGCCGATGATCAGGACGTCGAAATGTTGTGCGTTCATGGCTTCCTCGGGGCTTTTGCCTGCTGTGATCGCAGGACGTTGTAGAAACAGAATGGTTGAGGGAGCCGTCGCGGGTCTTGACACTTTCCGACGTACTTTTAGCATTTCCCGACACAGGGAGTTGATCGGATGGCCAGCCTGATCCGAGCCACCAACCTGTGGGGGTACGGCGATCTGATCAGGGAACTTGGTGCCGATCCGCAGCCTTTCCTGTCGCGTTTCGGTATCTCGCCGGGTGTCGAGTACGAGGACGACGCGTTCATCCCTTTCGAGGCAACCGTCCGCCTGTTGGAAGCCAGCGCAGACGAGCTGAGCTGCCCGGATTTGGGGCTACGCCTCTCGCGCTGGCAGGGCCTGGACATCCTCGGACCGATCGCCGTGATCGCGCGCAACGCTCAAACCTTGCTCGGCGGGCTGGAGTCGATCGCACGTTATCTCTACGTTCACTCCCCCGCCTTGAAGCTGACCGTCGCCTCACCTACGGCAGACACCGACGTCAGGTTCACCTTTGAGGTGGTCGAACCCGGTCTTCCCTATGTGCTCCAGGCATACGAACTGAGCATGGCCAACGGCGTACGCATGATTCGCCTTCTGGGCGGCCCGGAAGCACGGCCGCGCGCTATCTCGTTCATGCATGAGCAAGGCGGTTCGAACGCCGCATATAGCCAAGCGCTGGGTTGCCCGGTGCGCTTCGGACAGACGTGGTGCGGCTTCGACCTACCCCGGCATCTGGCAGGCAAACGCATCGAGAGTGCCGATCCAGAGACCAGACGAATCGCCACCAAGTACTTGGAGTCCAACTATCTGCCGAGCACCGCGACGCTGTCCGAACGGGTGGCCGAGCTGGCCCGCCGACTGATGCCCACCGGACAGTGCAGCGTGGAGGTCATCGGAGACCAACTGGCTCTGCATCCACGGACGCTGCAACGAGGCCTAGCTACAGAAGGCGTGCGATGCCAGGACCTCATTGACTGCGAACGCAGGCGCCATGCGGCCAGATACCTCGCAGATCCGCGATTCCATCTCAGCCAGATTGCGGTCCTGCTTGGTTATACCGAACAGAGCACGTTCAACCGGTCGTGCCGTCGTTGGTTCGGAAAGACGCCTCGGCAATACCGAGCCGAACTGAAGCTCAGCGGCGTTTCGCCTTCGTCGGCTTCAGCAAGCTGACCAGCAGGTCCAGCTCGCTGACCAGAGCCCGCGCCAGGAGATCGACGTCGGGGACTAGGTCCGTGTCGACGGTAAGACCGATATGCAAATTGTCGAGATAGCTGAAAAGCGTGATGTTCAATGCCATTCCGTCGACGATTGTCGAGACGGGATAGTTGGCCAAGACACGGGACCCGGCGCAATACCGCGGTGTCCGAGGGCCGGGAACATTCGAGATGATGACGTTCGCAGCAGGGTTCAGCCTGTTCGAGCTGGCCAGCCGCAGCACCGTTCGCATCGCCGGACCGAACAGCACCGGCGGTACGAGGTCGTTTGCGTGCTGCATGAGATTCGGCGGTTGAGCCTTCTGCAGCTGCTTGGCCTGCAGTAGCGAATCGCGGCACGCGCGGATCCGGCCGACGGGGTCGCCCTCGTCGGTGGGTAGCGGCACGACCATTGTGGCGACCTTGTTGCCGAACGTGCCGCGTTCTGCGGCCGTTCGGACCGAGACAGGAACCATTGCGAGCAGCCGCTCGGCCGGCAACTCGTCTTTGTCGGCCAGCCAGCTCCGCAATGCCCCGGCACAGAGGGAAACGACGATGTCATTGACGGTAGCGCCGTGAGCTTCCTTGAGCTGCAACACATCCGGCATCGGAAGTCTTACCAGCGCAAGGCTGCGATTGGATGTGATGCGGGCGTTGAACTGGGTGCGCGGAGCGACCAACGCTGGCGACGCCGATGCGGGGCAACTCCGGGGCGAGAATCGACCGACCAGGCCGGCGATCTCCGGTATGCCGGGGAGCGATCGAATCGTCGCGACGTTGTCCAGATGGCCCAGCGCTGGTCGCGCAGCGCCGAGCGCGGCGACTTGCTGGCGCGGCACGTCGACCAAGCCGCGGACCAACATCCCCAGCCGATTCGGCGCTGATTCAGGCTGCCGAGCTGTAGCGGGCGGTATTTCCCGACCATCCGGCGACTCGTCGAGCAGGGTGCCCAAGACCTCGCCGCCCGACACCCCATCGACGGCAGCGTGGTGCAGCTTGATCAGTAATGCCACTCGATCATCGGACAGGCCGTGGATCAGATAGGCCTCCCATAGCGGCCGGGACCGGTTCATCGGCTCTGCCGCCAGGCGGGCCACCTGCTCTGCGAGGGCCGCATCATCGCCGGGAGCCGCCAGCGCGAATTCGCGGACGTGATAGTCCAGATTGACCGCACTGTCGACCCATGACGGGTGCGCAACGCCCAACGGAACATCCGCGAGCTGCCACCGCAACGGAGGAAGCATGTGCAGCCGCTGCGCGAACAACGACTTGACGGCGTGGCGGGTCAGACGTCGTCCGTTCGCCCGCTTCCGTTCCAGAATGGCCAGCGCGGAAACGTTGGCGACGGTGCGCTCATCTTCGGTGGCGAGAAAGAATGCGTCGAGGCTGCTGAGGCGGCGCAAGGTGTGCTCCTTGGAGTTGTAGGCAGGTATCGCAGGGGTTAGGGATACCGCGGCTGTAATTCAGCGGCAGCAACCCGATAACAAATGCGAGATTGCCCAACTGTGCATGGGGAGCGTGCGCCCCGTCTTGACTTGAAGCGACAGGCTTTTAGCATTTTGCGACTGACGCCGTTGCCGGACGGGCTGCTGGAAAAGGGAACGCGACTTATCGGGGACGATGTTGAGACGGCAGTTCCTGAAGCCGCCGTCCCCAGGATGTGGGGACTACTGCCGCGCCATCGCGATGCGGAAGCGTTCGTCCGGATCGATGTAGTGATCGGCGTCCTGCGCGTCCTCGCCCAGGTCGATCTGCACCCAATTGATCTTGCCGTTGAATCTGCTGGTGTGGGCGGTGTAGTCGGGGCTGACGGTGGTGCCGGTCTCACGGCCGACGTCTGTCGTCTCGTCCGCGGAGAAGATGAAGCCCTGGGTCTGGTCGACTCGGCCCTTGCCGACCTCCTGCCCATCGCAGTAGAGCGTGACATTGCCGCCCTTCCCCATACCTCCACCGTCGTAGGCGAACTCCATTCGCACCTGCGTCGTTCCGGTAGGAATCGGCGCGGTCGTGTCGATGCTGAATGACTTGATGCCCAACACGTTGTAGTAGTACTTGGCCCGACCGTCCTTGGCGTACAAGCTCCACCCGCCGAAACGGCCACCCTGAGCGATGATGACGCCCTCAGCGCCGTTGGCCGGCACCTCCAGCTCCGACGTCACGGCGAATGACTTGTTCTTGATGTCGAGCACGCTGTTCTCCGACAGGCGGCCCATGTTCCCGAACAGCAGCTGCGTGTTGCCCTTGATCAGCGTGGGCCGCCCGGCAGAATCGGCGTTGATCCGCTCGATTTGCCGGTCATCGAGTGGGAGCACGTTGTACTTGACTGCTTCGATCAGCCAAAGCCGCTGCAGCTCATGCAGTTTCTCCGGGTTCTCTTTCGACAAGTCCTTGGATTGCGTCCAGTCGGCGTCGCCGTCGTAGAGCTCCCACACGTCGTCGTCGAAGGCCGGCATCGCCTGCCCGCCCATCGCCCATGGCGTGCGGTGCTTGGTCACCGCGCTCCATCCCTTGTGGTAAATGCCGCGGTTGCAGAACATCTCGAAGTACTGCGTCTCGTGCCGCTCGGGTGCCTCGGCGTCGTTGAAGCTGTACAGCATGCTGGTCCCCTCATACGGGCTCTGCAGCACCCCATTGACGATCGTCGGCGCCGGGATACCCACCGCCTCCAGCACGGTAGGTGCCAGGTCGATGACATGGCTGAACTGGTTGCGTATGCCGCCCTCGTCCTGAATCCTCTTGGGCCAGTGCACGATCGTGCCGTTACGGGTGCCGCCCCAATGCGAGGCCACCTGCTTGGTCCACTGATAGGGCGTATCCATCGCCCAGGCCCAGCCCACCGCGTAGTGGCCATAGGACCCTTCCCCGCCGAACTCGTCCAGTTTGGACAACAGGAATTCGGGGGTCTCGATGTCGGCCATGCCGTTGACATTGGCCATCTCGTTGAACGCCCCGTGAAGGGTGCCTTCCGCCGACGCACCGTTGTCGCCGATCACGACGTAGACGAGCGTGTCGTCGAGCACCGGCCCGAGCGCATCGAGCAACCGACCGACGTGATGGTCGGTGTGCTCCAAGAATGCGGCGTACACCTCCATTTCACGCTCCAGCACCGGCTTGAGTGCCGGGTCCATGTCGTCCCACGCCGGGATCTCGGCGTGCCGTGGGGTGAGCACGGCGTCGGGGGCGATGACGCCAAGCTCCTTCTGCCGCTCGAACGTGATCTCGCGCTGCCGATCCCAACCGTGGGCGAACTTGCCTTTGTACTTGTCGATCCACTCCGTGGGCACCTGATGCGGCGCATGCGTCGCACCCGGCGCGAAGTACATGAAGAACGGCTTGTCGGGAAGCAGGGCCTTCTGCTGGCCCACCCAGCTGATTGCCTTATCGGTCAGATCCTCGGTCAGGTGGTACCCCTCGGCCGGCGACTTCGGCGGCTCGATCGGCGTGGTGCCCTCATACAGGGCCGGGTCCCATTGGTTGTTCTCGCCGCCGATGAAGCCGTAGAAGTACTCGAACCCGCCGCCGCCGCTGGGCCACGCGGTGAAGGGCCCCGCCGGGCTGGTCTGCCAGACCGGCACCTCGTGGCATTTGCCGAACTGCGCCGTGGAATAGCCGTTGAGCTTGAGCGTCACCGCCAGTGGCGCCTTGGTGTTCGGCAGCACGGAGGTGTAACCGGGCGCAGCGGTTGCGGTCTCCGTGATGTTGCCCATACCCACCGAGTGGTGGTTGCGACCGGTCAGCAGCGCTTGGCGAGTCGGAGAACACAGCGCCGTGGTGTGGAACCGCGTGTACTTCAAACCGTTCGCGGCGAGCTTCTCGAAATTGGGGGTGTCGCAGGGCCCGCCGAAAGCGCTGCTGGCACCGAAGCCGACGTCATCGATCAAGATGACAAGTACATTCGGCGCTCCATCTGGCGGCCGCACGTCCCTGATCGGCGGGTAACTGGTGTCCGGGTCCTTCGCGTCGTAGGTGGTCAACCCGACATGCTCGACATCCGGGATCGGAAGGATCGTGCGCGAGATATTGACATCAGCCATGACAGCCGCCTTTCCGGGGCCAACTTCGCGAACATCTCTGCATGAGCGGAGACCTAAGACTAGGTGGCCTCACACACAACGGAGCCGTTTGACCGCTCACCGCGTGCGGGGACCTTTCCGATGGGCGAGCGTCGAAGAAGAGATGATGGAGGCCAAGCCGCCGCGAAGTGCGAAAAGCGTTGTCGGGCCGTGCAGCCGATCGAATCAGGCCAACCCGGCGTGCACAGGCTCAGACTGTCGCGGGTTCCAGCTCCCGCTGCTGCGGCACGGCGAGAGGTTCGGTCGCCATGAACTGCAGATACAGCATCGGCAGGGTCGACGTGACAGCGAAAGCCGCCACATCGCCTGCGTAGTCCGCGACGTGCAGGCGATCGCCGTCCGGGCTCACCGCGACGCACGAGGGCTTGGCGGTGACGGTGACGGTGTTGACCACTTCGAGGCTCAGCGTGCAGAGCACCACGACCTGGTCGTAGTCGACGATGTAGGCGCGGGACTTGTCCGGGCTCAGGGTCATCTGAGTCGGGGCGCCGCCGAGGTCGATGGTGTCGGTGATCCGGTTGGTCGTCAGGTCGATCAGGCTCACCGCGCCGCCGCGGGTGCGGTCCGAGGTCAGGACGTAGGCGGTGCCGTCGGCGAATGCCAGGTCGCGAATCGGTGAGCCGACCCACACAGTGCGCTCCACCTGGGCGGTTTCGGTGTCCACGACGACGAGCTGACCGCCGCGGGAGTCGGTGGTCGCGACATACAGGCGCTTACCGGAAGGGTCGACGTCGAGGGCATCGATGCTGATTCCCGCGCCGGTCGCGATGTCGATGGTGCCCACCCGCTCGGCGGTGGTGTCGATGACCGCGACGTCAACGTGGTCACGGGCGGTGCGACCTGCGTAGACGCGCTTGCCGTCCGGGCTGATCGCCAGGGCGGTGACCCCGAAGGCCAGCGAGTATGTCGCGATGACGGTCCTGGTGTTGGTGTCGATCACCGAGACGGCGTCGAAGTTCTCCGCCGAGGTGCTGACGTAGGCGCGATCGTCGGTCACGACGGTGGCGAACGGCTCACCGTCGACGGCGATGGTGGCCTCCACTGCCAGCGTGTCCGCGTTGAGCAGCGAAATGCTGCTGTCGCCGTGGTTGGTCACCACGACGGACCGGGCGCCTGCGGCGATATCGCCGATCGGACCACGGTCGACCGCGACGCCACCTTCGAAGGTGATGTCCGGACCCTCAATCGTCACTTCATTCACTTGCGGAACAGGAGTGCTCTTGGGCAACAAAAAGTTAGCCATTTTCATCGGTACCTCCGCCGGTATGGAGTGCACCGGCCTAGATTTGCAAGTCTGTCGGCGCCCCGTAGGGCGCAATCTGAGTCGAGTCTAGCGACGAAAATTCATGCTCCGAGCAGGCGCAAAGGCGATTCAGCGACGAATCACGGAAACCTCTCAGACACCGCTTAGAAAACAATTCGTTATGCAGTTGTTATGTCCGTCCAGCAACAACAGCTACCGTCTTGACCTCGAATTATTGTTGACTGGCAACGGCTTCATGAGCATTTCCCAATAATGTATTGATCGCAGATTCTTAGCTTTCTAAGCGAAAGTGAGCGGTAAATCACACCCGACACGGCAGCAAATTTTCGTGACGGGCGCCACGCCGCTTCGTGACCCCTCTGTGGCGGCCCCGTGGCGGCCCCCAGCCCCGCCGTTTCGTCGGCGCAATGTTTGCTCAATCGAGGGCGTATGGGCCCGAGCTTGCACCGTCCGCGTTGCGGGTGAGCGCGTGTGTTTGTTGAGCGACGTCTGGCCGCGCGCGCCAAGCGACTGCCGGCGACGGCCACCCAGGCGCTCACGTCGCGGGTATGCACGCGTACACGGCCATTCACGCCGTTGCGGCGACAAGTTTGCTGTCACCGGCTACGGTGTCGAGATATTCGGTGCCGTCCGGCGCTGACCCGGCGTCGCTGCGGAGTGAACATCGTGATTCTGACTGGGGCGTTCCTTGCCCGCTATGCCGAGGTTGCCGACGAGTCTCTCTACGTTGCCGGTGGTGTTTTGAGTCGGGCCGCCGTCAGGCCACCTGACCGGTCCATATCCTTCTACCTCGTCGCGTTGATGCTGGCCGGCCCCGAGGACACGGGCGAGCCGTTCCGTGCGAAAGTCATCCTGTCGGATTGGGCGCTGAACGATGCCGTCCTCACCGAGCAAGACCTCTCATTCGACGCCCCAGGCGGTGGAAACCGATTCTGGGTGTGGCCGTTGCGGGTCAACTGTTCGTCTGGTCCCGGTCGCTACACCTTCAAGGTGACGATGAACGGGACGTCGATCTCTGTGCCACTCGCTGTGCACGACGCCTAGTGTCGTGAAGTCATCGCACCGAGACTGAACCTCTGCAGGGGAATGCGGCGGATTCACGCGCAATAAGCTCAGTTTCGGCGGTAGCTGCAGCCGCAATAACCGAGGACGACGGCCGTCAGGCAAGTTCGCTCTCGCGCGTTAAACACCGACTAGATGCAGCTGAAGTGCCGCCGAGGTTGCCGGACCGACGATGCCGTCGACCTTCAGGCCGCCGGTCCGCCGCTGAAACGACCTGACCGCTGCTTCGGTCTCCGGGCCGTAGATGCCGTCGACCACCAGGCCTGGGGCGTCGTCCCCTTCGTTGAGCCGGCGCTGCAGTGCGGCGACCTCAGGCCCTTGGGAGCCTCCACGAAAAAGCAGAACGTCGGCGTACTCACCGACGGGGACGGGCGGCCTCGGGGTCGGCGCGGGTTTGAGGACTCGACCGATGACGTCCTGGATGTCACTGCGCAGAATGTCACAGTTGATGGCGCCCGGATCCCACTTACCCTGGGCGCGACCAGCA
>Ga0190272_10001672_pt1 | contig 10612 bp, 8 predicted proteins | sample Popmic504T_FD_133746 | JGI IMG/M metagenome (GOLD analysis project Ga0190272, IMG submission 133746) | Populus adjacent soil microbial communities from riparian zone of Shoshone River, Wyoming, USA - 504 T | ecosystem: Environmental > Terrestrial > Soil > Riparian zone | place: USA: Wyoming...
AATATGTTTTGTCGGCAAATAAGCCAAAGAACAATGCACAGAATGCGCCTGTGAAAAAGGAGGAAACACCTGCAGGTTAAATTTTATACGGAATAAAGGGCACAAACCAGAAATGAACTACCTGCTTGCAGACACCGCAGTGAATGGTGAATATATGATCCACATGCTGAAGCAGCAGTTCACAGCCTGCCGTTCACTCTTTGAAGGAACAGCTGATGAAGGACTGGATGCGGTTGCTCCTTATCTTTTTCACATGCCTCCTGATGCGCAAAATTCCGGGCAGCTTCCGGAGGAGATTCGAGCGCAACTGTTTTCGTATGTGATCATTGATTCTCTGCTGACGCTGGAAGATCTTGCAAGGCACCTGGGAAAATTTATTTATAAAGTGGAAAACGGCCGTACATATTATTTCCGTTTCTGGGATCCGGCGGTTTTAAAAGTGATGAACGAAAGAAACGATCCTCTTATGATGGAAATATTCGGATCAAAAGAAACTACAGGCTGCATGGCAGTTCACAACAATATTGAGATCCGTGTGAAAGCGGATAAATTGCTTGAAAAATCATCCGGCTTATAAAAAATCACGACAATGGCTGTTATCCATCCACGAAACAATGAGTGGAACCGTAAATATAATTTTACGGATGAATCCACCACCGGGTACCTGATTGAAATCAGGAACGGCATGGCATTCTTTGCATGGGAAACCGGTGACGGAGAGTTAAAATATTATAAGTGTGAGGAAGACGTTTTCGGCAAAAGCTTTGTTGTGAGTGCTGATGAAGCCAGCCGGGAAAAGGAAATTGCATCGATGCCACCGTCATCAGTTATCAAAAGGTATCCGACCGAAATATAAAAATCATATCATACATCACCATGAGGCCACAGGATAAAATCATTTTTCTTGCTGCAGCAAGCTCGCTGAATCTTTGGATACTGGTCAGGCGGACCAACCCCGAATCTCTGAAATACGTAGGCCGTGCAGGGTATGGTCCCAAGCGAATCGACTGTAAAGCGAAAACAGCAGATTACAATGTCGGCAAATTTGAACTTGCGGGTCTTGTGGTAGATCCTGATATTCATCCCAAGGCATTCAAAAGCAGCAAGCTTTCAAAAGCAATGCAGGAATGGAAAAAAATGGAGAACCATTTGGGTACATACAAAATTGAAAGCCGTACAAACAACCGGCATTTCGGTTGCCTCATGCTTCATGGCAACTACATTCATGGTGATTATGATCTTTACGATATCATCGATCCGGCCCAGCCGCACCGTAATCTTGCACTGGTAAGCGAGCTTCACGGCATGCGTCATGTGATCGGCGCCAATAAAAAAAAAGTTATGGATTATGTAAATTCCAGGATCGGCTCCCCCATGATACAGCACGGTGGCGAAGCCCAGTATGCCGATATAAGCGACCAGTCGATCGATGTTTTCGGACCCGAAGGACAAGACTATACCATCATTAATTCATGGTCGGTCAGGCAGATATACAGCACCGCTTTCAAAAGCCGGAAGAATATCCCGATGCCAAAAGAGCCTGCGGTTTGACAAGATGAAAACCCTCTGAAAAAAATACGAATGCAGCTACGAATAGACAGGTACAAGTTTACGGGCAAATCAACCATCGGCAGAATGTACGTGAACGGTGCATTTTTCTGTTACACCCTTGAAGACAGGCAGCGGGAAGGCCAGAAAAAAATTTATGGCAAAACAGCCATTCCCGGCGGAACTTACCAGGTTGTGATAAACCGGAACACCCGTTTTGATGCCAATTTACCGTTGCTGAAGGATGTATCCGGATTCACCGGGATCTATATCCATTCGGGCAATTCGAGTGCCCATACGGAAGGCTGCATTTTGGTTGGACGGACATGCAGCGAGGATTATGTTGCTTACAGCGAAAAGGCCATCAGTGACCTGGTCATGCTGGTAAGCAAAGCATTAAAAAAAGAAGAGGTCACCATTACGCTACGCAATGTTGCCAATCCTCAACCGCTTTTGGCGCAAAAGGGGAAGTCCTGAAACATATGTTTTTCAATGCTGCTTTTAGGGAAGCTCCAGCATAGCGTAGAAACGATTGTCACAAGTTAACTTTAAATTTCCAGCAGGCCTTAAACCTTTTGCCTCAGATTAATCTCACTACCTTTGGTGCTTTATTTTATTTACCTGCATGCGATTTTCCGGTTACATTTTAGTTTTCTCAGTCTTGTTCACGCTGTCTTTTACAGCTTACAGTCAAACCGCTGCCATTACGGGTATCGTTACGGATGCTTCCTTCAACCCCATGATCGGCGCAACCGTTGCCGTGATGAACCCGGTTGATTCTTCGCTGATCACGGGAATATCTGCAGACATCAACGGGTCATTTCAAATTGTTAACCTCGTCCCGGGGAATTACCTGGTAAAGATTTCTTTTGTAGGGTACGATGATCTGTACAAACAGGTGACCCTTACCATGCAAACTTTGGTTATGACAAACCTGGTAATGGCCGAGGGATCCAGGGATCTGAAAGAAGTAGTGGTAGAAGGAAAAATTCCTCCTGCAGTTCAAAAGGGAGATACCACACAGTTCAATGCGTCAGCCTTTAAGACGAATCCCGATGCCAATGCAGAGGACCTGGTAACCAAGATGCCGGGTGTTTCCATTCAGGATGGCAAGGTTCAGGCCCAGGGTGAGGAAGTTCAGTCGGTTCTTGTCGACGGTAAACCTTTTTTCGGAGAGGACCCTTCAACGGTACTTAAAAACATTCCTGCTGAATTCATAGACAAGATACAGGTGTTTGATAAAAGAAGCGATCAGTCGCTGTTTACCGGATTCGATGACGGCAATACCTCCAAGACGATTAATATCGTAACCCGGCCCCAGTTCAGGAACGGGACATTTGGGAAAGTTTTCGCCGGCTATGGTGATGATGAGCGGTACAAGTCGGGCTTTACCATAAATTTATTCAAGGATAAAAGAAGGGTAACTATTCTCGGAATTTCCAACAACATAAATGAACAGAATTTTTCAATGGAGGACCTGGCCGGCATTTCCAGCAGGGGAAGCAGCGGACGTTCCGGAGGATCACGCGGTGGCCCCGGAGGCAGGCCCGGAGGAAACAGGCAACCCGGCGGACAGGGTGGTGATGCCGGTAATTTCCTGGTAGGCCAGTCAAACGGCATCAACGAAACCCATGCATTGGGATTGAACTATTCAAACCAATGGAACAAGCTTGAAGCCACTTTCAGCTATTTTTTCAATTACACCGGGAACAAATCTACAAGCAACCTGTTGCGGCAATATAATATTCCCGGTTCTGAAGGGCAGGGGTACAGCGAAAATAAATTATCCCGGAGCAACAACATTAATCACAGGGCAAACCTGAAGCTCGAATACAAGCTGGATACGCTGCGGTCTGTCCTATTCCAGCCGCGTTTCAGCGCACAGGTCAATAATGGGTTTTCGGAACTCAGTGGTTCCACCTTTATTGAGCAGGCTGCACTAAGTTCAGCACAGAACTATACATCATCGCAGCTTTATTCGATAAATTTTTCAGCACCCATCCTCCTCCGTAACGGTTTCAGGAAGAAAGGCAGGACCATTTCGCTGAACCTGACTCCGGGGTATAATTCCACTGATGCAGAGAGCTTCCTTAACTCAGGAACATTTGGCTTTATTGATTCCCTTGATGTTGATTCTGTCAACCAGATGTCAGAACTCGACCGGCGTGGGTTCACGATGAACACCAATTTGTCGTATACGGAACCTGTTATAAAAGACATCCAGTCTACTCTAAGCTACCAGTCAAACTACAACAACAATACATCAGACAAGCAGACTTTCGACAAGCAGCCTTCAGCTGAGGATTATAACCTGCCGAACATTGCGCTTACAAACAAGTACAGGTATGAATATTTTTCACAGTCGGTTTCAGGAGGTCTTCGTTATCAGAAAGAAAAAATCAACCTGTCGGTTGGTGTTGCTTACCAGATAGCCACAGCTGCAGGCAAGCAATATGTTCCTTACGAACTCAGCAACCGTTACCGGTATTTCAGCATCCTGCCAAATGCCATGCTGAATTATAAATTTTCAGAGAAAAAGAATCTTAGAATTCAATACCGGACACGGAACAATCCTCCAGCCATTGAACAGCTTCAGGATGTTGTTGACAACACCAACCCATTGCAGGTGACAACGGGGAACCCCCAGCTGAAACAGGATTATTCACACAACATGAATGTGCGGTATTCTTCTGCAAATTCAGAAAAGAACAATTCATTTTTCATGATGGTAAACTTTGGCTTTACACAGGATTATATTGGCACCTCCACATATTTTATTACGGATTCACAAACGGTCATCAATGGCTACCCGATCCAGCAAGGGGCGCAGGTAACGCAGCCGTTTAATTTCGACCAGGCATGGAGCGCCAGGTCGTTCATCAACTACAGCTTTACCCTGACCGCACTGAAATCAAATCTCAACCTCAATGCAGGCATGGGCTATTCGAAGAATCCCGGTCTCCTGAATAACCGGCTTAACTATACGGCCATCTCGACTCCGGGCTTTGGCCTTTCACTAACCAGTAACATCAGCACACGTTTCGATTTTACCGTAGCATCATTTACCTCATTCACTTTTTCTGAAAATTCGGTCCAGGCAGAATCCAATTCGCGTTACCTGAATCAAATGAGCAGGGTGAAGCTGAATGTAATGCCCTGGAAAGTCCTGGTATTTCAAACAGAGATCACGCACCAGTATTATACGGGACTGTCGGAAAACTTTGATGACAAGTTCTTCCTTTGGAATGCAGGCATTGGGTACAAATTTCTGAAAAATAAGGCTGCTGAATTGCGGCTTTCGGTTTATGACATTCTGGATGAGAATAAAAGCATTGTTAGAAACACAACCGAAACCTACTATGAAGATGTACGCTCCAATGTACTGCAACGGTATTTTATGCTCACCTTTACTTATAATTTAAGATTGTTTAAGGATGCCTCAGACAAAAAACCTGGAGGTGAATGACGGGCTGTTAAATAATTTTTTATTTTTGCACGGATTGATTTAAGTGATCTTTGTTTTTCACATTTTTTTAAACCCTAAATTATAACATCATGAAAAAAGTTCTTTATGTAATTATCGGACTGGTTGTCGTTGTCTGTATCGTTGGCCTGCTTGCTCCGAAAGATAATTCGATTGAAAGGGAAGTCACCATTAACAAGCCGCTGGATGTAGTATGGCCGTATGTTAAATCATTAAAAAACCAGGACGAATGGAGTGTGTGGGCGAAGATGGATCCTAATATGAAAAAGAGCTATCGTGGAACCGATGGTACGGTTGGCTTTGTATCCGCATGGGAGGGAAATGATGATGTAGGATCAGGAGAACAGGAAATAAAAGGGATCGTTGAAATGCAGCGGATTGATTATGAGCTGCGTTTTTTAAAACCTTTTGAGGCAACCAACCAGACGCATATGATAACTGAAAGTGCCGGCGAAAACCAGTCACGCGTTAAATGGGGATTTGCAAGTCATTCGCCTTTTCCCATGAACATCATGATGCTGTTTATGAAAGGTTCACTTATTAAGGATTTCGACCAGGGCCTTGCAAACCTGAAGGCAAATCTTGAAAAGTAATTTGTAGGCTGTCACTCATCACCCTGGCAATTCATAATCAACCATCCATCAGTAAATGATGGTTGCGCCGAAGTATTTATTATAGATTTCTTTTTTTACATCTATCAGCCCCTTGATTTTTTCCTGGACGGCAATAAAATCAAAATCGGGTGTGTTAGCTTCTTTAAGTTCATTCTGCAACTTGCGGATCATCTCCACAATACATTTTCCCTTGATGTAATAAATAACATCGAATACTGCTTTTTTCAGATCGTCATCTTTTCCTATACTGCTAATTCCTTTTTCAAACCATTGCGTACTCAGGTGATACTTGTCGCTTGTTAGTTCGCCCACCATGTTTCTCAGCGCCGCATCTTCGTGCTGCATAAAATAGGCGATGTTTGTCTGCCGGTCCTGGAGCGTATCATCATACGCTGCAAAAATATTGGCGAACAGCTCGTTCTCAAACCGGATGCCATCCATTTCAAGCTCATGCTTCACAAATGTTTTTAGCCTGATGCCTGCCGGTGTTTCGTCGCCCTGCGGTTTTTCAAAAATCAATTCTTCATCGGCATACAGAAGGAGAAGCCTGGTGAGCTCACGTTCCTGGTAGAACATGTAAGCTTCTTTTGTTTCTGTTTCCGGATTTTCACCCTGCAATGTTTCAGAAAGCGCCTCTTCAACCTGAGCGCTGTCATCTTTTTTTGCGTATGATTTTTTACGGATCTTGTTCAGTTCAAAGATCAGAACCTGCTCGTTCATGTCCATCATCTGCGCGCACTGCTGTAGATATGCGGCTCTGATGATGCCATCCGGAATCTTTGCAATGGTTGATACAATTTCACGAATCAGGCCGGCTTTTTTAACAGGGTCACCTGCAACTTCCTGAAGAAGAAGTGATGTTTTGAACTTAATGAAATCCTGCGCATTTGTCCTGATATAATCCTTCAGATCGGTTGTGCTCACTTTTTGCGAGTATGAATCGGGGTCATCGCCATCAGGGAACAGCACCACTTTAACATTTAACCCTTCTTCAAGAATGAGGTCAACTCCACGCAATGATGCCTTGATCCCGGCAGCGTCGCCGTCGTAAAGCAACGTGATGTTTTTTGTAAACCTGCCGATGAGCCGGATCTGTTCAATGGTAAGAGAGGTTCCTGAAGACGCCACAACATTTTCAACACCTGCCTGGTGAAGCGATACCACGTCGGTATAACCCTCCACCAGGAAACATTCATTCTGGTGAACGATCTCTTTTTTTGCCAGGTCGATTCCGTACAGGATGCGGCTTTTATGATATATGGCTGTTTCCGGGCTGTTTACATATTTGGGACTCTTGGGATCTGTTTTTAATATTCTTGCACCGAAGGCGATCACCCGGCCTGTTAAATTGTGGATCGGAAAAGTTACCCTGCCCCTGAACCGGTCATATTGCCTGTCTTCCTTTATGATGGTGAGTCCGGTTTTATCCAGGTACTCAGATTTGTAACCGTCTTTTAATGCATTTTTGGTAAGATCATCCCATGCATCCAATGCGTAGCCCAGCTTGAATTTTTTGATGGTCATGTCACTGAATCCGCGTTCCCTGAAATAAGTGAGCCCGACTGCGATGCCTTGCGGATGTTCAAACAGGTGCTTTGAAAATCGCTGCTGGGCATAGGTCATGAGGATGAAAAGACTTTCTTTTTCTTTCTGCTCAAGACTGTCTTCCTCGCGCGAAACCTGGTCCTCTTCAACTTCTATTCTGTATTTGGAAGCAAGGAACCGCAATGCTTCAGGGTAGCTGTAATGTTCATGTTCCATGATAAAGCCAACGGCGTTTCCCGACTTTCCGCAGCCAAAACATTTGTAAATCCCTTTGGCAGGAGAGACGGTGAAGGAGGGTGTTTTCTCATCATGAAAAGGACAGTTGCCGAGCAGGTTGACGCCTCTTTTTTTTAGCGTGACAAATTCGCCCACCACTTCTTCAATGCGAACGGCACCCAGTATATTATCAATGGTTGACCTTGTGATCATTCAATACTAATTTTCTAAATCTTGTCCTGATTTCTTTTTTTGGAACAGAGGTGCTGATAAAGGCAGAGATCTTATCATAATATGCTTTATGCGGTTCCGTCAAGGTGTCGTTTGCAGCTTTGTCCCTGAAAAAAACAAACTCTTTTTTCGCAGACGGCGACAATTCAAACAGCAGATGTGTTTCTTTCAGGTCATCAATGCTTTCTTTTGCCCTGGCAACAAACAGCGTTGGCTTAGTGACCCGCAGGATCATTTTCTGCAAATTTAGTGAATCTGAATTAAACCCGGTTTGAGCATCCAGCTCCTTTTTCATTAAAGGGAAAAACCATCTGCCGAGGATGCCCCACTTGATCCTTGCAAATCTTGAGTAATATGCGGTAAGGCTGGCAAATGAATTCTGCGCCACCAGGGCTATCGGCCGCTGATCGTAAACGAAGGACTGGATTGCGATGGCCGCTCCCGTGCCCGAACCCATCAGCGCAATATGCTTCGTTTCAGGTCTTGCATATAGGCGGTTGAGAATATTGCTGATGTCGGTCGAAGTAACGGTGCCCATGGTAAAGTATTCTCCCTCACTCGCTCCGCAGCCCCGCATGTCCATGCAGCATACCCTGAAACCCCTTTCCGAAAAGGCTTTTGCGGCCTGGAGATAAGAAATTTTGCTTTCATTGATGTCGTGTATGATCAGGATGGTGATGCCAAGCTCTTCATAAAATGGTGGGAAATACCATCCCTTTAATTCCAGGCTGTCATTGGTTTGAACCGAAAGATTTTCATAGCCAAGTGCGAGCTGTTCAGGCTTGTATAAGTACCGGCTTGGATCAATTGAATCCTGCGTTGAGCCTTTCGAATTCCTTTGCATAGCAACAACATAAGCACTGTCGATACGCACAGGGTAAACGAGTTCTGTAATTCCTAGTATGGAGGAAAAGCTGATGATGAGAGCAGCAAGCCCTGCAAGAGCGGCAAAGAAAATTAGAAGTTTGCGTGCACGGCTCCTGGTCATGTTAATGGGCAGGAAAATAAGCGGATCAAAACCATAATAAATTAATAATTCAACCGATTATAAAAGGTTTTTTCAGATGGCTTTTATAAAATGAAATTTTATTATTATAATTGTATACGGAAACCCTTATCCCTGCTCCCTCCATCCATTTCTTATGATTCTCAGAACAATCAGGCGTAAATTTACACAATTAGCGATACCCGGAGATTTTGCAAACATCTCCATAAAGACTGGTGATCAGCACAACACTCCCAAATTCACGGGTAATGCATATTTCCCGGGATCAAAGTCTGACATTCAAACCCACATCAAAAAAATCATATAATATAATACAGATGAACAGGAGGTCACAGATGTTCTCCGATACGACATTCTAATAAGATTAAAAAAATGAAAAAAGGATTTCTACTGATTATTGCAATGACATTTGTGTATACAGGGATTGCCCAGAATTTAAAGCCTGTTGCCCTGAAAGTGGCTGAAGCCCGGCTTCAGCAGGTACAGTTTACTGTGCTGAATATGTTTGATTACAGGGTTAGTAGCAGAAATCCCCTGATTGAAGAAGCCGTTTCCAATGCTGTCATCCTTGGCTTCAATTCAGCCGTGGCCTCTTCAACTGTAAATTCAAAACCGGAAGCACTGCTGATGAAAATCCCGTTAAATGCATTTTCTTTCGTGGAAATTGAGCTGGTCAGATATTCCATCTTTACCCCGGATTTTACTGTAGCGACCAGCGGTAACAATGGCCAGCCTGTAGCCTACGATGATGGCGTGCATTACCGGGGGATTGTTAAGGGAGACAATAATTCGCTTGCTGCAATAAGTATTTTCAATGGAGAGGTTATGGGATTTATTTCAACTAAGGATAACGGGAACCTGGTACTGGGCAAAATGGAAAATAATGAAGCAAAAGATCATATATTTTATAATGACAAGGACCTGAAAGCTACTCCCTTAAATGAGTGCTACACACCGGAGGATAATGAATCTTACCAATCAAAAGAATTGCAGGATCCAAACAAGCAAATGGTCAATTGCATCAGGCTTTTCTGGGAGGTTAACACCGATATTTATAATAATAAGGGAAGCATAGTCAACACCGTTAATTATGTAACCGGGCTCTTTAACCAGACTGCAGTGATATATGCCAACGATGCAATCCCAGTTGAACTGTCAGAAGTTTTTGTATGGAATACCACCAGCCCCTATACAAGCACAACTACTTCCGGGCTGCTGGGCCAGTTTCAGAATTTCAGGAACTCCATTAACGGAGACCTTGGGCACCTCCTCGGTTTTGCCGGGGGTGGAGGAATTGCAGCCGGATTCAATGGTATATGTGCCTCCAATTTAAACAGCAGCCAGTGCTACAGCGGAATACACGCTTCATTTAACACCGTGCCTGTATATTCATGGAGCGTAGAAGTAGTGACACATGAACAGGGTCACCTGATGGGGTCACGACATACACATGCCTGCGTATGGAATGGCAATAATACTGCTATCGACAACTGCGGTCCGTCTGCAGGTTATGGATATGAGGGTGGATGCTCCGGAGCACTGGCGCCGGTGGGTGGAGGTACTATCATGAGCTACTGTCACCTGGTGGGTGGAGTTGGAATTAATTTTAGCAATGGGTTTGGACTGCAGCCCAAAAATGTCATCCTTAACAACTATAATAATGGCAACTGCCTTACAGCATGCATCGGCACTTCCTGCATGCCATCTGCAAACATGTCGACCTCCTCTTTAATTGCAACAGGTGCCGTTTTCAACTGGGCTTCTGTACCAGGAGCAATCTCATATCTGGTCCGTTACCGGATCATAGGCACTCCATCATGGACAAATGATTCAGCCTTGTCGACACCTTATAATGCGACCAACCTTACACCTGGTGCAAATTATGAATGGCAGGTACAAACGATATGCAATGGCAGTAATTCGATCTTTACTATTTCCACTACCTTTATAACCCCGCCGCTATCCTGT
>Ga0190272_10001673_pt1 | contig 10607 bp, 15 predicted proteins | sample Popmic504T_FD_133746 | JGI IMG/M metagenome (GOLD analysis project Ga0190272, IMG submission 133746) | Populus adjacent soil microbial communities from riparian zone of Shoshone River, Wyoming, USA - 504 T | ecosystem: Environmental > Terrestrial > Soil > Riparian zone | place: USA: Wyoming...
ACCTCTCGCTAAAAAGCTCGGCATCAAAGAGGGCTTCACCATCCTGGGCGTCGATCTGCCGGCCAATTATTCCGAGCTGGTCGAACCGCTCCCCGCGGATGTCGAAATTGTTACCGAGGCCCGGCCCGAACTCGACCTTGTCCATTTCTTTACCAACAGCCGCGACGGGTTGCTCCGGGGGCTCTCGGAATACAAAGACCTCATTAAACAAAACGGTACGATCTGGGTCTCCTGGTATAAGAGAGTTGCAAAGCTCCCGACCGAGATCACCGAAGACGACGTTCGAAACACGGCGCTGATGCTGGGGCTGGTGGATGTAAAGGTCTGCGCGGTCGACGAAAAATGGTCGGGGCTGAAATTGGTTATCCGGGTAGAAAACCGCCTGAAATAAGGATTAACATGCCGTTTGGGATTTGGTTCAGTCTATTGCTCCTGATTATTGGAATAATTTTAGTCGCCTTCAATGTGCGACTGAGCAACTATTACTATTCGAATAGACCGAAAATCGAAGACTATGTCGGGTTTCCAAATTTTAGACAACGAATACTTATTCTCGGAACTCTTTTTACGCTGCTCGGTATTGCCGGGGCCATAAACTACTTCGGGTGGGTATGATCCGCGCAGCACACGGCCACTCACGTGAAACTTAGCAACTTTCGAGAAGCCCTTTTTCTTGACTTTTATCCCGTCTCGAAATAAAGTTCCGAAATACTATTTAAGGAGCAATTTTCTTATGCCAACTATAGATCCGCGTGTCGACGCCTATATCGACAACAAAGCCGCCGACTTCGCCAAACCCATTCTCCGCCATCTCCGCAAACTCGTACACGAGGGCTGCCCCGACGTGGTCGAGACCTGGAAGTGGAGCTTTCCGCATTTCGACTACAAAGGTGTGATGTGCAGTATGGCTTCCTTCAAGGAGCACTGCGCGTTCGGTTTTTGGAAGCAGTCGCTGATGGAGAGCGATGCCATTCCGGCCGAAAAAACGGCGATGGGCACTTTCGGCCGCATCACCTCCCTCGACGATCTGCCCGACGATGAAACCATGCTCGGGCTGATCAAACAGGCGGTGAAGTTGAATGACGACGGCGTAAAGATCGAGCGCACGCCACCCACGACCGATAAGACCCTGGTCGTCCCCGAGGTCCTGACAGCCGCGCTCGAACAAAACCCGGCCGCCAGCGAGTACTTCAACGCTTTCCCGTATTCGAAACGGAAGGATTATGTCGTGTGGATCACTGAGGCCAAGAGCGATGCGACCCGCGAAAAACGTCTCGCTACTACGATCGAACAGCTGGCCGAGGGAAAATCGCGCAACTGGAAATACGAGAAATGCTAGCCCGATTTTGGATTTTAGATTTTGGATTGAAGCGCCACAGGCGCGCCGTAACATAGCTTGGGGCAACGCCCCAAGAAGATTTGAAGACTCGGGAGCCCTGAAAGGGCGAAGTAACTCAATTAGGGATTTGGACCGCGTACTGGGATCCATGCGGCAGAGCCGCTACGTCATATTTTTAGGAGATAAAAACAATCATGTTAGGAGTAAACCCATATATCACATTCAACGGCAACTGTGAGGAAGCCATCAATTTTTACGCAGACAACTTAGGCGGCACTATTCAGGGCTTTCACCGCGTCAGCGATTCGCCTATGGCGTCCGAGGACATGGACCCCAACAAGATCTTTCACACCACTCTCATTATCGGGGACACAACGATCATGGCGTCGGATTCCTTCGGCCCCCAGGGCCCCACCGTCGGTAATAACATATCGCTCGCGATCGGAACCAATGAGCCGGAGGCAGCTGACGAGATGTTTAACAAAATGGCCGAAGGCGGGACCGTTATAATGCCGATGGGAGAAACGTATTGGGCGGCGCGGTTCGGAATGCTGACCGATAAATTCGGCATCAACTGGATGTTCAATTGCGAAAAACCGCACTAATGCCATGGTGTATAAACCCGTAAAAGCCATCCTTTATGCCGTCCTGCTGTGGGTAACGGGATTTATCTGGGGCAGTGTGGTATTCATGACGCCCCCGCTCAAGGGGGTCGCGCCGATCCCGTATATTTCTTCAAACCCGGCGATCAGCTTCCCGATACTTATCGTCTGGATATTTTTGACGTGGATGCTGGCAAAGAATTATCTGAAAAGTGCGGATGATAAACCGGGGGAAGGGTTGAAGTTTGGAATCGTCCTGGCGGTCACCAATTTCACACTAGATCTAATCGTCCTGGTTATTCTGCTGAAAGCGGGCTGGGGCTATTTCGCCTCCGCTTCGGTTTTGCTGGCATATACCCTGTTGATCGTGATTCCGTGGTGGACCGGACGGTCGATGCAGAAGGAATAGCCGCAAAATTCGCAGAAAACGCAAAACGGAAATTCAAAACAGGATGGACAGGATCTACAGGATGGTTTTTAACGCAGAGAACGCTGAGAGCGCTGAGAAGAATAGACACCTTTTCTGTTCCTCCGCGTACCCTGCGCTCTCTGCGTTTAACTTCTTTCCAAATCCGCAATCCGCAATCCGAAATTGATATGAAACCAGACTGGAGCAGCTTTACACTTCGCATCCCCGTCAATTCGAGTATCGAGTCGATCTATAACGCCTGGTCTACTTCCGCGGGGATCGAAAAATGGTTTCTCGCCAGCGCCGAATTTACCGCAGCCGGAGGCGGGCCCCGGGACCCGCATGATAACGTGCAGGCCGGCGACACCTATCTCTGGAAGTGGTTCGGCTGGCCCGGCGGCTCGCCCGAGCCGGGGAAAATTCTCGAGGCGAACGGCCGCGACCGCATCGGGTTCACATTCGCCAAGACCTGCACTGTGACCATATCCGTCTTAAACGAAGATGGCCAAAACATCGTCGTGCTGAAGCAGGCGAATATCCCGCCCGACGAAAACTTAGGGATTTACTTCGGCTGCTCGTCAGGCTGGATATTTTACATGACAAATCTAAAATCTATTCTCGAAGGCGGAATAGATCTTCGAAACAAGGACGAAAAGATCGTGAGTGTTATCAACGCGTAAAAATAGTTCGTAGAGTTCATTGAGTTCGTTGAGTTCATTGAGTTTATTGAGTTCGTTGAGCGAGTATTCAACATCCTGACCACGAACCACGGACCACGAACTACTGACTAAATTAAATTATGGCTGATCAAGAAATTTTGTTGTTGGTGGGCACCGGAAAAGGCGGCTTTTTGTTGAGCCGAAAGACGGGAAGCGAAGGGTGGGACATGAAAGGCCCGTTCTTTGCCGGGCGCGCGGTCTACGCGATGATGATGGACCGCCGCGCGGGCCGGGACCGTATCTGGGCGGCCGCCACCAGCTGGCATTTCGGTGCCGAGCTTGTCTGGAGCGACGACCGCGGCAAAACCTGGGACACCCCCGAGGAAATGCGGATCAAATTTCCCGAGGACACCGAAAAATCGCTCGAGAATATCTGGCAGATCGCTTCCGGCACCGACGACGATACGCTCTACTGCGGCGTCGCTCCCGCGGCGCTGTTCGAATCGAAGGATGCCGGCGCGACCTGGTCGCTTAACCGCGGCCTCTGGAACCACCCGCATTGCGCGCAGTGGACACCGGGTTTCGGCGGCCTCTGCCTGCACACGATCATTACCGATCAGACTGATGCCAATAAGCTGACGATCGCCATCTCCACCGGCGGGGTCTATAAATCGGCCGACGGCGGAGCGAGCTGGCAGGTGTCCAACAAGGGCGTCACGGCCTATTTTCTGCCGGATAAATACCCTGAATTCGGCCAGTGCGTCCACAAGATCGCCCGCCATCCGCGAGATAAGGAAACACTTTTTCTGCAGAATCATCATGGCGTATTCCGCACCCGCGACAACGGCGCCAACTGGGAAGAGATCGAGAAGGGACTGCCGTCAAACTTCGGCTTTGGGCTGACCGTCAGCCGGGCGGGCGATGTCTTTATCGTCCCGCTCGATTCCGACGGCGTCCGTTACACATGCGAGGGCAAGCTGCGCGTTTACCGCAGCCGCGATGAAGGAGATTCGTGGGAGGCGTGTACCGAAGGTCTGCCGCAGGAAAACGCTTACGAGGTCATATTGCGCGACGCTGTCGCCTCGGATAGCCGAGCCGATTCGGGCATCTATTTCGGCACCAAGAACGGCAAGCTCTACGAATCGCAGGATGCGGGGGATACGTGGTCGTTGATCGCCGACTCGCTGCCGGAGATCTATTGTGTGAAAGCAGTAGTTACAGACTAGGCAAAAAGAAAAAAATTTTACAGGGATGACAGGATATATGGGATAAAGGCGGAATGCATACCTCGCTTATAAGAGTTGACCGAACTGGGATTAGCAAGGAATTACATAGTCCTCTATCCCTGTCCATCCTGGTATCCCTGTAAATTCTTCCCACAAGCAAGGTATAATTGCCGTAGTCATGAGCATAACCGTATATTTAAGCGGCCATCTGAAGGAATTCACCCGCGGCGAGACCGAGGTGGAAATGCCCGGCGAGTATAAGAGCGTCGGCGAGCTGCTGGACGCGCTCTGGAAACACCATCTAAGCTTGCGCGACCGCGTGCTGACCGAACAGGGCGAGATCCGCCAACATGTCAATATCTTCCTCGGCTCCGCCGATATTAAGCGCCTCGATGGGCTGCAAACCGCCCTCACCGACGACGAGATCCATATTTTCAATGCCGTCAGCGGCGGGTAAAGCGTCTCAAAATCGTCAAAAAATAACTTCTCGGAATATATAGCCGCGTCCCCACTTTCCCGCATCTATTAACCGGACTCTTCCCTATTTAGGAATTAACCTGATCGCTTTCGAAAGATGTGCGGAAGCTCATTACGTGTTAGTTCGTTCAAAAACTCTCCTGTTAAACCGTTCACACATTCAATACCGTTCCCCCCGGAAGGGACTTTACAGAGGAGAAAATAATGAGAAAAACAATCACCCTACTGGCCCTGGCATGCTTTCTAATGGGCACATCGGCCTTTGCTCAAACCCGAGTTCAAACGTTCGACGCCGAAATGCTCGTCTCTAACGGCAAAAACCAGGAGGAGGAGTTCATAAGCATCCAGTTCGGCGAGGACGATGTAACCTTTCTCTCGAAAAAACCGGGCGTCACCAAGACGTTCAAATATAGCGAAATTAAAATGGCTGAGTATTCATATTCCAAAAAGCCGCGATATACGACCGGGGCTATGCTCGGGCTTGCCGTCACGGTATTTTTGCTGCCACTGATGTTTACCAAATCCAAGAAGCATTGGATGACGGTCCAAACCGAAAGCGATTATGCCGTGCTGAAGTTGAAGAAAAGCAACTACCGGATGATCTCGCCGGCCTTCGAAACGCACGGGGCAAAGGTCATAGATGCGGGCAATCAAAATCAGAAAAAGAAAGACGACAGCGGTAAATAAAATACGGGCGGCACAAGCCGCCTTTTTTTCATTTTAGTAAGCGAATAAATCCCCGCCTATCTCAACGAACTCGACAAATTCTCATCCAAACCCGTACCATATACCAAATTCGAAAATAACCTTGAAAAAGATCTTCATACCACTTGGCGTAGCCGTTGCTGTAACTATTCTCTCCTTCCTGTTTTTCGGAGAGATGGAGCAGTTTTCAAACGAAATGCTGGTCCGCGTCGGGCACAACCGGCCGCAATATGCGCTCGCAAGTTTCGCGGTCCTTGTTTCGGACATCGTCCTCCCCGTTCCTTCAAGCATCGTGATGTATCTGAACGGCCTTTTTCTCGGCGCATTTACCGGGTTCTCGCTGTCGATGGTTTCGGTCGTTTGCTCGGCGCTGATCGGGTACTTCATCGGCCGCGGCTCGTCGGCCGCTCTCCGCTCAAAGCTCGACCGGGTTAGCGATGACATACTGAAAAAATACGGTTATCTCGCTATCCTGATCACGCGCGGAATCCCGGTGCTGTCGGAAAGCGTCTGTATCGTCTGCGGCTACAACCGTTACGGCCTCAAGCGGTATATGCTCTGGAATTTCCTGGGTTATGTCCCGGTGTGCGCAATCTATGCTTATGCCGGCAGCGTTTCGGGCAGTAAGGAGCAGTTATTACTATCGTTCGGCGCGTCGGTTTTGATATCGGGCGTGTTATGGCTGTTTGGTAAAAAGCTGATCGACAGGACAGAGAGTTCGTTGAGTTCGTAGAGTTTATTGAGTTCGTTGAGAAGGAGCTTAGACTCAACGAACTCAAAGAACTCAATAAACTCAACGAACTAATACAGCAATTACTTCTCTTTCAATTCTCTAAACATTCTCGCCTTCCGCCACGAGGCATTACTCGCTCGAGGATGACCATCATATTTCCTGAAGCCTGCCCCTAATCCAATCTGCAAGCTCATTTTCCGACAAGGTCCCGGAGGCCAGCGCCATTACTGTTAGATATTTTTCTTCCTGGGAAGCTTTCAAGTCGAAGCCGTTCAGAAGAAGAAATGTCCGCATCACGACTAGCGCCGTGCGCTTATTTCCGTCTACAAAAGGATGATTTTTTGCAATGCCAAAGCCGTAGGCTACCGCGAGGTCGGCAAGTTCCACCTGCTCGCCGTAAGCCAGGTTATTTTGCGGTTTGGCCAGGGCAGATTGGAGTAAGCCCTGATCTCGAATGCCGTCCTTTCCGCCGTGCTCCGATATCTGGCGCCGGTGGATGGCGAGGACAGTCTCTTCGGAAATCCACTTCATCTATTCGGCCAATTTTCGCAGCGCATCGCGATCTTCCCGCATCACGCGTTCGGCGATCTCGATCTGCGCGGCGAATTCAGGATCATAAGGGGTCAGCTCAATGCCGTTCTGGGTCTCGACCGCGAAAATCGAATCGCCTTTTTCGACCCGCAGCCTCTCCAGTATCTCCTTCGGCAATACGACACCTGTGGAGTTTCCGATGGTCGTAATTTTCAATTTTTTCGACATGGGTATATTATAACAGATGTTATAACATGGTACAAAATAATTTACTGAACGACTCAACAAACTCAACGAACTCAATAAACTAATATAACAAGTACTTCTCTCTCAACTCCCTGAATCCATTCTCCCCTTCCCGCCACGAAGCTTGTATCGCCTCGACCGTCTCGCCGGCCTCCAATTGTTTCCGGAGCTTGTCCGTTCCGGCCACGACGTCGATCGGGTTCTTGTCGAACACATACTCGTAAGCCGTTTGCTTCCACTGGAAGTCGTCCGGGTAGAGGTCAAAAGCCGCCTTCATTACCGCGACGCCGGTTATCACCGGCAGCAGCTCCGCGCGGTCCATCATATGTATCTGGACGCCCCCGCAGGTCACGCGGGCGTGTTTCTGAAAGGTCGGCTGAAAGTAGGTCGAGCGAAATGCGACGCCCGGCAGGCCGAGTTTATCGAGCTCCCGCTTGAACGTGGTGGGGTCGATATACGGCGCGCCGACCAGCTCGAACGGCTTTGTCGTCCCGCGACCTTCCGAGACCTCCGTACCCTCGATATGCACCGTGCCAGGGAAGATCACGCAGGTATCGACGGTCGGGATATTCGGCGACGGCATCACAAACGGCAGCCCGGTCTGCTCAAACCAAAAGCCGCGCTCCCAGCCGTCCATTTTTACCACTTCCAGGTCGCAGCCGATGCTGTAACGGTCGTTGAACATCAGCGCCAGCTCGCCGCAGGTCATTCCGTGGCGCGTCGGCATCGGGTATTGCCCGACAAACGAGGCAAACTCTTCCTCGAGCATATTCCCCTCGATCTGCACGCCGTTGATCGGGTTGGGCCGGTCGCATACGACGACCTTTTTCCCGAATTTCTTTGCGGCGCGCATGCAGTTTGCCATGGTGTAGATAAAGGTGTAGATCCGGCAGCCGACGTCCTGCATATCGAACACAATGATGTCGACGTCCGCCAGCATCTCTTCGGTCGGCTCGCGCGTCTCCGAGTATAGGGAATAGACCGGGATGCCCGTTTCGCGGTCGACCGTATGCGGCGTTTCGATCATATTGTCCTGCACGTCGCCGCGGATACCGTGCTGAGGGCCGAACAGGGTGGTCAGCGCAAACTCCGGGTTCCGCAAAAAAGCGTCGGCCACGTGCGTAAAATCGGGAAGGATCGAGGCCTGGTTGCATACCACGCCTACTCTTAGGCCTCGAATTATATCTATCTTTTCGGCAAGCAGCACCTCGACGCCGAGGCGGGTCCTTGAGTTTGTAGAGTTCATAGCGTTTGTAGAGTTCGTTGAGTTTATTGAGTTTGTTGAGTTCGTTGAGGTAATTCCCTAACTCAATGAACCCAATAAACTCAATGAACTATCGAAAAAGCCCAAACCTTTTGGGCTGGGCTTTTTGAATTTTATAACTTGTCGGTGCACGGTTCAACGGGCGTCGTCGTTTATGTGGTCTGATCGTCAACAACAGCCGTCGGGCCGTTTTTCTTGACCGACTCGACGCCGTTTTCCATCGCGGGTTTCGATTCGTACATCTCGGACGATCCGATCACCTGCCCGTTGCCGGCCTTCAGGTTGAAATGAAACTTACCGTTCGCGGATGTTTTGCGGTCGTAGCGCCCGTCGTCAGGAGAATTTTTACGGACGGATTCGATGCCGTTTTCGGCGGCGGATTTACTCTCGTACATCTCGCTGGAAAGAATTATCTGCCCGTTTCCGGCTTTAAGATTGAAATGAAACTTACCGTTTTTCGCTGTTTTTAATTCGTATTCTGCTGCCATAAAAAGTCTCCTTGTTGGATAAATTTTGCGTCTCTAAAATGTCGGATTTATTGCGCAAAGAATAGCACAAGAAAAGTCCGGAATAAAACACCAGAAAAAAAAATACTACTTAAATCCGCATGGATGTACACTAAAAAAGTTTGTCAAAGAGGCGTTGATCCGAGCGGACTGAGCGATGCACGCGAGCTCTATTATTTCGGCAGGATAGAAGTCCTCCGCTTTTCTTGCGCCCAGCTTGAAGTTATTGATATTAATCTTTTTCATTACGCCGCCTATACGGATGTTGAGGATCAGATCCTGTGTGTAATCGATCGTCGGGTAAATCGCTTCATACTCCGGTCGAAGCTCTGCAACTATTTTAGAGGCGAGAAGCTCCCTCAAGCGTTTCGGCACACCACCTCTTAACTGCGCGCCAACAATAAATCTCTTAAAAACACCACTCGTATCGAAAATTTCGTCGTCAAATTGAACTCGCCCGTCGGATGTGATGCTGGCGATAAGATACCTGCCCAGTGGAGCAACCATGCCCACACCGACGTAATGCGCTTCGAGTAGAACGTTGGGCGAATCATCCAGAGCGGGCTTCGGGGTTTGAGAGTATGCAGAAGAAGCAAGGGCTAGAATAGTAAACACTAATACCGTCAGTTTTTTCATACGCAGAAAATCACTATTCAAGAAAATCCTGTCCCATGTCGCGGGGCTCAAGCTTGTTGGCGGTGATCATCCGGGCACAGCGGTTCCAGTGAAGAATCGCATCGTCGTTGCCCGCCGGGCGTATGGCCTCGGCCTTTTCGAACCACTCCATCGCCTGCCGGAACAGCTCGTAGGCATGCAGACCGCCGCGCTGGAGCTCGGCTTTGGCGCGCCGCACGTAAACGATGCCGGTATAATAGGTGCGGGCGTAGTTGTCCGTGATCCGGCCGACATATTCCTGGATGCGCGCGTCGCCGACGACATAATCCTTATCGAACCGGTCGCTCATCGCGAGCACCAGCATTACTAGGGCCTCCTGGTTGCCCGGCTCTACCTCCAGGACGTCCAGGCAGATGCTCTCCGCCGCGCCCGGCTCGTTGAGCAGGCGGTAGCGGTTGGCCTTTTCAAGTGCGGCCGGTACGGCGGATGCGGATAATGGTTTCAGATGGAACATGGTGTCGGTAGCCCGCGCGTTAGCAAGGGCTTAAATTCGGTTAAGTCATTTAAGATCGGCGTTATACTAAGCCCTCCCTTACGGTCGGGCTACTGACACGCCTAGCTCTTTTTCTTTCTAAAGATCCTCACAAGCTTCTTCAGCGGATCGTAAAACTCGTCGACCACGCGCTCTTTCAGCGGGATGATACCGTTATCCGTGATTGTAATATTTTCCGGGCACACCTTGGTACAGCATTTCGTAATATTGCAATAGCCGACGCCGAACTCGTCCTTTAATTCCTCCAGCCGGTTCTCGGTATCGAGCGGGTGCATTTCCAGCGCGGCCGTATAGATCAAAAAGCGCGGTCCGATAAACTCGGCGTGCTTTTCATGATCGCGCAGCACATGGCAAACGTCCTGGCACAGAAAGCACTCGATGCATTTACGAAATTCCTGGACGCGGTCGATGTCCTCCTGCTGCATCCGCCAGGTGCCGTCCTCGGCGTCGGGCGGGCGGGGCTTGAATTTCTTGATCCGTTTTTTGACCTCGTAGTTCCACGAGACATCGGTCGTCAGGTCCCGCATATGGGGGAACGCACGCATCGGCTCGACCGTTACGGGCTCATCCATCGGAAGCGTGTTGAGCCGGGTCATGCACATTAATTTGGGCATGCCGTTGATCTCGGCCGAGCACGAGCCGCATTTACCGGCCTTGCAGTTCCAGCGGCAAGCCAGATCGCCCGCCTGTTCGGCCTGTACCTGGAGAACGGCGTCGAGCACGACCATCCCCTCGGACACCT
>Ga0190272_10001674_pt1 | contig 10603 bp, 8 predicted proteins | sample Popmic504T_FD_133746 | JGI IMG/M metagenome (GOLD analysis project Ga0190272, IMG submission 133746) | Populus adjacent soil microbial communities from riparian zone of Shoshone River, Wyoming, USA - 504 T | ecosystem: Environmental > Terrestrial > Soil > Riparian zone | place: USA: Wyoming...
CGCATGAAGAGCCACGGCTGTGCATCTCTACGCTCGAACTCGAGGGTAGTACGGAATACACAGTGGATACGATGCGTAAGTTTCGTGTCCAGTTCGGAGACATGGTCGATTTGTTCTTTATCATGGGCGCTGACTCGTGGACGGAGATCACGAGCTGGCGAGAGTGGGACACCTTGCTTTCGCTCGTTAACCACGTCGTGGTTACTAGGCCCGGATATCAATTCTCCGCGGACAGTGTGGGTCCCTCGATTGCGGTGCGCGTTGCGGATGTGCGCGGTTTAGCCGGAACTGACATCGATCGACTGGTCGAACCCGGTGTGCCGAAAATCTTCGTCACCGATGCGGTGATGCACGAAGTCTCGGCAACCCTCGTAAGAGGTACTGCCCGGGAGAATCGAATAGACGATTTAAACAAAATGGTCCCGCTCGCGGTGGCCCAATACATAACCAAATACAGGCTCTACAGAAATACGAATGAAGCATAATTCAACTATCAAGGAGCAATCGCTGCAGCCAGCGATGAGCGGAAGCCCTCAACTCAAGCCTGTCTCGAATGTCCCGGCAAAAGGGGAGATCGACGAAAGAATCCGGATGGCGATTCACGCCGCAGAAGACAAAAAGGCCATTGACATCGTGGTGCTGGATTTGCGAGAGATTGCTTCCTTTACTGACTACTTTGTGATCACCAGTGGCTCAAACGAACGGCAGGTCCAGGCCATTTCTGACGGGGTGGCCGAGACTCTTAAGAAGGCCGGCACAGCGGCCGCTCGTGTTGAGGGTTATAAAACGGCCGAGTGGATCTTGCTCGACTACGGCGATTTCGTGATCCATGTGTTCGACGACAAGGCGCGGAAGTTTTACGACCTGGAAAGGCTATGGCGAGATTCGAAGCGCGTCGAGTTGCCTGCTGAACTTGCGGAAGATGGTAATAGTTCTTTGAGAATTGACTCGTGATCGAGCTCGTGGCGCTCTCAGAAGCGATGCGCGAAGCCGTCCGCCTCGCCGAGCGAGTTGCCGGGACGGATGCCAATGTTCTGGTAACGGGAGAGTCAGGTGTAGGTAAAGACGCTCTCGCGTTTTACATTCATTCGAAGTCAAGTCGCGCCACGCAGTCTTTTGTGAAGATAGACTGTGCCACGCTGCCGAGCGGTTTGCTGGAAGCCGAACTCTTTGGATACGAGCGCGGCGCCTTCACGGGCGCGAGCGAAGAAAAGCCCGGCCGGCTTGAAGCTGCGCACCTGGGAACTCTGATCCTTGACGAGATTGCATATCTGTCCAACGATTCCCAGGCGAAGCTCTTGCGCGTGATTGAGACTCGGGAGTTTGAACGACTTGGCGGACGGCGCACAATCAAAGTGGACGCGCGGCTGATTGCCCTGACCAACGTCGATCTGAGTGATGCGGTCCAACGCCAACACTTCCGCGAGGACCTGTATTACCGGCTGAACGTCGTTCACATCAAGGTGCCTTCGCTACGTGACCGCAAGGAAGATATGGCGGAACTTGTTCAGGCTTTTGTGGCAACTTACGCCGGAAAACACGGGCGCCAGGTTGGTGCCGTATCGTCGGAGGCATTATCGCTGCTGCGCGAATATGAGTTTCCCGGCAACGTGCGCGAGCTGGCGAACACCATCGAGCGCGCAGTAATTATTTCGACCGGCAAACGAATAGACGTCGGTGATCTTCCGGAATCAATTCGGGCGACAGTGGGCGTGCAAAGGCGACGAATGCAACCGCAGTCACTCGCCAAAGTTGAAGCAGAATATGTGGATGAAATACTCACCGCGTCTGGTGGGAACAAGACGGAGGCGGCGCGAATCCTGGGGATCAGCAGGAAGAACCTCTACGAAAAGCTGGCGCGGTACAGGAAGGATGACGGAGGACGGACGGAGGAAAAGGATGGAGGAGAGGATGAAGGATGAAGTGGAAGGATGAACGAGAAAATCACGTCCCCCGGGACGTTTTTGTTCAGCCTTCCGCCTTCATGCTTCATCCTTGCTAGGCGGCCGTGCGGCTGAGGGTTATTTGGACGGGAAAGACCAGAGACTCGCATTTGCGGGCCTTATCGGACGAGTATCTTAAACGGCTCTCCCTCTTCGTAAAATGCGAGGTTGCGGAGTTTCGTGAAAGCCGGAGCGGGGATAAAAAGGTAGACATCGATAGGGATTCGAAGCGCATCTCAGACGGGCTGATTGAAGGCGCCATCAATGTCCTACTGGATCCGCAGGGAACCGAGTGGACTTCGCAGCAGTTGGCTGGCGAGATGCAAGTCTGGCGGGACGGGGGCACCAAAGAGGTGACATTTATCGTCGGCGGACCAAATGGCGTATCTCACGAACTGTCCGCCCGCGTGAGTAAGCGCTGGAGTCTTTCGCGGTTGACGCTGACGCATGAAATGGCGCGGGTTGTTTTGCTCGAGCAGTTGTACCGGGCCTACACGATCATTCACGGGTTACCGTATCAGAAGTGACGAAGCAGTAACGATTCTTAGAATTCAAGTAGGGTGGAGGAATTTAACGCACAATGGATAAAAGAAGAGTACGAGTTTTTCGCGATAAGTTAATGGACCGGCGCGAAAGCCTGGTCGGACAAGTCCAACAAGCCGAGCTTTATAGTCGCGAGCGCGATGCTGAGGCTACTCAGGATCCGGCGGACATGGCGGCAAATGCCTACACCAAGGAACTGTTGGTCTCGATGTCTGACAATGACCGGCAGATGCTAAACCTGATCGACGAGGCGCTCGTGCGCATGGACGATAGCGGTTACGGCAAATGCATCCGTTGCGGACAGGCCGTGCCCGAGAAGCGACTGGAAGCGGTGCCATGGGCGCGCCACTGTGTCGGTTGTCAGGAACTCCAGGAACGCGGTGTGTTGGCTGACGACGACGAATAGAAGTCTGTCAGCTTGATGACATAATTACGGCCTCCTGAGTTACTGTTCAGGAGGCCGTTGCTGTTTTGAATTGCGATTTCAGGAAACTGGCCACAAGCTGAACACGGATTTCACACGGATCAAAATGTCCTAAGAGCGGCGAGTAGGTAGGGTCGCGCCAGTTGAGTCCCGATCAAAGCCATCTGTGCGTATCTGTGGCAAGATTTCTTCAAACAAACATGAACCTCACTCACGTTGCCAGCGTCGCTTACGACTCCTTACTTGCTCTCGTGTATCCGCAATCCTGCGTCGTGTGCGGCGGCAGCGTTGAGTCGCGATCCGCAGGAGTCGCCTGCGCTCACTGCTGGCAACAAACCCGCACTTTTACCGGAGCGGAAAACCTTTGCTGGAAATGCGGACTACCCTCCTTGGGAAGCACGCCCTACGAGCAACCTGAAGAGGTGCGATGCCGGCGTTGTGATGAGGACGCCTTCGTGGCCGCGCGCGCCTGCGGGGAATATGCAGGCGCATTGCGCGCTTCCATCCTGGCACTGAAGCACAGTCCTCACGTTTGCGGCCAGCTCGTTGAGCTACTGTCTGAAACTCAAATGCGATCACCTCTCAATCTGGCGACGCGAATAATTCCAGTGCCGCTGCATCCGGAAAGGGAGAAAGTCAGAGGATTTAACCAGGCCGCAATAATTGGCCGCGCACTATCGCAGGTGTGCGCGCTGCCGTTCGATGAGGTTAGTCTCGTACGCACTCTTCATACAAATCGTCATCGTGCTGGTCTGGACGCAAAGGATCGCCGCGCAACCGTCGCCGGCGCTTTTCGAGTTTCATACCCGGACTTGATCGCGGATGAACGAGTGCTCCTGGTTGACGACGTCTTTACCACCGGCGCAACCGTTTCATCTTGTGCGAAGACGTTGCTGGCGGCCGGTGCAGCGGATGTCTTTGTTCTTACAATTGCCAGGCCGTTGCGATTCTGACCCGAGCTTCTCGTTCACGCTGCAACTTATAGCCGGTAATAAGCTCGCGATTCGAAGCCCCAAGCCGTCAACAGTTCCGCCCGCGTATTCTCTTCACTTGCGTCAGAAAACCGTAGAAAAGATTGGTGCGCCCGAGCGTTCCTTCCTCCACCCGGCTAAGCCACGGCATGAATGAGGCTCTTAGAGGACCATCACATTCGCGCAGTGAAATACTTTCTCGTATGATGGTCCTATGAAAACTCTCTACCCTAAGATTCAGCCCTTCGAGGTGGGCCGCCTGAAGGTTTCCTCGCTGCACGAGCTCTACTATGAGCAGTGTGGCAACCCGAAAGGTAAGCCGGCGGTTTTCTTGCACGGTGGACCTGGCGGTGGAGTTTCTCCCGATTACCGTCGCTACTTCGATCCGGAAATCTATCGGATTGTGCTCTTCGATCAACGTGGCGCGGGCCAGAGCACTCCACATGCGAGCCTGGAAGAAAACACAACCTGGGACCTGGTTGCGGACATCGAGCGCCTGCGCAAGCATTTGGGTATTGACCGTTGGTTGGTCTTTGGCGGTTCCTGGGGGAGCACACTGGCCCTCGCTTATGCGGAAACGCATCCTGAGCGCGTCAGCGAACTGGTGTTGCGAGGGATCTTTCTTTGCCGCCCGAAAGAGATCAAATGGTTCTACCAGGAGGGCGCGAGCGCGATGTTTCCCGATGTGTGGGAGGAGTATCTAAAGGTCATACCGGAGGAGGAAAGGGCGGACATGGTTAGCGCCTACTACCGCCGGTTGACGAGCGACGACCAGGCCATTCAGTTGGAGGCAGCGCGTGCGTGGAGCATTTGGGAGGGCAGCACTTCGAAACTTTTCTTTGATTCTGTCTCCATCGAGAGATTTGCCGAGGCGGAGTTTGCGCTCGCCTTCGCTCGAATCGAATGCCACTACTTCATGAACGACTCGTTCTTCAACACCGATAATTATCTAATTGAGAATGTGGACAAAATCCGGCAAATCCCGGCCATCATCGTCCAGGGCCGGTACGATGTCGTCTGTCCCATGACAAGCGCCTGGGAGCTCCATCGAGCCTGGCCGGAAGCCGAGCTGCGCGTTATCCAGGATGCGGGACACTCGATCACCGAGCCGGGGATCCTCGACGCATTGGTCGATGCGACTGATTGGTTTCGCGCTGCCGATTGAATTACGACTCTCAGTCGAGAGCCATGAGCCAGATATCTGCTTCTGCAGCGACATACGTGAAGTAGATGGTTCGATTGTCGGGTGACAGGGCAGGGCTTCCTATATCCACATCCTGGTCGGTGACTGTCAGAACAGGCTCATACTTTCTGGTTGCAGTGTCGTAAAGAAATATCTTGCCCTGACTGACAAACAGCAGGCGCCGATTGTCGTTGAGCCAAATGGGCCAATCACCGAAATCGGTAAACCAGTCGTACTTGCCAGACGCTTCTTCAAAAATTCCAATGCCAGAGTGCAGACCGTTAGGCAGGTGCCTGATTCCGGCCAACCTTTGCCCGTCCCGGGACCAGGCCCAACCTTCGAAGGAAAGGCTCGCATCGCTTTGAGGAGGCAGGTATCTCAGTTGCTGCTCGTTCCATGGCTTGTCTGGTTGCACAATGATGCAGTCGTTCCTGGGTGCGTGTGTAGAGTAAGCAATCGTGCTGCCATCGGCCGACCAGGGTGAGTAGTGTCCGCCCTTGCTCTCTGAAACTTGTCGCAGTCCACTGCCGTCACGGTTGATGACCCAAACCTCATAGTCGCCCGTGCGCCGGGAGGTGAAAGCAATGCGTTTGCCGTCGGGTGACCAGCGCGGCCAGCCATCGTTTCTGAAGTTGTCCTCGGTAAGATCACGCAGTTCACTGCCATCGGGTCTAATGATATAAACGTGGCGTTGCTGACCACGGGAACAAGCCGCGAGCCATTCGCCGTCCGGAGAAGCATCGGGAAACCACAACTGCAGCGAGCCTCGAGTAATCCACTGTGGCTCGCCATCTGTTTTCCCCGCCAACGGATCAAACGTGACTTTTCTAAGGTTCCTTATATCCTCCTGGGCGATGTAAGCGAGCCGGTGTCCATCACGCGAGAAACTGAGTTGCAACGCCGAACTTGCGGCTCCAATCGTTGTCACTGCTTCGGGTTCTCCCGTGGTCGCTCCAGACTTTTCATTCATCGCTACTCGCCAGATGTTCATACTTCCTCCACGACTACTGGAAAAGTAGAGATACTTTCCATCGGGCGACCACACCGGGTTCAAATCTATCGATGAGCCGCTGGTGATACGAACGGCTTCGCCTCCTTCGGCAGATATGGTCCAGATCTCCTCTCGTTGTCCGGCCTTGTCGGGGCGGCTCCAATAGGCGATGCGTTGCTTGTTCGGGGAGTATTGCGGTTGCAACGCGTCACCTTCAGTGAGCATTCGTCGTGCGCCAGTCTTGACGTCGATCTTCCAAAGCTGACTCTTGGTGGGTCGCGTTGAAGGTTGCGGAATTTTTTCCGTGCCCACGAGGATCTCGGCGCCATTCGGAGACCATGAGGGGCTATAACCGAAGTCAGAAACCCGAGTAATCGACTCGCCAGTAGCGCCCATTAAATAGATGCCGCCGCCGTCCCGCTCCGAACGAAAGGCGATGCGCTCGCCGTCTGGCGAAAAGGCCGGCTGAGAATCATCGGCAGGAGAGTTCTGGGTAAGATTTATGGGATTGGCCCCTCCCACACGCTGCACGTAAATGTCCCAGTTTCCGGAAGTGCGACTGGAGTAAGCCAGGGATTTACCGTCGGGCGATAACGAAGGAAAAAACTCAGGGCCGGGCTGATACGTGAGCTGGGTGAAACTGGGCGGCCTCGGAGGAGCAATCTCTTTAGTGACTGATCGCTGAAACAACGAGTAGCCAATGGCTGCCACTGCTGTCAACGCCAGTGCGGTAACGATTTTTTGCCTGGTACTCCAGGGACGAGATAGCGGCTGGTCAGGTGAGAGCTGAGGCTCTCGAATCGCAAGAGGCTCAGTGTCATGATCTTCACTGTGAGGCCTGGTAGTAACAGACCTCGGGGGAGCAACTGGGACAATTCGCTTCAGCAGATCAGTAAATCGTGCGTCGGAGCTGAGGACTTCCATTACCGGATCCAACTTGAGCCAGATTAGCCAACCATCGCGATCCTCATAAGCTCGCTCCAACCATTCGAAAGCGCGATCCTTATCTCCCAGGCCTGCATGAATCGCGGCAATGCGATAAGGCGAAACATAACTCTGTTTGGACCGTTCGCTTAACTGATCGACCACGGCCAGCGCTTCACTCTTTCGTCCGGATTCAGCGTAGGCATGACCGAGCAGCGCCACTGGCAACAAACTTGGTCCCGAGAGTGAAATTGCTTTTTGAAACTCTGCGATTGCCTGGTCATACATCTGTTTCTGTTCGTAAGCGAGGGCCAGTTCCCAGTGGGAATAGACAAAGTTTGGATCCATTTCCAATGTCTTTTGAAATTGGGCAATTGCCTCGTCATAACGGCGAGCCAGGTATAAAAGCAATCCCACATTGGAGCTTACCGGAAGGGAAAGTGGATCAAGGTTGAGCGCCTGTCGCGCCGCGTCGATCGCTTCATCGAGGAAACCCTGTGCGGTCAGGTACGTAAATCCGTACCAATGATGTGCGGTCGAATAGCCTGGTTTTAGTTCGAAGCACCGTTTGAATTCTTTTTCTGCCGCCGGCCAATTCCAATCGTAGTTGGCCAGGTTATATGCGAGTGAGGCGTGGGCCTCCGCCAGGGTATCGTCGATTTCGAGTGCTCTCAGGGTTGCCTCTCGCGCTTTTGGGAAGGCCTGTCCGGGAGACATCGTGGCAATTCCAAAAGCGCCGAGGACGAGGTACGAATCCGCCAGGCCGGAATAGGCCAAAGCGTAACTCGGGTCGTTATCGATGGCCTGGTTGAAGTGTTCAATGGCTTTCCTGACACCTTCGTCTGTGCGCTTGTTCCAGTAGTAGCGACCCCTAAGATATGCGTGATAGGCCTCGACGTTATCCGTATAGCGCTTGGTTAGTTGCTTTCTTTCTTCAGTAGTTAATCTGAGCAATAGTTTCTCAGATATCTCGCTGGAGATTACGGCTTCGATGTCGAGTATCTCGGACGGTTGGCAGTTGTAGCTCGCGCCCCAGAGATGTGATCCATCCCGCGCGTCTACAAGTTCGGTCTTGATCACCAACCGCTCACCCAACTGCATTATTCTTCCCGTGAGCACTGCGCGCACGCCCAGTTCGCGGGCCGCCTCGCGTGGGTCGACTTGCAAACTCCGGTAACGGGACACTGTGCTCCAGGCCATCACTCGCAGCTCCGGTAACTGTGAGAGTGAGTTGATCATGCTTTCGGAAATCCCGTCGCTGAAGTAGTCCATCCCCGGATCAGCTGAGGTGTTGGCAAGCGGCAGAATGGCAAGCGAATCAATCACATTGTGAGGCTGCGAACCTGATGATTGAGATCTTACCTGGCCGGGTTCATAAGAGCCTGAACGACGGCGACCAGGATCGGCGCTCCTTTGGCTGCTATCTGAATGATCCAGATCATCTACAAACTCCAGCCTGCGTTTTAGATTTCTTAAATCAGTCAGCAGCTCTTTGATTGTCTGGTACCGCTCGTCGCGATCCTTGCGTAGTGTCTTCTCCACTATCCATTCCAGTTCCGGAGAAATATCAGGTGCGTATCTCGCCAGAGGAATGGCTTTCTTCTCCAGGATGGCCGCGATGACGTCGCTGCTGGTGCTCCCTTCGAACGGCACGCGACCACCTACCATTTCGTAGAGCACCACCCCGAGACTCCAGATGTCCGCGCGCGCGTCCACGGGCAGTCCGCGCGCCTGTTCGGGCGACATGTAATGAGCGGTGCCCATCACCATGCCTTCTTCAGTCCTTACTAGCGTCATTATTTCTGCTTCGCCGGTTTTTCGATCAGTCAGCTTCGCCAAACCAAAATCCAGCACCTTGACGATGTTGTCGTGACGAAGCATCACGTTTTCAGGCTTGATATCGCGGTGGACAATACCGGCAGCATGGGCCGCGGACAGAGCTGAAGCCATTTGCGAGGCGATCCGGAGCGCTTCGGGTAAATCAATCTGCGCGTTGGCCATTCTTCGGCGCAACGTTTCGCCCTCGATAAACTCCGTGACCATAAAATGTCTGGAGTCTATTTGGCCGATCTCATGGATCGTCAGAATGTTGGGGTGATTAAGCGCAGATGCGGCGCGCGCTTCTTGTTGGAAACGCCGGAGCCGATCGGAGTCACGAGTGAAGTGGTGAGTGAGGATCTTTAGTGCAATTTTGCGCCCCAGGCGAGAGTCTTCCGCCAGGTAGACTTCGCCCATGCCTCCAGCCCCGAGCTGGGAGATGATCTGATAATGACCGAGAGCTTGGCCCGCCAGCGAGTCAGTTTGGTTCTCCAGAGAGCCCGCCATCGATTCCAGAGCGGGGGCCTCGATGAAATCGCTTGCCATTTCGTGGGCGTTAATCAGGGACACAACTTCCTGATGCAACGCTTCATCGCCGGCGCAGGCCTCCTTCAGGAAGGCGTCGCGCTCCGCCGGATCATGCTCGAGCGCGGAGTGCAACAGAGACTTGATTTCTTGCCAGCGTTCGGGGGTCATGGACCGTCATCTCACATTCAACTGGCGGTAGAGCCAGGCTTTAGCAGTGGTCCATTCACGTTTGATAGTTGCCGGCGACAGATCAAGGACTTCCGCCGTCTCTTCAACTGTCAATCCTCCAAAGAAACGGAGCTCAACGACGCGACCCTGTCTGGGATCAATCTCAGCGAGGGCAACCAACGCTTCATCGAGCGCCACCAGCTCCGCCGCCCGTTCCTGCGAAACAATCATTCCTTCGTCGAGCTCGATCTTCGGTGCGCCGCCTCCTCGCTTGGCGTAAGCAAGGCCGCGTGCGTGATCCACAAGAATGCTCCGCATGGATTGGGCAGCAATCGCAAAAAAGTGCGCGCGATTCTCCCAATGTACGCCCTTACGATTAACTAACTTGAGATAAGCTTCGTTGACTAGCGCGGTGGTTTGCAGTGTGTGGCCGGGACGTTCGCGACTCATGTAGTGACGGGCCAGCCTCCGTAATTCTTCATGAATTAACGGCATTAATTTGTCGAGGGCTGCCTTGTCGCCATTGCTCCACTCGATGAGTAGCTGGGTCACCTCGTGCGTTGTGGGTTGAGTCATCGGCAAACCCATACTAGCCAACAAAGGCCGCGAATTCTATCACCTTTTAGCTGGCAGCCTCGGCAGTCTGTCTGGGACCGCAATCGCTCGCTCTTTCATGAGCACCGGTGATCTTCAGGCAGCGCCGCTTTTAGAGATGCCACCGCCTTACGTGGTTGAGTCTCACGTTCGTTGCTAATCCCTTCCGGACTCGCCAGTTAGCACCAAACGTGAACCTCCACGGGGCAAGCCCGTGGCATCCCAGGAAAAGGCCATCAAAAACTCTTCTGTAGCGACCTTGAGACTTCACCGGGCAAGCCGGTGGCATCTTTAGTATTTTCCACTCACCCTGTCTCAAGCGGTGACTCTCACCTGCTGACACGAAAGAACCTTGAATCAAACAAAAAATATTTGGGAACAAAACGCCTCCTGCGGCGTGTAACTAATAGGGGAGTTTTCGGTATTGAAACGACTCCTCTAGGAACCGAAGCATTTCCTGTAGGGGATGAAGCATTTCCTGTAGGGGATGGAGCATTTCCTGTAGGGGACGGAGCA
>Ga0190272_10001675_pt1 | contig 10595 bp, 12 predicted proteins | sample Popmic504T_FD_133746 | JGI IMG/M metagenome (GOLD analysis project Ga0190272, IMG submission 133746) | Populus adjacent soil microbial communities from riparian zone of Shoshone River, Wyoming, USA - 504 T | ecosystem: Environmental > Terrestrial > Soil > Riparian zone | place: USA: Wyoming...
AGCGGCGATGCCGAGAAGTGGGTCAAGGACGCGCTCGACCGCGGCGAGCGGCTGATGGGCTTCGGTCACCGGGTCTACCGCGCCGAGGATCCGCGCGCTCGCGTCCTGCGCCGCACCGCGCGTGAGATCGGTGCGCCGCGGCTCGAGGTCGCGGAGGCGCTCGAGCAGGCGGCGCTCGCCGAGCTGCAGGCACGCAAGCCTGACCGCGTGCTCGCGACCAACGTCGAGTTCTGGTCGGCGGTCGTGCTCGACTTCGCAGAAGTGCCGCCGGAGCTGTTCACCCCGCTGTTCTCCTGCGCGCGCGTCGGCGGCTGGGCCGCTCACATCCTCGAGCAGAAGCGCGAGGGCCGGCTGATCCGGCCGACCGCGCTCTACACGGGCCCCGGCCCGCGTCCCGTCTCGGCCGTCTGAGCGGGCGGAGCCTCGCGCTCCAGCACCGCGGTCTCGTCCTCGGCGGGGTCGGGCAGGTCGTCGGCCTCCCGCTTGGCGCGCTCGCGGATGCCGGCGCCGGCCAGCAGCAGCGCGCAGAGCAACGCCAGCACCGTCTGACCGGGCGGGCGGTCGAACATCCGCGTCGCGATCAGGACGGCGCACCACAGGCCCGCGCCGGCGATCGCCGTCCCGTCGCCGAGCGGGAGGTGGAACTCGCGCCGCTCGGCGCGCATCCGCAGCAGGACCAGCACGGCGCCCGCCGCCAGTACCTCGGCAGCCTCGACGAACGAGAACGGGCCGAGCGTGCTGACGATCACCAGCGTCGCCGCGACAGCCGCCACGCGCTGCTCGAAGTGCAGCCGACGCCAGGTCTCGGCCAACGCGGCGGCCGCTCGCGCGGGACGGCCGACCGCTGCGCTCACGCCGTCGCCGGCGCGCCCGCGGCAGCGCGGATGCGCTGGTTCAGCAGCGCCGCGTCGGCGTCGGACACGGTGCGCAGCTGACCCTGGAAGGCCAGGTGCCAGTGCTCGATCGGCCACTTCCCGACGTGCTCGAGCTCGCTCGCCAACTCGACGGCCGGTATCCACTGCTGCTCGTCGAGCACGACCAGCGGCTCGGTCTCGAACCGCCACGGATACGGATCCGGGTTGCTGGGCTTGCCCGGCCAGACCTTCGTCCGGTCCTCGAACATCTCCGACGTCACGCGCACGATCCCGCCGAACGACTGGACGACCGTGAGGTAGAAGACGATCTCGTCGCCGGGCTCGAACAGCTCCGCCTGGCGCCGCCGTCGCTCCTTCATCCCGATCAGCTTGAACCCGTGCTCACGCGTCGCCGCGAAGTTGTCGGGCGATCCGGTGAGGATCCATGTCTTGTGCTCTGCAGCCACGCTGGAAACCCTAGCGCTGCGCCGACCGCGAGGGACCTTACAGCTCCGGTTGGCAGAAAGTTGCCAGTTTTCTCGATTTATGGCAGCTATTGGTATCCTGGGGCCTATGGGCACTGTCGATCGCAAGCACGCGCTCTTCGAGAACATCGAGCGGCTGAGGCGCGTGGAGCGCGACATGCCGCCCAATAGGGATCTCGTCGCGGTACGCGCTGCGCTCGAGGCAGAGTTGGGGGAGACCGTGTCGCGACGTCTGGCGGCGCGTCTGCTTGGCGTGAGTCATACGGCGCTCGACCGGTGGGTTGATGCCGGCGACATACCGCTCGTCTTCGCGCCCTCCGGGCAACGTGCGGTGCCGGTCGACGCCCTGCTGGAGCTGCGTGAATCGGTCGAAGCGGAGCGACGCGCCGGTAGCCGTGGCCAACGCCCGCTCGAGCCGGTGATGACCCAGAGGCGCAAGCGCGCCGAGCGACTGGACGTAGGCGCTTTGGTGGCCCCCGGTTCCGTTTCGGAGAGCCACGACAGGGCCGCGCGGCGCAGCCTCGCCTACCACCGGGCGCTGGCGCGGAGCCTCGACCGGAGGATGGCCGACGACGCGCTGCGCCAAGTCTGGAAGTGGCGTTTGCGGGGACGGATCGATCCGCACTACGCGGATCGCTGGGAGCGAGTGCTGCGCGGGTCGGTGGCTGACGTGCGACGAGCAATCTCCGAAGACAGCCAGGATGCCGGCGATCTCAGACAGAGCTCGCCCTTCGCCGGGATGCTCAGTGAGCCGGAGCGGCGCAAGCTCGTCCAGCAGGTGCGCTGATGCAGCTCGACCAGTTGGCGCACGTCGTCGGGGCCGCCGCCAACGTCACCGGTGAGCGCGAGTTCGTCGTGATCGGCAGCCAGGCGATCCTCGGAACGGATCCCGAAGCTCCGGCGTCGCTGCTGGTCTCGATGGAGGTCGACATCTATCCAAGGGCGAGCCCAGAGCTCGCGGACGAGATCGACGGTGCGCTGGGGGACGGCTCCCAGTTCCATCGGACCTTTGGCTACTACGCGCACGCGGTGGGACCTGAGACCGCCAAGGCGCCCGCGGGTTGGGAACGGCGCCTGGTGCCGTTGAGCGTCGATCCCCGTCCCGGATCTCTTCGCGGCTCCGTTGCCTACTGCCTCGAAGCGCACGATCTCGTGCTGGCGAAGTGCGCCGCGGGGCGCGACCGCGATTGGGAGTTTGCCCTGAGCGCGTTGCGTGCGGGCCTGGTCGATGGCGGTGAGTTGCTGACCCGAATCGACGCGATGCCACTCGATGAGACACGTCGCGCGCACGTTCGCGCGATGGTCACGGGCCTGCTCGCCAGGGCCGCGTCGCCGACCTAGTCGATCGGGATGTCCTCGACCTTGCGGTCGGTGGGCGGGGCGTCGAGGCGCTCGAGGTAGTGGTCGATCAGGGCGCGCAGGGTCAGCAGGGCCTCGCGGAGCAGCGCGGTCAGGCGATCCTGGAGGTCGGGCGGGGCGGCTATGCGGAGCGCGTCGAGCAGAACGAACAGGGCCGCGGGGTCGGGCGCGGGCGGGCTTTGGCCGGCGCCGTTGCTGGCCGGTCCGTCGCCGTAGAGGTCGTCGTCAGCCGCTTGGTGCGGGTCGTTCATCGGAAGCCCTTTCGAAGACGACTTCCAGCGCGCCGTCGCGGAACCGCGCGCCGCCTGTCTCATAGCCTGCCAGGGCGGGGGGGAGCATGATCGTCCGCTTCTGCCCGCCGACCCGCACGATCACCTCGAGCCCGACCTTCTTGAGGTCGATGTCGCCGCGCTCGGCGAACGGCAGCGGCAGCCGCAACGTCGCCTGGCCGTCGCCATCGGTGGTCAGCTCGCGCGACAGGTCCTCGTGCAGGATCTCCTCGACGGCGTGGTCGGCGAACAGCTCCTCCCCGAGCAGGTCGAGCGTCTCGGCGCCGATCACCTCGTCGGGCAGGTGGGGCGCGGTCAGCACCGGGATCGGAGCGAAGCCGGAGCGGACCAGCTCCATGTGCTCCTGCTGGCTCGCGCGCCAGCCCGCGAAGTAGCCGTCGGCGGCCTCCGGCGGCAGGATCCGGTTGACCACGACGGCGTCGGTCAGATAGCCATAGAGGTTCAGGTAGGTGAAGGTCCGCATCGCCTCCTTGACGACCATCCGGTCCGGGTTGATCACCAACCGCACCGATGTCCGCGAGCGGTCGCGGAGGATCTCGTTCATCGCGACGAGGTTCGTCGCCAGTCGCTCAGCCTCTTGGAAGACGGCCTCGCCGGGCAGCGGCACGTCGAGCACCGTCTTCGCGAGCGGGCGCGCGGCGGCAAGCAGCCCACCGCGGAACGGGAAGACCTTCTCCAGCCACCAGGTGCAGATGTCGGGGAACGACAGCAGGCGCAGCGTCTCGCCGGTCGGCGCGCAGTCGACGATCACCACGTCGAACTCGTCCGATTCGTAGTGGCGCTTGATCTGGAGCAGCGAGAACAGCTCGTCCATCCCGGGCGGGACGCTGAGCTCCTGGGCGGAGATCTGGTCGACGCCGCGGTCGGTCAGCAGCTCGCCGAGCCACTCCGACACGGCCTCCCAGTGGCGCTCCATCTCGGCCTGGGCCTGGACCTCCTGGCCGTAGAGGCGTGGAGCGATCTCGGTCGGCTCCCCGCCAAGCGTCGTCTCGAGCGAGTCGGCCAGGCTGTGCGCCGGGTCGGTCGACATGACGACCGTGCGCAGGCCGGCGGCGGCGCAGCGCCGCGCGCTGGCCGCGGCGACGCTCGTCTTGCCAACACCGCCCTTGCCGGTGTAGAGGATCGTTCGAGGCGCCATCGGCGCATAGTAAGTCAGGGCAGGGAGGACTCGGCGACGCCGGTGACGCTGCTGCGCAGGCTCCTGCCGGTCCGCAGCTCCTTGGCGGCGACGCGGATCCGGTAGGTGCCGGCGGCTCCCGGCTTCCAGGTCAGCGACCATGTCCCGCGGCGGTAGGTCCCGAGCTTGTCGAGCGCCACCGCTCCATTGCGGGTGATCGTCACCTGGACCGCCGACAGCTTCGAGACCGAGAAGCGGACGTTGGCCGGGACGCCCTTCGTGACGAAGTCCGGCCCGAGGAACTCGAGCTCGGCCGGGTCGGTCGTGTAGGCGAGGAAGTTGCGCGCGGCGTCGCAGTACGGCTGGCGGGCTGTCCTGTCGCGGTGCAGCCGGCTGCACATGCTGGCCGAGAACTCGCGCAGCAGCTCGTGGTACTCACGCGTCGACTCGGCGCCGCGATAGGAGTAGGTCGACCAGTCGCCGGTGTCGTTGGCCGGCAGCTCCTTGCGGGCCTCCGGCTCGGCGTCGTCGAACAGCCTGCGGGTGGCCCTGTCGCCGGTGATCTCCGAGTAGTCGTAGAGCCCGATCAGCGACTGCAGGAAGGCGTTGATGATGTAGAGCCCAGGCGCGAACGAGTACTGGAGGTAGTGGACGCCGCCGAACGGCCCGGTGGTCCGGACGCCGACCGGCGGCCGCTTGCGGAAGGCGCCGAACGCGGCACGGGCCTGCTCGAGGTAGCGCGGGTTCGCGAGCAGCTGGGATGCCCGCGCGAACGTCTGAATCGCCGTCGCCTGCGCCATTCCGCTGATCCACGGCGGCCGGCCGCCGCCGAACTCGAAGTAGTACTCCCAGGTCTTGAACCCGCCGCGCGTGGACGCCGTGCGGATCAGCTCGCCGAGCAGCTTCGCCAGCCCCGCGCGGTCGCAGGGCACGCCGGTGTCCTTGACGCAGGCGCCGTGCATCGCGTTCGCCTGCTTGAAGTTGACCAGCGGCTGGAGCTGGAGTCCCTCGCCGGCGTAGTACTCGAAGATCAGCCGGCTGCCGCGGAACATGATGTGGTCGCGGTCGCTCGGGAACGGCTGGCGCGGCCAGTACTGGGTGTTGCGCCGAAGGATCAGTATCAGCGCGGGCAGGCGGCTGGCGGTCAGCTTGCGCTGCAGGGCGATCCCGTCGACGAGCGCGATCGCATTGCCCAGTTCGGCTTTGCGGGCGCCGCGCAGCCGCCCCTGGACGGTCCGGGCGCGCATCACCCTGCGCCGGTACTCGAGGTAGCTGGCACGTGAGATCGCCTTGCGCTTGTAGGCCAGCGTGAGCGCGCGACTCGTTGCCTTGCGCGCCCGCGTCGCGCGCTTCGAGGTCTTCGCGGAGCGGGCGCGAGCGCGCGGCGAGCGGCGGGTGGTCGCGGCGGCGGCCGCGATGCCCCCGCGCGCCGCCGGCTCGCGGCCGAGGTCCCCGGCGGAGCCGTCGGGGACGAACGCGCTGTCGATGCGCTGAGCGCGCTCGCCGCCGCCGACGACGATCACGTCGCCGGCCCGCGCCGGCGCTGCTGCCACCAGCGCCAGGCAGACGGCGACGCCTGCCCAGCGCGTGCTGTCGCGGAGGGTCATCTCACCACCCAACCGTAGGAGGACGCCGAAGTTGCGTGATGCGGCGAATCCCCCGCTAGGCTCCGCCGTTCCCCTCCAGCTCGCAATCGCTTGAACATCCGGACAGCACTTCGACAGCCCTGGACCGCCGTCCTGCTCGCGGCCTTGTTGCTGGCGTCGTCGTTGGTGCTCGGTGCATGCTCGGCCAGCGGCGATGGTGGGGGAGGTAGCGACGAGGACGCCGCGGCGTTGCTCGACAGGGCGTTCAGCGAGCCTGTCGGCAGCGCTGACGTCGACATCGATGCCCAGCTCGACATCGAAGGCCGTCCCGGTTTCGAGGATCCGCTGCGGATCAGGGCGACCGGCCCCTACGTGCGGTCCGAGAAGTCGCTGCCGAAGCTCGACCTCGATGTCTCGATCGAGGCTCAGGGCGCTGGTCAGGCGATCCAGGCCGGCGTGCTCGCGACCGGTGACCGCCTGTTCGTCAAGTTCGGCGGCGCCTTCTACGAGCAGCCGCCCGAGCAGGTCGCGCGCACCAACCGCCGGCTCGCTCGTGAGGACGGCGAGGACGGCGGGGCGTTCGCCGATCTCGGCCTCGACGCGCGCAAGTGGGTCGTCGACGCGCAGGTCGAGGGTGAGGAGGAGATCGGCGGAGTCGCGACCGAGCACATCAAGGGCACGCTCGACGTCGAGGCGGCGCTGACCGACCTCGACGACTTGGTGAGGAGCTCGGCCGACACGCTCAGGGACGCGGGCCAAGCCGCCAAGCCGATCGGCAGGCGGGGGATCGAGCGGCTGGCCAAGTCGGTCGACAACCCGAGCTTCGACATCTACATCGGCAAGGACGACGACATCGTGCGGCGTATCTCGCTGCGGATCGATCTCGAGGTTCCCAAGCAGGATCGCAAGCGGGTTGGCGGTGTCACCGAGGCCTCGATTCGCTTCTCGGCGCAGCTTGACGACGTGGGTGGCGATCAGCGGGTCGAGGCGCCGCGCAGCTCGCGCCCGCTGTCCGACCTGACGAGCCAGCTTGGCGGCTTGGGCGACTTGACCGACGGGCTCGATGGCGATGGGGGCTCGACTACGACCACCCCGACTCCCGATGCCGGCGGCGACTCCGGGCTCGATGGCTTCGAGCGCTACTCCAACTGTCTCGACGCGGCCGATCCCAACGACTCGGCCGCGATCGCGGCCTGCCGCGCGCTGCTGCCGTAGGCGGAGCGCCTGTAGCGTGCCCGCCCGATGATCCTCGAGGACATTGCCCCCTGGCTGGCGCTGATCGTCGCGCTGCTGTTCTTCCTCTGGCTCGACCTCCACTTCTTCGCTCGCGGCCGCGAGCCGAACTTCAAGGAGGCGGTCTGGTGGTCGATCGGCTGGCTCGTGCTGAGCCTTGCGGCCGCGCTGGTGGTCTGGGCGCTCGAGGGCTCCGAGGACGCGGTCCTCTACACGACCGTCTACCTGATCGAGCGCTCGCTGTCGCTCGACAACCTGTTCGTCTTCCTGCTGCTGTTCGCCTACTTCGGAGTCCCGTATCAGGAGCGAGGCCGCCTGCTGTTCTGGGGCATCGTCGCGGCGCTGGTGCTGCGCGGGCTGTTCATCCTCGTCGGGATCGCGCTGATCGAGCAGTTCCACTTCGTCATCTACCTGCTCGGAGTGGCGCTGCTGGTGCTCGCCTACCGGATCTTCCGCGGCGTGGACGACAACGTCGATCCCGACCGCAACCTGCTTGTGCGGGCAGTGAGGCGCTTCTACCCGGTCACTTCGGACTTCCACGGCAAGCACTGGTTCGTGAAGCTGAAGGACGGGGTCAAGGAACGTCGCTACGCCACGCCGCTGTTCCTCTGCCTCGCGGCTGTCGTCTTCGCCGACATCGCCTTCGCGATCGACTCGATTCCCGCCGCGTTCGCGATCACCCGCGACCCGTTCCTGATCTGGATGGGCAACGTCTTCGCCCTGCTCGGCCTACGTGCGCTGTTCGTGCTCGTCGAGGGTCTGATCCGCCGCTTCCGCTACCTCGACCAGACGATCGCCGTCGTGCTCGGCGTCGTCGGCGTCAAGTTGCTGGTCGAGGACTTCGTCCACATCGGCCCGATCGCCAGCCTCGCGATCATCGCCGTGCTCTTCGCGATCGGCATCGTCGCCTCGATCATCGCCGACCGCAACGACCCGGATTCAGACGCGAAGCAGGAGGAGCGCGCCCAGCGCACCGAGCAGCAGTCCGCCTAGATCCAGGGCGTGGCTGGCAAGGAAGCAGGGGCCGTGGCGGGGCCTGCCCCGCGAGGCCCCGCCTGTGCCCCGAACGGGGTAATGACCGGCCGCCAGGCGCGTTCTGGGCTAGGCGAGGAAGAAGACGATGCCCAGCACGGCGTAGAGCGCCAAGAGCTGGACGCCCTCGAACCAGTTCGACTCGCCGTCCTGGGTCAGGAAGTTGGCGATCAGGACGGCGAACACGAGTCCGCCGATCTCGTAGCCGTTGAAGACGAGCGCCATCGGCGCGGGGCCGACGACGAAGGACAGCAGCACCAGCAGCGGCGCGACGAACAGCGCGATTTGCGCGCTAGAGCCGATCGCGATGCCGACCGCGAGGTCCATCTTGTCCTTGGCGGCGACCAACACGGCGACCCAGTGCTCGGCGGCATTGCCGACGATCGCGACGACGAAGACGCCGACGAAGAACTCCGACAGCCCGATCTCGTGCGAGGCCTCGCTGATCGAGCCGACGAGGATCTCCGACATCAGCCCTACGAGGACCGCCGCCACGCCGAGCGAGATCAGCGCCCGGCGCATCGTCCAGCCGCCGTGCTCCTCCTCGCTCTCCTCGTAGGGGTTGAACAGGCGGCGATGGGTCTTCAGCGAGAACAGCAGGCCGAGCGCGTAGGTGACCATCAGGACGATCGCGACGCCCAGCGAGAGCGTCTCGAGGTCGGAGCCGAAGTCGATTCGCTCGTCGCCGACGCTCGGCAGCCCGCCGCCGTGGATCAGCTGGAACAGCGCCGGCATGATCAGCGCCGTCAGCGCCAGCAGCAGCATCGCCGACTGGGCGGCGGCGGCAGTGCGGTTGAAGGTCTGCTTCTCGCGCTTGAGGCCGCCGACGAGCATCGCGGCGCCGAGCACGAGCAGGATGTTGCCGACGATCGAGCCGACGATCGACGCCTTGACGACCTCCTGCAGCCCCTCCCGCAGGGCGAAGAAGGCGATGATCAGCTCCGGCGCGTTGCCGAACGTGACGTTCAGCAGGCCGCCGATGCCGGGCCCGGTCTTGGCGGCGATCTGCTCGGTCGCCTCGCCCATCACGGCGGCGGTCGGGATAACGCCCAGCGCCGCGGCGGTGAAGATCAGCACGGGGGAGGCGTGCGCCAGCTCGAGCGCGACGGCCGCCGGGATGAAGATCGCGAGGTAGTGGACGGGACGCATCGGCGGCGGGACTCTAAGGCCGCCGGCGGCTACTCATCGTCGACGTGCTCGATGCTCGAGCCGTGACGCTCGGGATCCTCCTGACCCTGCGGATCCCCGTCGTCGTCCGCCTCGGGGTCTTCGAGGGCCCGCGGCTGGCGGCCGTCCCCACCGTGGTAGGTCGCCTGGAAGGTCTCGAGCAGCTCGTCGCGTTGGGGCTCGTCGACCGGCAGGTCGTCGGCGATCAGCACCCAGTCCGCACCCTCGAACTCCTCGAGCGCGAAGATCTCGTTGTCCATCGACGACGAGTCGTCGACGACGACCAGTACCTCGGTCTGCGGGTTGAAGTACGTCCCGGGACGTACCAAAAGCTCGTCGATCTCGAAACGCCGCCCGTCTGCCATGGCCTACGTATACCCGACCGGGCGGCCGCTACGCGCCGTGCTCGCGCAGCCGCCGCTCGACCTCGGCGTCGACGTCGAGCTGCGGCTGGCCGCGGCGCGCCCGCCGCTCGTTGCTCGCGATGACCATGTCGCGGACCTCGGCGCGCAGCTCTGGGTCGGCGCCGCTGATCTGTGGCGAAAGGCGCGCGAGCTCGGCCTCGACGTCGATCGGCCCCTCGCCCCGTGCCTCGCTGCGCGCCGACTTCGCGTCCAGCAGCTGACGCAACTCCGCTTCGGCCTCGGCGTGCCAGGCGGGACTGCCCGGCCGCGGCGCCGAACGCGGGTCGGGCTCGTCGAGCGACAGCTCGCCACGTCCGAGCCCGCGGTAGATCCGTCCGCTGCCGATATAGCTCACGCAGGCGAGCAGCGCGGCTACCACCGCTATTGCGATCACGACCACGCCAAAGGACTCAGCCATTGCCCCAACAGGGTGACAGCCGGCTATACAGCCAGCCGGTGGTTTTCCGGCCGCGGGTTCGATACCCTTCAGAGAGGGTTGACTGACGAATCAATCGGGAGCTCAAGCGGGCTCCTCTTCGCCTGCCCCCAGCCGCCCCCGAACTTCCCAAAAGACTTCAAGGAGCGACAGTGGTCGATTTCACGCTTACCGATGAGCAGAAGGACATCCAGTCGATGGCGCACGACTTCGCCGAGAAGGAGATGCGTACGGTCGCCTGGGAGCTGGACAAGGAAGGCACCTGGCCGCAGGAGATCATCGAGAAGGCCTGGGACGTCGGCCTGATGAACACCCACATCCCGACCGAGTACGGCGGTCCGGGACTCGACTTCCTCACCGGCTGCATCATCGAGGAGGAGATCGGCTGGGGCTGCTCGGGCATCGGCACCTCAGTGATGTGCAACGGCCTCGCGACCGCTCCGATCGTTCTCGGCGGCTCCGAGGAGACGAAGAAGAAGTACCTCGGCATGCTGACCGAGGCCCCGAAGCTTGCCTCCTTCTGCCTCACCGAGCCGGATGCCGGCTCCGACGTCTCGGGCATGAAGACGACGGCCGTCAAGCAGGGTGACAAGTACATCCTCAACGGCTCGAAGTGCTTCATCACCAACGGC
>Ga0190272_10001676_pt1 | contig 10594 bp, 9 predicted proteins | sample Popmic504T_FD_133746 | JGI IMG/M metagenome (GOLD analysis project Ga0190272, IMG submission 133746) | Populus adjacent soil microbial communities from riparian zone of Shoshone River, Wyoming, USA - 504 T | ecosystem: Environmental > Terrestrial > Soil > Riparian zone | place: USA: Wyoming...
AAGCAGCGGGCGACTTGGTAGTAGCGCTCGAAGCCGGAGATCATCAGCAGCTGCTTGAACAGCTGCGGCGACTGCGGCAGCGCGAAGAACGAGCCGGGCTGGTTGCGGCTCGGCACGAGGTGGTCGCGCGCGCCCTCCGGCGTCGAGCGGGTCAGGATCGGCGTCTCGATGTCGAGGAAGCCGCGGTCGTCGAGGTGGCGGCGGATCGCGGCGGTGACGTCGTGACGCAGCCGGATCGCCTCCGCCATCTGCTCGCGGCGGAGGTCGAGGTAGCGGTAGCGCAGCCGCAGCTCCTCGCCGACCTTGTCGTCCTCGTCGATCTGGAACGGCGGCGTCTCGGCGTCGGCGAGCAGCTCGAACGACTTCACCTCGAGCTCGACCGCCCCGGTCGGCAGATCAGGGTTGACCGTGCCCGCCTCGCGCTCGACGAGCGTGCCGGTCACCGTGATCACGTCCTCGGAGCGCAGCCGGTGAGCAGCTTCGTGGGCCTCGGGTGCCGTCGTCGGGTGGAAGACGAGCTGCAGCAGGCCCTCGCGGTCGCGCAGGTCGATGAAGATCAGCCCGCCGTGGTCGCGACGGCGGTGGACCCAGCCAGCGACGCGCAGCTCCTGTCCAACCTGCTCGGGCCGTGCCAGGCCGCACCAGGCGTTGCGGTAGCGATTCTCAAAAGTCTCGGTACTCATGCGTCGATGCCCACAGCGATCCGTACCGCCTCCTGGATGTTCGTCACCGGTCGCTGCTCCCCTGTTCCCATGTCTTTCCACTCGATCTCGTCGCCGACGATCGCCACGGCCTTCGCGCCAAGCCGGTCGGCATGCTTGAACTGGCCCTTAATCGAGCGGCCCGCCTGCTCCAGCTCGGTGCGGATTCCCGCCTCGCGCAGCGCGGTCGTCAACGCGAACGCCGCGCGCCGGTCGCCGCCGTCTGCGATCGCCACGAACACCGGCTGAGGAAACCCGCCGAGGTTGCCCTCGGAGGCAAGCAGGATCCGCTCGATCCCCGCCGCCCAGCCGACACCCGGCGTCGCCGGCCCGCCGAGCTGCTCGACTAGGCCGTCGTAGCGCCCGCCGCCGCCGACGCCGCTCTGCGCGCCGAGCTTCGAGCTCTCGAACTCGAACACCGTGCGCGTGTAGTAGTCGAGGCCGCGCACCAGCGTAGGGTCGACGTCGTAGGAGACGCCGGCGCCGTCGAGCAGCGCACGCACCTCGGCGAAGTGCTCGGCGTCGTCGGGCGAGAGGTTGTCGAGCAGCTGCGGCGCGCCAGCCATCACGGCCCGCGTCCCGGGATGGTCGGCATCGAAGGCGCGCAGTGGGTTGGCGTCGATCCGCCCACGCACGTCCTCTGACAGCTCCCCCTCGTGCTCGCGCAGATAGCCGCGCAGCTTGTCGAGATAGACGGCGCGCGCGTCGAGCGAGCCGAGGCTCGCCAGGCGCAGCCTTACCTCGCGGACGCCGGCCGCCTCGAGCAGCTCGGCGAGCAGCAGGATCGACTCGGCGTCGAGTGAGGGATCGTCGGAGCCGAGCGCCTCGGTCCCGACCTGGGCGAACTGGCGGTAGCGCCCCGCCTGGGCGCGCTCGTGGCGGAAGAACGGGCCCCAGTACCAGAGCTTCACCGGCTGCGGCAGCTTGTGCATGCCGTGCTCGACGTAGGCGCGCGCCACCCCGGCGGTGCCCTCCGGGCGCAGCGTCAGCGAGCGGCCGCCGCGGTCCTCGAAGGTGAACATCTCCTTGCGGACGATGTCGGTCGACTCCCCCACGCCGCGCGCGAACAGGTCGGTGTCCTCGAAGACCGGCGTCTCGAACGGCCGGTAGCCGTAGCGGCCAAGCACCGAGCCCGCACGGCGGTAGAGCTCGCGCCTGCGCTGCCCGTCCTCGGGCAGCACGTCGAAGGTGCCCCGCGGGGCCTGCAGCTTGCGACCGGCCATCGCTAGCGGGCGAACGGGACGAGGAACGGGTTTGCCGTGCGCTCGGCGCCGATCGTCGTGATCCCCATGTGACCGGGATGGACGGTCGTCTCGTCGGGCAGCTTCTCGGCGAGCATCTCCAGCGTCTGCATCAGCACGCGCGGATCGCCCCCGGGCAGATCGGTGCGGCCGACCGAGCCCTGGAACAGCACGTCGCCGGAGAAGATCGCCGCCTCGTCGGGGATGTGGAAGGTGACGTGGCCCGGGCTGTGGCCGGGTGTGAACAGGACGTCGATCTCGAAGCCGGCCAGCTCCAGCCGCTCGCCGCCGGTCAGCGTGTGCTCGGCGTCCCAGCTCTCGAACGGGCCGAACTCCGGCCACGGGACGTAGGCGTTGATGTCGGCCAGCACCTGCCGCTCGAGCTCCGGTACCCAGACCTCGGCGCCGGTCGCCTTGGCGATCGGCGCGACGGCGCCGACGTGGTCGAAGTGCGTGTGCGTCAGCAGGATGCCGTCGAGCGTGACGCCGAGCTCGTCGATCGCGCCCAGCAGGCGGTCGGCCTCGTCGCCCGGATCGACGATCAGTGCGCGGTCCGAGCCGTCGCGGCGGAACAGGAAGCAGTTCTCCTGGATCGGCCCGACGCTGAACATGCGCACGTCCACGGCCAGCGCCTACTTCCCCTGCGCCTTGCGATCTATCGCCTGGGCCTGCTTGCGCTTGTTGCGGAAGCGGTAGATCGCCGAGTCGGTTGCATAGCCGAGCGGCACGTAAACCGCGAACATGACCACGCCGAGCAGCAGGCCCGAGGCGATCGGCCTGCCGAACAGCGCGACGACGAGCACCGCGAATACCAACGCGGCGATGCCCGCGCGGTTGATCGTGCTCTTCCACTCCGGCGGCTTGTCGAGCTTCTCGGCGCGCCGCTGGCGGGCGATCTGCTTGGCGTCCTGGCGCGTCTGCGGCTTGCCGGTCCGCCCTGCCTTGTCGATCGTCCCGGCGGCGGTGCCGCGGTGCTTGCTGCGTCGCTTCTTCTTCGTCTGGGCCATCCAAGGCAGCGTATCCGAGCGCAAGCCGGGCGGCTTATCGGCCGAAGCGCCGCTCAGGCGATTGCCGCCAGGGCGTTCTCGAGCAGGTGGCGCTCGGGTGTGAAGCCGCGCAGCGGAACGTCGCCGGGAAACCCCTCGAACGCCGCCGTGGGCGCCAATCCGACCAGCTCGGCCTCGCCGACCGGCGCCTCGGCGGCCACCGCGGCCACGATCTCGCGCAGCGGTGTCGCGCGGTGGTCGTGGACGTTGGTCGACACCTGGGCGCAGCCGCGGTGCTCGAGCCAGAGGCCGATCGCGCGCACCCCGGCCAATCCGCCGTTGGACTCGCGGATCGCCGCGGCGATCCGGCGCGCCGCGTCGAGGTCGGGCGTCGCCAGGTCGACGTTGAAGGCGACCAGCGGCGGGCGGGCTGTCGCGAGCACGACGCCGGCGGTCGGATGGGCGCGCGCCGGGCCGAAGTCGGGCACCACGTCGCCTGCTTCGATCCGCCGCGCCAGCGCCGCGGCACCGCCCTCGCGCAATGCCGCGCGCTCGCGATGCCCCGGGTCGGTGGCCAGCTCGCCGTAGAGGACGACCGGCAGACCGAGCTCCTCGCCGATCCGCGCGGCGGCGGTCAGGGCCTCGGCGCAGGCGGCCCCCCGCTGCTCATCGGAGCGGTAGACGACCGGCATCACGTCCAGGGCGCCGACGTAGGGATGGACGCCGCCGTGAAGCGCTATGTCGACGTGCTCGACGACCGCTCGCGCGCCCGCGACCAACCCCTCGGCCAGCTCCCCCTGGCGCGCGGCGAGCGTGAAGACCGATCGGTTGTGGTCGGCGTCCGCGTGGATGTCGAGGAAGCGGGCCGGCGCGAACGCCCGCTCGATCGTCTCCAGCAAGGGCCGGTGGCGGCCGTCGCTGACGTTCGGCACCGCCATCAGCAACTCGGGTGCGACGATCTCGCTCACGCCCCCGATCTTGCCGCAGCGGGCCGATCCCCGCCCTGTCCCTAGAATCGTCCCTTCGAGGCTCGGTAGCTCAGCTGGTTAGAGCGCACGACTCATAATCGTGAGGTCGGTGGTTCGAGTCCACCCCGAGCTATCGCCGCGCGCCGCGTCCCGCCGGACGCAGAGGGCGCCCGGCGGGAACGGATCGTCGGCTTAGTTGAACGCGTACTCCTCGTAGTCGGCGACGTTCTCCTTCGTCACCGTCGCGGCGGGCACGATCACCTGCCGCGGGACCTCCGGCGGGACGAGCTCCGGGAAGCCCTCGCCGAGTGCGATCAGGCGCGCCATGTTGACGGCCGAGGCCGCCATGCTCGGGTTGTAGAGGAAGGTCGCGCGGTAGAGGCCACCCTCCTCGATCTGCGCCATCGCGTCCTGCGAGCCGCCGACGCCGGTCAGGAACATCTCGTCGTCGCGACCGGAGTTGCGGATCGCCTGTACGACGCCCTGGGCCATGTCGTCGTCATGGGTGTAGACGGCGTCGATCTGATCCTGGGCCTGGAGGATGTTCTCCATCACCTTGAGACCGGTGTCCGGGTTGAAGTCGCCCGGCTGCCTGGCGACGACCTCGATGCCGCCGTCCGGGCAGGCCTTCTCGAGCTGGTCGGCGAAGCCCTCGCTGCGCTCCTCGGTGACCGAGATGCCCGCCAGCCCCTGGATCTCCACGACGTTGCCGTCGCACTTCAACTCGTCCGCGATGTAGTCGGCCGCGGAGACGCCGATCTGGTAGTTGTCGCCGAGGATCGTCGCCGTCGCCGCGTCGGGCGACGAGAACGTCCGGTCGACGTTGACCACCGGGATGCCGGCCGCCTCGGCCTTCTGGGCGACGGGCGTCAGCGCCTCGCCGTCCTGGGGCAGCACGACCAGCGCGTCGGGCTTCTCGGAGATCACCTGCTCGATCTGCTGAGCCTGCGAATCGGAGTCCGCCGCCTCGAGCAGCCGGAACTCGACGTCGTCGTAGGAGTCCGCCGCCTCCTGGGCGTTCTTGGAGATCGCGCCGAGCCAGCCGTGGTCGGTCGGCGGCACGCTGGCGACGATCGTCACCGGCCCGTCGTTCGAGCCGTTCTGGCTCGACGTGTCCGCCGCGGCGCCCCCACCGTTGCCGCCCCCATCGTCGTTGTCGTCGTCTCCGCCGCACGCGGCGCCACCAAGGGCCAGCAGCGCGGCGGCCATCACCACCATCAATCGTCGCTCGAGCGACATGGGTCCACCCCTCTTCCGTTGTTGGGAATCACAGCCGTGCCTCCGGCCGCTGCAGCAGGACCGCCCCGAGGACGATCGCCCCCTTGACCACCTGCTGGACCTCCGTCGAGAGGTCGAGCTGGGTCATCAAGCTGAAGATCAGCGCGAACGTCAGGACGCCGAGGAAGGTGCCGCCGATCCGCGCCTTGCCGCCCGCGAGGCTCGTGCCGCCGATCACGACCGCGCCGATCGCGTCGAGCTCGTAGAGGTTGCCGCTGACCGGCGACGCGCTGCCGAGGCGCGCGCAGAGCAGCACCGCGGCGATGCCGACGAGGAAGCCCGACAGGACGTAGACGCTCATGATCGTGCGCCGCACCGGCACGCCGGCGATCCGCGCCGCCTCGCGGTTGCCGCCGACGGCGACGACGTAGCGGCCGTAGCGCGTGCGGTTGAGGACGAGCCAGCCGGCGATCGTTATCCCGAGGAAGACGTAGACGGAGATCGGGATCCCGAGGATCCGCCCGGTCCCGAACCAGAGCAGCGAGAACGCCGCCGGGTCGCCGAACGACCCACCGTTGAGATCGAGCAGCCCGACGGGCAGCTTGTCGTTGAGCAGCAACGCGATGCCGCGCGCGATCGAGAACATCGCGAGCGTCGCGATGAACGGGACCACCCGCCCGTAGGCGATCGCGATCGCGTTGACCGATCCGAGCGCCGTCGCGAAGAAGACCGCGCCGAGGATGAAGACGAGCGTCGAGCCCTCGGGATCGACGAGGATCCCGCCGAACATGCCGGCGGCCGCCAGCATCGAGCCGACCGACAGGTCGATCCCGGCCGTGGCGATCACGAACGTCATGCCGACCGCGATCACGCCGACGACGCTCGCCTGGGTCAGCATGTTGTGGACGTTGTCGACGGTCGGGAAGCTGTCCGGGCGCAGGACCGCGCCGATGACGAACAGCAGGATCACCGCGATCAGCAGCGCGTACTCCTGGATCCGGAAGGCGCCCAGCCGGCGCTCGGTCAGCGGCTCCTCGACCACCGCGGCGCCGCCCTCGGGTGGGGACTCCGTCGTCATCGGACCTCCTCGATCAGGTCGGCGGAATCGGTCGGCGCGACGGCGTGGCGCAGCAGCTCGCGCTCGCTCGCCGCGGCGCCGTCGACCTCGAAGACCAGCTCGCCCTCGCGCATCACCAGGATCCGACTGCAGATGCCGACCAGCTCGCCGAGCTCGGAGGAGACGACGAGCACGGCCACGCCCGCAGCCGCGAGGTCGATGATCACGCGGTAGAGCTGGGCCTTGGTGGCGACGTCGACGCCGCGCGTCGGCTCGTCGAGCAGCAGCACCCGGCAGTCGTGCAGCAGCCAGCGCGCGAGCACGACCTTCTGCTGGTTGCCGCCGGACAGCTCGCGGACGATCCGCTCGCCGTCGTCGGGCACCGTCTTCAACGCCTGCAGCTGCTCGCGCACAGCGGCGCGCTCGGCGCGGATGTCGAGCAGGCCGCGCTGGAAGCGGTGCAGGTCGGCGAGGCTGACGTTCTTGGTCTGGCTCCAGTCGAGCAGCAGGCCCTGCGACTTGCGGTCCTCCGGCGCGAACCCGAGCCCGGCGGCGATCGCCCGCCCTGGCCTGCCCGGCTCGAGCCGCTCGCCCTCGACCCAGACCTCGCCCTCGTCGGGCCGCTCGAGCCCGTAGATCAGGTGCAGCAGCTCGCTGCGCCCAGAGCCGACGAGCCCGCCGAGCCCGACGACCTCGCCCGCGTGAACCTCGAAGCTCGCCGAGCGCACCTCGGGCAGCCTGCGCAGGCCGCGCACCGAGAGGGCCACGTCGCCGGTCGCCCGCGGGCGCTCCGGGTAGAGCTGCTCGACCGCGCTGCCGACCATCAGCTCGACGAGCCGGTCCGTCGGCGTCGACGCGGCGATGCCCGTCGCCACGGTGCGGCCGTCGCTGAGCACGGTGACGCGATCGCCGATCCGCCTGATCTCGTCGAGCCGGTGGCTGATGTAGACGACCGCGACGCCGTCCGCCGTCAGCCGGCGCACGACGTCGAACAGCGTCTCGACCTCGCCGTCGTCGAGGATCGCCGAGGGCTCGTCCATGATCAGCAGGCGGACGTCGCGCGAGAGCGCACGGGCGATCGACACCACCTGTCGGGCCGCCGGGCGCAGCGCACCGATCCTCGTGCGCGGCGAGATCCCCTCGTGACCGAGGCGCGCCAGCAGCGCGGCGCTGTCGCTGCGCATCCGGTCGAGGTCGAGGAACGGCCCGCGCCGCGGCTCGTGCGCCAGGTAGACGCTCTCGGCGACGGTCAGGTCCTCGACGAGGTCGAGCTCCTGATAGATCGTCGCGATGCCGCGCCCGAGCGATGCCGCGGGGTCGCCGACGGGAAGCGGATCGCCGTGCAGCAGGATCTCGCCCCCAGTCGGCTCGACGACGCCGGAGACGCACTTGATCAAGGTCGACTTACCGGCGCCGTTGGGGCCGAGCAGGCAGTGCACCTCGCCGGCGCGGACGTCGAGGTCGACGCCGTTGAGCGCCCACACGCCGGGGTACAGCTTGGTCAGGCCGCGAACCTCCAGTGTCGGGGCGGCGCCAGCCATCAGCCGACCACCAGCGGTCGTAGGTTGCACTGGGCGATCTCGAGCCCCTGCTCGACCTTCTCGGGACTGCCGCCCCAAACCGGGTCCTCGTGCTCAACCGACAGCACGCCGTCGAAGCCGCCCTCGTAGAGCGTGTCGACGCAGCGCGCGAAGTCGACCTCGCCGAGCCCGGGGATCCGGTAGCGCCACCAACCCATGTCCCACGGGTCGTCGGGGCGCGTGGCGGTGCGGCCGAAGAAGCCGTAGCGGTTGCGCTCGGCCGGGAAGGTCTCGGCGTCCTTGGCGTGGGCGTGCGCGACGCGGTCGACGTACGGCTTCAGCGCCTCGACCGGATCGATGCCGAGCCACAGCAGGTGCGACGGGTCGAAGTTGAGGTAGAGGCCGAGTCCGAACATCCACTCCCAGAGCTCGGGCGAGTAGGCGAGGTTGCCGGGGTAACCGTCGGGGTGCCAGCCCTCCATCGCGCAGTTCTCGATCATCAGCTGGACGCCGCGCTCGCCGGCGTAGTCGACGAGCGGCGGCAGCACGCGCTCGGCCTCGCGCAGGTTGTCGGCGACGCTGAGCCCCGGGTCGCGGCCGACGAAGGTGCCGACGGGCACGCCGCCGAGCGCCGCGGCGGTGTCGATGCAGGCACGGACGTGGGCATGGTTGACCTCGCGCGCGGCGGGGTCCGGGTCGAGGTTGTTGTCGTAGTAGGCGAGCGCCGACAGCGTCAGCCCGTTGTCGGCCAGCGCCGTCCGGACGCGCTCGGCCTCGGCCTCGTCGAAGGCGTCGGCGACGACGTGCGAGGCGGTGAACGGCCGGTCGCCGATCGTCGGCCAGGCGGCCAGCTCGAGGGCCTCGTAGCCGTGGGCGCCGGCCCACGCGGCGATCTCCTCCAGCGGCCGCTCGGGCATGCAGGCGGTGAGGAAGCCGAGCTTCACGGGCGCGCCTCCACGAGGTCCTCGGCGACGTCGGTCCATGCGCCGCCCTGCGCCGCCGATGCCAGCACCGTCTCGGTGATCCGAACGGCCCGGCGACCATCGGCAAAGCTCGGCATGCCGTCGGCCACGCCCTCGCCGCGAATCGCCGCATAGACGTCGGCGACGAAGGCGTCGAAGCAGTCGGCGTAGCCCTGCGGATGCCCGGCGGGCAGCGTGGCCAGCCTGGCGGCGTCCGGCGTCAGCACGTCGCGGTCGCGGCAGGTCAGCGCCGCGCCGTCGCGGTGGCCGCGCCAGAGCAGCTCGGGGCTCTCCTGATCGAACGCCAGCGACTCGTCGGCGGCGTCGAACTCGATCCAGAGCCGGTTCTTGCGGCCCGGCGAGACCTGGCTGACGACGACCGACCCGAGCGCGCCGAGGTCGGTCTCGAACTGCACGATCGCGACGTCCTCGGTGTCGACCTTGCGCGACGGCCCGCCGCCGTCCCCGCGCTCGAACGCCGCTCTGCCGCCCGCCCGCGCTCGCTGATCGACGACCGTCGCGGTGCGCGCGGAGAGGCGCGCGATCCGGTGGCCGGACGCGAACTCCGCCAGGTCGCACCAGTGCGAGCCGATGTCCGCGAAGGCGCGCGACGCGCCGCCGAGGCCTCGATCGACGCGCCAGTTGTCGTCGCCGGCCCGCGACAGCCAGTCCTGCAGGTAGGTGCCGTGCAGCAGGCGCAGCGGCCCGCCGCGGCCGCTGGCCAACCGCGCGCGCAGCTCGCGGACCATCGGGTAGTAGCGGTAGACGAACGGCACGGCTCCCTGGAGGTCGAGGCGAGCGGCCAGGTCGACGAGCTCGGCCGCGCCGTCATCGTCGAGCGCCAGCGGCTTCTCGCAGATCACGTGCTTGCCGGCACGCAGCGCGGCCCGCGCGAGCGAGACGTGCAGATGGTTCGGCGTGCAGATGTGGATGACGTCGATCTCGTCGGACTCGACCAGCGCCTCGGCGCTGTCGAAGCCGCGCTCGGCATGCAGCCGGGTCGCCGCCGCGCGAGCACTGTCGGGCGTCGAGGCCGCCACGCCGACGAGCCGTCCCCTGGCTAGCCGAGCCGAGCGCGCGTGCACGGCTCCGATGAAGCCCGTTCCGACGATTCCGGCCCTCAGCTGGGCGCTTGCACCCATGTCTCGCACGTTCCCACCACTTTTACCCAATGTCAAGCAAAAGATGCTTGAGCGACGTGCTTTACTCTCTGGCCGTGGCCGCAAACGCCGACGACCGCGAGTCGCTACCCCGGCCACCAGCCGGAGAGGCAGCGACGGCTGGCACAGTGCTGCGCGTCATCCGGGACGCCGGGGCGCTGACCCGCGCCGAGATTGCCCGCCAGACCGGGCTCGCCCGCTCCACCGTCGCCCAGCGCGTCGACACGCTGCTCCGGCACGAGCTGGTCTACGAGGTCGGCAACAACGACTCGACCGGTGGCCGGCCGCCGGCGGCGCTCGCCTTCAACGACCGCTCCGGGGTCGTGCTGTGCGCCGACCTCGGCGTGACGCACTCGCGCCTGGCGATCTGCGATCTCGGCGGCGCTCCGCTGGCCGAGGTCGTCGAGGACATCGACATCTCAGCCGGCCCCCACGAGGTCCTGTCGGTGGTCGACCGGCTCTTCGCGGCGCTGCTCGCCGCCAGCGACCGGGCCGCCGCGCAGGTGCGGGGCATCGGCGTCGGCGTCCCCGGCCCGGTCGCCTTCGACCGTGGCGAGCCGACCAACCCACCGATCATGCCCGGCTGGGACGGCTTCTCGATCCCGGACTGGTTCGCCGGCCGCTACGACGCCGAGGTGCTCGTCGACAACGACGTCAACATCATGGCGCTCGGGGAGCACTGGACGCACTGGCGCGACTGCGAGCACCTGCTGTACGTGAAGATCGGCACCGGCATCGGCTGCGGCATCGTCGCCGACCGGCGGATCCACCGCGGCGCCCA
>Ga0190272_10001677_pt1 | contig 10593 bp, 7 predicted proteins | sample Popmic504T_FD_133746 | JGI IMG/M metagenome (GOLD analysis project Ga0190272, IMG submission 133746) | Populus adjacent soil microbial communities from riparian zone of Shoshone River, Wyoming, USA - 504 T | ecosystem: Environmental > Terrestrial > Soil > Riparian zone | place: USA: Wyoming...
CGCTCAGATCGATCGCATCGAGGCGGAACACGCGGGGGCGCGATGAGCACGAAGGAGGGGACGGGCGACCACGAGGGCGTCAGCCTGGTCATGACGGTGCTCAACGAGGCGTCGAGCATTGGCGCGTTCTTGTCCTCACTGGAAGGGCAGGACCGATCACCGGAAGAGCTCGTCGTAGTCGACGGTGGTTCGACGGACCAGACCGTCGCGGCGATCGAGGACTGGGCGAGAGCTGTTCCGTGGCCGGTGCGCGTCGAAGTCCGGCCTGGTGCCAACATCTCCGAGGGCCGGAACGCGGCAATCGCGCTGGCGAAATACGACCTCGTGGCCGTGACTGATGCGGGCACCGTGCTAGACGCCGACTGGCTGGCAACCCTCCTCCGCGGGAAGGAGTCCGGTGTCGACGTCGTGTGCGGCTTCTTCGAGCCCACCTGGTCGTCATGGCGGGAACGGCTGCTGGCGTCGTCGCTCATGCCACTCAAGAGCGAGATCGATCCGGATGCGTTCCTTCCGTCCAGCCGGTCGTTGCTGGTCACCCGCCGGGCCTGGGAGGTGGTCGGCGGATATCCGGAATGGTTGGACTACTGCGAGGATCTCGTCTTCGACATCGCGATGAAGGAAGCTGGTCTGACCTTTGCGTTCGCGGGGGGCGCGATCGCTCGCTGGCCCGCACGACCGACGTTCACGACGTATGCGAGGCAGTACTACCGCTACGGCCGCGGCGACGGCAAGGCCGGTCTGTGGTCGAAGCGGCACGCCGCGCGATACGCGGCCTATGCGACCGGCCTGGCCGGGCTGGCGGTCGCGCGAGGACCGGTAGTCCCGACCCTGTTGACGCTTGGATTCGGTGCGTACGCGTCTCGCTACTTCAGACGCGTGTGGTCCCGCCGCCCCGAAAGCGTCGGACGGACGGCAGCACTGCTCGCGATGGTTCCGGCCGTCGCCGTCGTCGGCGACGTGGCGAAGATGGTCGGTTACCCGGTTGGTCTGTCGTGGCGCAAGCGGTACCAGAACGGCCGCGACAGGTGAAGGGCAGGGCGGATTCCGAAGAGCGGCGTCGGCCCCCTCGGTTGCTCGCGGGTGTCGCCCTTGGTGCCTGCCTGCTGATCATCGCCGGGCGCGGCGCCTTCGAAGCGGTTGCCAGCAAGGAGATCGGCTACGTCGTCCAGGCGCTTGCCCTGACGCTCATGATCGCGCTCAGCTTCGGCTGCGGTTTCACAAGACGTCCAGGGCAATTGCGAAAGTTTGTCGTCTTGTACCTGTTCATCACGGTGGAGGTGCTCTCGGCGGCCTACGTGACGTTCACGTCTGCGACCATCAACCCGTGGATATACGTGGTCGTGATGACCATGTTCGCGTTCACCCTCTGGGCCTACGGGTCGCAAGAGTTTGCCGGCCTGGCCGGGGTCAACGTCATGGCATGGCTGGCCGTCGCGGGCCTCGCGTCGGTTGCCGTCGGGCTGATGCAGCAGAGCCGGCTGCTGCTTGCCGTTTTCCCGGGCAGTGACCTGGCGAGCGGCGGGGGAATTGTCCGGCCCGCCGGCCTCACCGGGAGCTACCTCCATTACCCGCTGTTGTTGTCCCTGATCTGCTTTGCGTTCCTCCAGGCCTGGGTCTCGACGCGACGCCGTTGGTACGGGGTGCTGACAGTGGTGGTCGGGCTCGCCGCCGTTTTGAGCTTCTCCCGGTCGGGTGCGGTGATCCTTTTCGTCGGCATCCTGTCGTACGTCGTCCTGTCATCGAACGTCGGCCAGCGGATACGCATGGGCTTCGCACTCGTCGTTGTGGGAGTTGTGGTGTTCCTGGCGTTCGGGGAGTCTGCCTACTGGAATCGCTACGTCGGCGGTCTCAGCTCCGACGCGGCCGGGAACCAAACCCGGATCACGAGGTGGTCCGACGGCCTGGAGTTCTGGGTCAACTCGCCGTTCCTGATCGGTGGGTACACAGGGCAGTTCACGAACGTCACAGGCAACCTGGGTGGCGACCACGCCGGTGTACTCGAGTCGGGCCTCATGCAGCAGCTCGCCAGTTTCGGGCTTGTGGGCACAGTCCTCTTCTACCTCCTGATGGCGGGTGTCGTCCTCGCGGTCAGGCCGGCACACCGGTGGCTGAGAGCAGGCCTGATTGGGGCGATGCTGCAGACTCTCGTGTACCAGTCGATCGAGGTCGTCCCATTCATGGTGCTGTTCGCCTTGATGCCGCTCGTCTCGACGCACATCGACTCGAGGCAATCGGCTGCGGAGACCTCCCGGCCAGGCGTTGCCGTGAACAAGCCGGCGCGGAAGGCCCAGATGGCGGCGCGCGCGCATGTCCCCTGGGGCACAGCGGGCATAGGTCGGATATCCACGTGAGAATGACGGTGTGCCGACAGAGAATTGGCGGGAGCGGTTCATTATTGTGATGCCTTTCCACGACTACATCCGGCGGGTGCGCAGATTTGCATCGCGCGTCCGCAACTCGATCGTCGCGCTTGACAGGCTCGATGAGGTGGCGTTCTCTCTCGGCTGGGCCAGCCGGGCCGCCGCTCATCGATCGCGCCATCTCGCCCTGGCGCCTTCCCGCAACGGCAATATCGGTGATGAGGCGGTCACCGAAAGTTTTGTGGCCCTCGTCGGTGAGCCACTGGCGATCATCGATCACCGGAAGTTTCCGGTTCCTGTCGTGGGCACTGCCTCTGTGGAGTCCGTTGTGCTCCCTCACCTCTTGTTCCGTGCGGGTCTGCGGCACTATCGCGATGTCTGGAGATTTGGTCGGCTGGTCCGCAGCGCGCTTTCAGTGTCAGTGTTCGGTACAGATGTGATGGATGGCGCCTACAGTGTGCGTGAGTCTGTCATGCGGTCTCGGTGCGCGCGGCTGGCCGCTGTGCGCGGGATACCCGCACGGGTACTCGGCTTCAGCTGGAACGGCACGCCCGCGCCTACGGCATTGAGGGCGCTGCATGCGGCCTGCGATGCTGGTGCCCAACTCATGGTCCGTGATCCGCATTCTGCCGATCGCCTTCGTGTGGCGGGACTGACGGTCACAGACGTGGCTGACCTGGCGTTCGCGGACGACCGGCTCGACTCTACGCGGGCTGCTGGACTACGGCCCTGGGCCGAACGAACGCGGTTCGCCCTGGTGAACGTATCCGGGCTGATCGCAGAGCGACTGGATGTGGACCAGGCGGCGGAACACACTGAGATGGTGCGGTACCTGCTCCAGCGAGGCTTCGACGTAGTGCTGGTGCCGCACGTGCGCACCGGCAGGTACGACGACCTCCTTGCTTGCCGTGAGCTCATGAGCCGGGTAGCTCCACTGTTGACGGAGAGCGATCCTCGGGTCCACCTGGTCGATGATCTGTGGACACCGGCGCAGATCCGAGCGTTGGCCGACCGTGCCGCAATCACGGTGACGGGCCGCATGCATCTGGGGGTCATCTCTTTGTCGCGCGCTGTCCCCGTGGTGATTGTCGCGACTCAAGGCAAGGTCTCGGGGCTTCTGAGCCTCTTCGGTCTCGAGAAGAATCTTGTCGTGCCGAACACCGGCATGGGCGGTGCCATGGTCGCCGCCATCGATCGGACTTTGGCGGATCTTGCGGGAGTGCGCGCGCGGCTAGCAGACAGCCTCCCAGCAGTGCGTGGACTTGCTCTGAAGAACGTTGCCGGACTTCGTGTCAGCACGCGCAGTCGGCAATCATGAAGACACGCCCCGGGAGGTCATATGGTGGGTGACGTAGATGCACCGCCGCCTCAGGCAGGGCTCGGGCGCCGAGCCTTCCGGAGCGGCGTGGTTTCGCTCGGCGCGCAGATCGTGCGAGCTGTGGTCCAGATTGTCTCGATTGTTGTGCTTGCACGCATACTCGGGCCTGAGGCTATTGGATTCGTCGCGATGACAACGGCGGTCGTCGGTATCGCGGACCTGCTGCAGGGCGGCGGCCTGGCCCGTGCGGCCGTGCAGGCACCGTCCGTCTCCCGAGGACAGCGCACGAACCTCTTTTGGCTCAACTTGCTGATCGGATGCGTCGCCGGCCTGGCGGTGTTCCTGTGCGCGCCGCTGGTCTCGACGCTCTACGGCGAGCCGAAACTGGAGGTGATCACACGGTGGCTGGCGCTCGCTTTCCTGTTCAGTGGCTTTGCCGCGCAATTCAGTGCGAGCCTGGCGAGGGCAATGAGGTTCAAGGCACTGGCTGTCGCCACGACCAGCGGTTCGATCGCCGGTCTGGTGGTAGCGCTGGCAGTTGCGATCCTTGGTGGTTCGTACTGGGCCCTGGTAGCTCAGCATCTGACGGTGGTCGGTGTGACAGCGTGCGTCGCGGTCGCCAGCGCGGCTTGGTGGCCAGGGCTACCGAAGCGCGGGGCGAGTGTCCGGAGGTTCCTCTCGTTTGGCGCGAACTTGTTCGGTGTCCAGTTCCTGAAATACTTGAGCCAGAACGTTGACACAGTGGTGGTCGGCGCACAGCTCGGTCCGACGATGGCAGGCCTTTACAGCCGTTCGTTCCAACTCGTCGCGTATCCGGTTGCGCAGTTGAATCAGCCTGCTGGACAGGTTGCATTGCCGGTTCTCTCGCGTCTGAACCAGGACCTGGAGAAGTACCTCCACTATCTCCGGCGCGGGCAGTCGCTCGTGCTGAACGGGGCGGTTCCTCTCATGTGCTTCACGGCCTGCTTTGCTATACCGATCGTCGGCCTTGTGCTGGGGCCGCAGTGGGCGCATGCTGGCCCGCTGGTGTCGATTCTCGCGGTGGGTGGCATCTTCCAGTCGGTGAGCTTCGCCTCGGAGTGGATCTTCCTCTCATCGGGCCGGACGGATGCCCAGCTGAGGTGCGCGCTCGTGACCAGGCCGATCGTCGTGGTGGCCGTACTCATCGGTTCTTTGTGGGGCGTGGTCGGGGTCGCTGGCGCATACGCCGCAGCTGTGGGAGTCCTGTGGCCTGTGAGCCTGGTCTGGGCCGGCCGCGCTGCCGGGATACCGATATGGTCGCTGCTCACGAAGCCGATTCAGACCATCCTCGGCTACTCCGTGCCAGCGCTGACCGCAACTGTCGTCGTACAGGCAATGACGATCGCGAACGACGCGTTGGCGATTGTGGTCGGCCTAACGCTCATGGCTGCGGGCATCGCCGTCGTCGCTTGGTTGTGGCCTTCCTTCAGAGCGGATCTGATGAGGCTCCTCAGTGGCGTCAAGTCGTCGATACGACGGCGGCGTCGGGGGCACGCCACCACTGGTCCATGACCGTCCAGTGATCGGTGGCTGGGAGGTCGTACGCGACGACAGGTTCCCGGCGTGCCTCGGTCAGCGCTCCGATGATTGCCGAGGCGATCCCGCTTGTCGTCGCGTCTGTTGGGACAACCTGCTGATCGTGGTCCTCGAGCCACGTGGCCAGCCCGGTCTGGTCGGTCGCCACGATCCGACAACCATGGGCGGCGCCCTCGGGGATCGCGAGGCCGATCTGTTCGCGCCATCCGAATTCCGGCTGTGACAGGAGTGCCACGACGGATGAGGTTCGGTAGAGGTCGTGGATCCTATCGCGGTTGAGCAGCCCCACCGGCTCGATGCTCGGGTCAGCTGCAGCCTCTGATCGGACCACTTCCGACATCGGGCCGTCGCCGGCAAGCACCAGACGTGCTTCGGGAATCGAGGCCCGGATCTCGGGCCATGCCTCGAGCAGCAGATGGAGGCCCTTGCGCACCTCAAGGTGCCCGACGAACGCCACGAGCGCGGGATCGCGTTCCGCAGCAGGGCAGGTGCAGGGCGCGTAGAGATATTCGACGACGCGGGTCTCGGGCCGCTGTCGCATAGGCGCAGGACCAAGCGCGTGCCGGAACGCAGCTTCGGCTCCCGCCGAGCCGAACATCACACGGTCCAGGCGGGCCGCCAGCAGCCGTACCGAGCGCCGTGCGGCCCAGGCCCAAGCCCTGGGAAAGCGGCGTACGGGGCGCGGGGTCTGCGTGATCAGGGCGTTCTCGATCGACGGCGCGACCGTGCGGGTGCGACGACCCCGTACTCGGTCGCGGAGCCGGACGACGATCAGCACTGCCAGACTGTGCGGAGCATAACGGGCCCACATCGGGTCGGTGACCTGGACGATGTCGAAGTCGGTGGTTGCCACCAGACGAAGTAACCCGGCAAGGGATACACGGCGGAATCCGAGGCCCGCCGGATCGAGCGTGGTGTCCCAGTCTTGGCGCGTGACCATATAGGCCCAGGTCGCCGGAGGCAGGGTGCGGGCTGCCTCTAGGTATTTGCTGCGCGCTACCGGGTAGAACCGCAGGATTGCTTCCGAGGTCATCGCTCTCCGATCAGTCTTGCTAGTTCAAAAGGGATCGGTACGCGGCTTCGTGCGCGCGTCCAACGTGGTCCCAGTCGCGGTCGCGGAGCTCGGGGTGGATTCCGCGAGCACGTAGCTCGGATGCAGCGCTGAGTGCCTTCTCCAGGTCTGTTGCCGTCAACCGGCCGTCGAAAGTTCGCACCCAGTCGTCCCCGACCTCGAGTGCCAGGGACTCGGACGACGCGGTCCGCGGAACGAGGATGGGCCGTGAGAGGGAGAGCGCGACCAGGGCGACCCCGGAGTTGTGCAGCTCGTTGTACGGGAGGACGACGAGCTCAGCGCTTCTCACTTCGTGCGCCAGGAGATCGTCCGGGACGAACTCGAGGATGCACGTGACGCGAGGGTCCCGGCCCGCCTGGGCGCGTACCGCGTCACGGAGCTGGTCCGTGCTCGGCCTACCCACGATATGGAGGCTCGCATCAGGGGCGCTGACCTGAGCAAACGCGTCCAGCAGACGGCCGACACCTTTATAGGGCCGGATGAGGCCGAACTGGAGGACCCGTCCAGGGACGGCGACGGTCTTTGTCTCGGGGTATCGGCCCCGGTAATGGCCGTGCAGGATGACGACGCTCTTCGCCGCCGCTGGGAGTGCTGTTGTCGGGTTGAGCTTGATCCACAGCCGCGTCCTACGGTCGACGATTCTGAGAAGTGCCCCCTCCAAGCTCCCGCCGGCTTCGTGGGGTGCCAGGTTGTGTGCCGTGCGGACGATCGGGGTGTTGGTGAGCCACAGTCGGAACAGCAGGAGGAGAACGAGTAGGCGCTTGACCAGGCGGACAGACGGTCTCTGGTGTCGCAGGAGAAACTCCGGCCAATGCAGGTGGATGACGTCGTAGGCGCCGAAGAGTGCCAGGGGCCACGTGAACGTCAGCGCGGTTACTCCGGACGGAGCGCTCTCGATCATCTGGTTGACGTACTGGGTCTTCACGTCGGACGGGGCAAGGACGTGCAGGACGCGCAACTCGCGGTGAGCTGCACCTGATCTGCCCTTCGAGCGTGAATTCAACCTAGTGGCGGATGCGAAGCCCATCAGCCGACACCGCGCGTCTCGGGCGTGAGTCGTACCTCGGCGACCGTCCGACGCGGTGACCGGGTGACTCTGTGGCCCTCGCGGCCGTGGCCGACAGCGATCATCATGATGACCAGTTCGTGGTCCTGCAGGCCGATCGCCTTGCGCAGATCATCCACCTGGCTGTTCCTGAGGCTCATGTTCAGCATGCATGTATCGAGTCCGAGCCCATGGAGCGCCCAGACAAGGCTCATCGCGAACAGGCCACCATCGATCCATCCCTGATTGCGTTCCCCTGGGCCTGCGAACATCCGCGCATCGACAGTGATGAGCGCGACAGCCGGGACCTTATCGCCGAACCCGCTGTTTCCATTCTGGAAGCGGAGTACGTCGATCGTTTCGGGCGCATGGAAGTAGCGGACGTTCCAAGCCTGTCGGTTGCACACCGATGGTGTATTGATCGCGAGTTCGACGGCGTGGTCCAGGACCGTTTGGGAGACAGGCTCCGCATCGAAGTCCCGGACGCTGTGGCGCGACATGAAGAACTGGTCTAGGTCCTGCAGCCGCCTGTCGAGCGGTTCCGGCGTCGGTGTGACCTCATCCGAGCGGTCGCCGAAGGTGTTCCAGCTCTCAAGTGCGGCAAGGGCAGTCGTTGCGTGATGGACGTACGGTGCGCGGAGCTCAGCGGGGCGAGCCTCGTCGAGCAGCGACTCCAGCCGAGATGCCACAGCAATCCCGAATGGTTTCCTGGGTGCGCGGAGGGCGAGCGCCTTCTCGAGGCGGTGGTAGTCCTTCGTCAGCTGGGCTTCACGGTTCCTGCCTTCGACGCCACTCTCGACCTCGCCGGGCACGCAGTGGCGCGCATACCGAAGCCGGTCGCTGTGGAACTCGCGGTGCAGCTCGCTGCGGAGGACCACAGCACGAATGGTCCGGCGAAGGCCGACCGGCAGGGCACCAAAGGCCCTGGCCGCAGTTCGTCGCACGAGCCGGGTCAGATGACCCGTGCTTGATTCGGCAGTAACAATCGTCATGTGATGATTCCTGACTGGAGTGATCCAGGTGGATACCGCAGTTCGCCCGCGCTACATGCCGTCGTTGAAGCTGTATCCGTAACGGGCGATCTGGGCCTTGTCTTGACGGTCGTGTCCGGTATGCGCAATATCCGAGAGGTTCTTCTCTCGTTCCATGTCGTATCGCATCGATGAAAATCTAGGCGAGGTCAGCGCCCTCTGCGACCGGAGATAAGGTGTTGGGGTCGTTTCGATCAGGGGAGTGCGAACTCTGCACTGATCGTGGCTCCGCGTGCCCCGCGTGTGTCGACGTCGATCTCGATCTCTGGATGCAGGATCCGGACGGTTATCCGGTCGTCGGTTCGTACTGCTTCGGTGGCCGGTCCGAACAAAGTCAGACGGACGACGTCGGTGGCAGTCTGGCTGGGGTCCGAGATGGAAACTGTCAGCCGGCTACCATCGTTCACCAGAAGCACGGCGGCAGGCGCGCTGCACCGGATGCCTGCTGCTGGAAGGTCGCCCTGGCTCCAGAAGGTCGCAGCGACGACTTCGGCCCGACGAACTGCCTGCAGGCCTGGAGTGTTCGCGAGGATCTCGATCTGCGGTGCGCGCGAGTATGACTCGGTCTCGGTGGCAGTCGCACCGGGGAGGACTATGTAGGAGAACCTGCGGTCGACAGGGCCGACGCCGTGATCAAGCCAGAGCGTCGCGTAGTCGCGCGTGTGGATCGTCGGGTCGCGGTGTGCTGGGGATCTGTTGATGTCGGACCAGCTCCCCGACCGGGTTTCTCGCAGGGCGCGAATCCGTTGGCCAGGCCGGAAGACGTAGCCGATCCCGCCGGACGCTGTGTTGTCACCGAGATGGGCCCAACGAGCTCCGTCGTGTGCTGCGTCAGTGTCGGAGTCGATCGCTGGCTTTCCGTCGATCCTGAGTTCCTGAGCACCTGCGTCGTGCAGCTTCCGGTTCTCGACGACGGTTTCGACTGCTTGCCCAGGCGACGACGTGATGCCCGTTCCCAGCGCCGCGATCTCGTTCCCGAGCAGGAACCAGGATTTTTTTCCGGTCACCGTTGCCAGAGCGCCCATTCGTGGTGTCTGGAACTGCATGCTGACGGCTCCATGCGCACCGCTGGCGACTCCGCCCGCCCAGCTGCTGTCGCTGAGGTATCCGGCACCGCCGCGAGGAGCAGGCAGACCGACAGCCTTGGTGGTTCCGGGAACCCTGGTCGCGTCGACGGTCGGCCAGTAGTTGTCGTCGAACTGGGTCAAGTCGTTGTCGTAGAGAAAGAGCGCACCGGATCCCGTGTACCACCCGTGCAGGTTTTCGTCGTTGATGGATTCGTACGTGGCTATTCGGGACGACGACATGGAGACCGCGAGGGTGAACCCCGGTCGACGGTGCAGCGCTCTGTCCATCCCGGCGAAGATCGTCGTGCTCTGTGCCGGAGTCGCTCCGTTGTCTCCGGTACGGATGGACCGAGCCACGTCCTGAAAGAGCTGCGCATTCTCGGCGTCGGTGACCTGCGCCAGAACCTCAATTGTCCCGGCAGCACGGAGGCCTTCGGTGCGATCTTGCACGCGGGGGCGTGCGATGTTTCGGCCGCGGACCGTACCCGAGAGCGAACCACGGTGGATCCACGGGATGAGACCACTGCGTACCCAGGCCGTGAGGGTTGTGACGGACCTGCGGGGCAGCTCCCACCGCGTTCCCGCGAGCAGAACAGTGATCTCTGCTGCCGCCTCGGCCAGGCTCAATCCGTAGCCGCCGGAGTACGCGTAGTAGTCATGTTGTACCAGCGAACCGTCGAGCCTCATGCCGTTGCCGGACTCGACGAACTGGAGAACCTTGGCGGCGCCGTTGCGAGCGAGCTCGAGCTTCGCCCCGTCGTCCACGAGCAGTGCTCTCTCCGCGACGACCTGAATGGTCCACACACGATTCGAGCTGGAATACATCGGTTCGGGGCAGTGCGCGTCGACGGCTGTCATGTAGCGGGAGAGTTGCTCTGGCCCCAGCTCGTGGAACAGGAGTAGGGCGGTCGCGTTCAGTTCGAGGGGGACCCCGATCTGCCAGTCCCACCAGTTGCCGTAGGGCGCCGCGTTCTCGTTGTAGTGCTCTTCGTGGAGCCGATCGAGCGTGGCGACCATGAGGCTTAGGAGATCTGGGTCGCGATGGAACCGGGATCCGCCGGTGGCATAAGCAAGGGCGAGCATCCGTACCCGCTCGTAGGCGAGGCGCAGGTTGACGGAGCCCAACGTGGATCTCTTGTCGAG
>Ga0190272_10001678_pt1 | contig 10587 bp, 10 predicted proteins | sample Popmic504T_FD_133746 | JGI IMG/M metagenome (GOLD analysis project Ga0190272, IMG submission 133746) | Populus adjacent soil microbial communities from riparian zone of Shoshone River, Wyoming, USA - 504 T | ecosystem: Environmental > Terrestrial > Soil > Riparian zone | place: USA: Wyoming...
CGGCGGAAGGGTCGGGGCGATCGGCTCGCCGACGGCAATCGAGATCGGGAGTTTCGGGCGCTTCATGTTCTTGGGATGGCCCTTCGTCCAGACCCGCTGCGCACCCCAGACGATGTGCGGGACGATCGGCACGTCGGCGGCGATCGCCATCCGCGCCGCACCCGATTTGAACTCCTTGATCTCGAAGCTGCGGCTGATGGTGGCCTCCGGGTAGACGCCGACCAGCTCGCCCTCCTTGAGTTTTCTGCACGCCTCGTCGTACGAGGCCGCACCGTTGTCGCGGTCCACCTCGATGTGACGCAGGCTGCGCATGATCGGCCCGGTGATCTTGTGGTCGAAGACTTCCTTCTTCGCCATGAACCGGACCTTGCGGCCGAGATGTTGCTTGTAGGCGGGCAACCCGGCGAAGGTGAAGTCGAAGTAGCTGGTGTGGTTGATCGCGATCACCGCGCCGCCGCTACGCGGCAGGTTCTCGACGCCGGTCACGGTGAACTTCAGCCCCTGCACCCGCCAGACCAGGCGGGCGAGCTGGATCACTGTCCCGTATACCGGTTCCACAGTGCACCAGCCTAGTGCCAGCGGTCAGGGACACTGAAGCGGTGACCATTCCCAACGAACCCGTATCCGTGCCCGCCGTTGTGACCCGCATTGCCGCGGGGCGCCCGGTGTATCCGGCGTGGGCCAACGAGGTCGGGGGGCTCGCCTTTCAGATCGGCGAAGGCGACGGCAGGGAGTTCGTCAAGGTGCAGCCGCCGCACCCCGAGGTGAACCTGCACAGGGAGGCGGACAAGCTTCGCTGGGTGGCGCCGTATCTGACGGTGCCCGCGGTGCTCGCCGTCGGCCGCGAGGGCGCGTCGGAATGGCTGCACACCGCGGGGATCCCCGGACGTACCGCCGTCGATCCGCGCTTCAAGGCTCAGCCAATGGTGGCGGTGCGGGCGATCGCCACCGGGCTGCGCGCGATGCACGACCGGCTGCCCATCGACCCCTGCCCCTACAGCTGGTCGGTGACCAGCAGGCTCGCTGAGCTGCCCGAGTCCGCACGGCGCCGCCTGCCCGACCCGCCGCCCATCGACAAGCTAGTGGTCTGCCACGGCGACGCCTGCGCACCGAACACCCTGATCTCCGACGACGGCCAGTGGTGCGGCCATGTCGACTTCGGCGACCTGGGCATCGCCGACCGCTGGGCCGACCTCGCCGTCGCGGCATGGTCCCTCGGCCACGACTACGGCGACGAACGGCGAGCCGAGTTCTTCGACGTCTACGGCATCGAGCCCGACGAGGAACGGCTCGACTACTACCTGCGCCTCTGGGACGGCGGCGAGTGATCCTTCAGCGGATCACAATGATCCCCGAAAAGGCCAGAGATACTTGGTATTTCGGCATCCCGGCGATCGCGCAGCTGGCCGAGGCGCCGCTGGCTCTCGATACGGCGGTCACCGTCATCGTCGGCGAGAACGGCTCAGGCAAGTCGACCCTGCTCGAAGCGGTCGCGGCCGCATGGGGGGCCCGGCTGGCAGGCGCGGTCAAGCATTGGTCACCGAGCGCCGGCGACGAAGACACCGACCTGCACTGGGCGTTGCGACTCGACGGCGAGCATCCCCGCCCGGCAGGCGGGTGCTTCCTGCGGGCCGAGGCCATGCACCAGCTGTTCACCGAGGTCGACCGCGGCACCCCGCACCAGGTGTTCGGCGGTGCGCTCAACGCGCAGTCGCACGGCGAATCGTTCTTGGCGTTCTTGGCGTCCCGCGATACCGAACGCGGCCTTTTCATCCTCGACGAACCCGAGGCCGCGTTGTCGTTCAGCTCATGCCTGCAGCTGATGGTGCTGATGGACTCACTGGTCGCCGACGGATCACAGTTCCTGCTGGCCACCCATTCGCCGCTGCTGGCCGCCTACCCCGGCGCGACGATCCTGGAATTCGGCGAGGATGGCCGCAGCGTCACCGCGTGGGACGACCTGACGATGGTGGGTCACTGGCGCCGGTTCCTCACCGGCCCCGACGCGTATCTTCGGCATCTGTTCGCGTCCGGTTAGGCTTGGCCGGTCACATCGCAGCATTCAAGAGAGGTCGTTAGTGCAGGTCACGAGCGTCGGACATGCGGGTTTCCGGATAGACACCAAGGCCGGAAGCATCCTGTGCGACCCCTGGGTCAACCCGGCGTACTTCGCATCGTGGTTCCCGTTCCCCGACAACAGCGAGCTGGACTGGGACGCGCTCGGGGACTGCGACTACCTCTACGTGTCGCATCTACACCGCGACCATTTCGACCCGAAGAACCTGCGCGAGCACGTCAACAAGGACGCCGTCGTGCTGCTCCCCGACTATCCCGTGCCCGACCTTCAGCGCGAGCTGGAAAAGCTGGGCTTTCACCGGTTCTTCGAAACCACCGACTCGGTCAAGCATCGGGTCAGTGGCGCCAAGGGCGACCTCGACGTGATGATCATCGCCCTGCGCGCCCCTGCCGACGGTCCGATCGGGGATTCGGGCCTGGTGGTCGACGACGGCGAGACGGTCTGCTTCAACATGAACGACGCGCGGCCGGTTGATCTCGACATGTTGCACGCCGACTTCGGTCAGGTCGACGTGCACATGCTGCAGTACTCGGGCGCGATCTGGTATCCGATGGTCTACGACATGCCTGCCCGCGCCAAGGAGGCGTTCGGCACGCAGAAGCGCCAGCGCCAGATGGACCGCTGCCGCCAGTACATCGCGCAGGTCGGCGCCACCTGGGTGATCCCGTCCGCGGGCCCGCCGTGCTTCCTTGACGCCGAGTTGCGTGACCTCAACGACGATCACGGCGACCCGGCCAACATCTTCCCCGACCAGGTTGTCTTCCTCGACCAGATGCGCTCGCACGGACACGACCGCGGGCTGCTGATGATTCCCGGCTCGACGGGGGATTTCACTGGTTCACAACTGAATTCGCTCACCCACCCGATACCCGAAGACGACGTGCAGGCCATCTTTACCACCGGCAAGGCCGCGTACATCGCCGACTACGTCGACCGCAAGGCGGCGGTGCTGGCCGCGGAGAAGGCGAGTTGGGCGCCTGCGGCAGGTGAGTCGCTGCTGGAGCCGCTGCGCGCGGCATTCGAACCGATCATGATCCAGAGCGATCAGATCTGCGACGGCATCGGCTACCCGGTCGAGCTGAGGCTCGGCCCGGAAACGGTGGTGATGGACTTCCCGAAACGGGTAGTGCGCGAACCGATTCCGGACGAGAAGTACCGCTACGGCTTCGAGATCGCCCCGGAGTTGGTGCGCACAGTGCTGCGGGACAACGAACCGGACTGGGTGAACACCATCTTCCTTTCCACTCGTTTTAAGGCGTGGCGGGTCGGTGGCTACAACGAGTACCTCTACACATTCTTCAAATGCCTTACCGACGAGCGGATCGCCTACGCCGACGGCTGGTTTGCCGAAGCTCACGACGACAGCGCATCAATTACGTTGGACGGTTGGGAGATTCAGCGCCGCTGCCCGCACCTGAAGGCCGACCTTTCGAAGTTTGGCGTGGTCGAGGGCACCACCTTGACATGCAATCTGCATGGCTGGCAGTGGAACCTGCAGAACGGTCGCTGCCTGACGACCAAGGGGCATGAGCTGAGGTCAGAGCGGACATGACCCCGCCACGTCAGTACTACGACGACGGCCTTGTCCAGCTGGACCGTGAGGCGATCACGTTGCGGCGCTATCACTTTCCGTCAGGGACCTCGAAGATCATCCCGCTGCGGTCGATCCGGGGGTACAAGGCCGAGCCACTCGGGCTGATCACCGAGCGCTTCCGCATCTGGGGCAGCACAGACCCGCGCCGCTGGATGCCGCTGGATGTCTGGCGCCCGATCAAGTCGACCCTTGTGACGCTCGACGTGCCGGGTACCCGGCCCAAGCCCGCGTTTACGCCGCAGCGCCCGAAGGAGTTTCTGGCCAGGCTCGACGAGCTGCTCGACCGCAAATAGTAGTAACCGGGCGATCGGGCCGCCTTGCCCCTGGCGCGGTGGACGAGCACCGCACCAATGCTCGCGCCCGCGCCGGCCACGAACGCGAGAACGGCCGCGACGGCCAACACGGTTGCCATGATCTGATCCTCGTCGCTGCCCGCCGCAATGGCGTATGACGGGTCGTCGCGGTCATAGGTGATCTCGATCCGATCGTCGACCTCTGGGTATTCCTCCGGCCACCAAGTGAACTCGGCGGTTGCCCGCTGGTGGTCTTCGGTCCTGAACTCGACGGCGATGTTGACGTCGCCCACCTCGGTGACGGTCGCCGTCGTCGTCACCCCATTGTTGTCGAGCTGGTTGTCGAGCGAGAAACCCAGGACGGCCATGATTCCGCACAACACCATTCCGGTAATACAGCCGGCCGTGGTAACCCACAGCGCGACGGCCCACCCGGCCGACGGTCCCGTCGGCCTCCCCCACCCCGGCGGTGGCGGTGGCGGTGGCCACTGTTGGTACATGGCACCATGCTCGCGCAGAAGTGATGCGCGCCGCTACGTCTTGGGCTCCAGCACTTCGGTTCCGACGAACGGCACCAGCGCATCCGGAACGCGCACGCTGCCGTCGGGCTGCTGATGGTTCTCCAGGATCGCCACCAGCCAACGGGTGGTGGCCAGTGTCCCGTTGAGCGTGGCCGCGGTCTGCGGCTTGCCGTTCTCGTCGCGGTAGCGCACCGCAAGGCGCCGCGCCTGGAACGTCGTGCAGTTCGACGTCGAGGTCAACTCCCGGTACGTCTGCTGGGTAGGGACCCACGCCTCGCAGTCAAATTTGCGCGCCGCAGATGACCCCAGATCGCCTGCAGCAATGTCGATTACGCGGTACGGCACGTCGATCTTCGCAAGCATCTCGCGCTCCCACAGGAGCAGCCGCTGGTGTTCCGCCTCAGCATCTTCTGGCTTGCAATAGATGAATCCCTCGACCTTGTCGAACTGGTGCACGCGGATGATGCCGCGGGTGTCCTTGCCATGACTGCCCGCCTCCCGGCGAAAGCACGATGACCACCCCGCGTAGCGCAGCGGCCCGCCGGACAGATCGAGGATCTCGTCTGCGTGGTAGCCGGCCAGGGCCACCTCCGACGTGCCCACCAGATAGAGGTCGTCAGCCTCCAGGTGGTAGACCTCCTCGGCGTGTGCTCCGAGAAAACCGGTGCCCGCCATCACTTCCGGCCGCACCAGAACCGGCGGAATCATCAGGGTGAAATCGTTCTCCTGAGCCAGCTGCGCGGCCAGCTGCAGCAGCCCGAGCTGTAGCAGCGCTCCCGCACCCGTCAAGAAGTAGAACCGCGCACCGGACACCTTCGCGCCGCGCTCCAGATCGATCAGTCCCAGCGACTCACCGAGTTCGACATGGTCCTTCGGGTTGTCGATCGCACGTGGCTCACCGACGGTGTCCAGCACCGCGAAATCGTCCTCGCCGCCGGCGGGAACCCCGTCGATGATGACGTTGGAGATCGCCATATGCGCTGCGGTCAAAGTTCTTTCGGCCTCGGCCTGGTCGGCCTCGGCGGCCTTCACCTTCTCGGCGAGCGCCTTGGCCTGCTCCAGAAGGGCAGGCCGCTCGTCCTGACTCGCCGAGCCCACCTTCTTGCTGGCGGCCTTCTGCTCGGCGCGAAGATTGTCCGCGGACGAGATCGCCGCCCTGCGCGCCGAGTCGGCTTCGAGCAGGGCGTCGACGAGAGCCGGATCCTCTCCGCGGGCACGTTGCGACGCACGCACCACGTCGGGGTTCTCACGCAGCAGCTTGAGGTCGATCACGGCCGTTACCCTACTGGGACTACGGCGGCCTCAGGCACAACCCCATAACGCTACAACTGCATCACTTGTCACACCCCCCGACACGCCTGTCACAATAGAGCGGATGTTGGACGCACCTGAGCATTACGACCAGCTCGCCTACGGGGGGGCTGAACAGCCATCTAAGCAGGCCCCGTGGTGGCAGAGTCTGCAGGCCGCGTCGACGCGCAGGGCGCTGTTGCTGACCGCACTCGGCGGTCTGCTCATCGCCGGTCTGATCACCGCAATCCCCCAGGGCGACGGCGGCAGCGGACTGACCGCCAGCTCGATCGCCCTCGGCCCGCGCGGCAACGACACGTTCAACCACGCCAAGAGCGGCAACTGCCTGAACTGGCCCGATCGCACACCGGACGCCGCGGAGATCGTCGACTGCAAGGACGAACACCGCTTCGAGGTCGCCGAGTCGGTGGACATGCGCACCTTCCCAGGCAGCGAGTATGGGCCGGACGCCGCACCGCCGTCGGCCGCACGTATCCAGCAGATCAGCCAGGAGCAGTGCTCGGCCGCCGTCAAGCGCTACCTCGGCGCCCGCTTCGACCCGAACAGCCGGTTCACCATCAGCATGCTGTGGTCCGGCGACAAGGCGTGGCGCCAGTCGGGTGAGCGCCGCATGCTGTGCGGGCTGCAGCTGCCTGGGGCGAACAACCAGCAGCTGGCGTTCCAGGGCAAGGTCGCCGACGTCGACCAGTCCAAGGTGTGGGCCGCGGGCACCTGCCTGGGGATCGACCCCACCACCAATCAGCCGACCGACATTCCTGTCGACTGCGCGGCGCCGCACGCCATGGAGGTCACCGGCGCGGTCAACCTCGCCGAGAAGTACCCGGCCGGGCTGCCGCCCGAGCCCGAGCAGGACACCTTCATCAAGGACACCTGCACCCAGATGACCGACGCGTACCTGGCACCGGTGCAGCTGCGCAGCACCACGCTGACGCTGATCTACAGCACCATCTCGCTGCCGAGCTGGTCGGCTGGCAGCCACCAGGTGTCGTGCAGCATCGGCGCAACCCTCGGCAACGGGGGCTGGTCGACGCTGCTGAACACCGCCAAGGGCCCACTGTTGATCAACGGCCAGCCGCCGATCGCCCCGCCGGACATCCCTGAGGAGCGGCTGAACCTGCCGCCGATTCCGATCCCCGACGAGCCTTACGACGACAGCTCATCTCAGTCGTCTCAGTCGTCTCAGTCGACGAGCCAGACCGATCAGACGCAGCACATGCCTGGCCAGTCGACCGGCTCGACGGAGACATCGACCGCCCCGACGAGCACCGAGCCCACTACGGGCAACACGTTCCTCAACGGGCCGCCGCCACCGCCACCGCCGCCGGGCGAGCCGGTGCCGCCACCACCGGGCGAACCCGTGCCGCCGCCGCCGGGCGTGCCCCCGCCGCCACCACCGCCAGGGTTGCCGCCGCCGCCGGAAGCCGCACCGCCGCCCCCCGGGCCGGTGCCACCGCCACCAGCACCGGTGCCGTAGCCGCGTGGCCGTTCGGATGACTCCGCAACGGTTTGACGAACTGGTGTCGGACGCACTGGACCTGATTCCTCCCGAACTGGCCGCGGCGATCGACAACGTCGTCGTCCTTGTGGAAGACCGCGATCCCGAAGAGCCGAGTCTGCTCGGGCTCTATCACGGGATCGCCCTGACAGAACGCGACTCCTGGTACGCGGCAGGGTCGCTGCCGGACACCATCACGATCTACCGCGGCGCGCTGCTCGAGGCCTGCGACACCGAAGAGCAGGTGGTCGACGAGGTCGCCATCACGGTGATCCACGAGATCGCCCACCACTTCGGCATCGACGACGAGCGGCTGCACGAACTGGGCTGGGGCTAGGCGCGGCATCCACGCTTTGGCCCCGCCCAGTGCTATGAACGGGCCATGAGCACGCAATGCCGGGATTGTCTGGCGGGGCTCGAGCACTGCCACGGCACCGTCGTTCACCACGCGGGAGATCGGTTCGAATGCACCGAGGCGGACTGCGTCACGCCCGAGGTGGTGCACGCGTACACCGTCGACTGCACAGCGATCGGCTGCAGTTGCGCCGTCGCCGTATCAGCCCATCGGGTCGGCTGACTGCAACGCGTCTTCGACCGGGTGGACGTCGGGTTCTGGATAGAACGGCGGCGTCAGCGTTCCCCACTGCACACAGCTCCACCGGCCATCGGTAATCGGGGACAGCACAACGGATTCGGTGTTGGCCAGGTGGTGGTCCAGGACGAAACTGCCGTCGACGCCTGCCAGCACGGCTGACGCCAGCCGGATCGCCGCCCCGTGGCTGACCACCACGATGTCGCCGTCGAACGCGTCGTCGTCGAGGTACCGCAGCCGCAGCTGGGTGATGACCGGCAGATAGCGATGCAGAACCTGGTTGCCCGTCTCGCCGCTTGGCATCGGCACGTCGAGATCGCCCTCGTGCCAGCGCTGGTAGACCGTCTCGAACTCGGTGATCGCCGCGTCGTCGTTGCGGTCTTCGAGATCGCCGACCTGGACTTCGTGGATGCCCTCGAACTGGTTGGTTTCCAGGCCGATCTCGGCGCCGATCTCCGCGGCGGTCTGGGCCGCCCGCACTGCCACTGAATGCGCGATGATCGCGGGCCGGTGCGTCAGGTCGCGGGCGAATGCGCGGGCCTGCTCCCTGCCGAGGTCGGTCAGCGCCGCACCGGGCGGGCGGGTGTCGAGCCGCCGTTCGACGTTGCCATGCGATTGTCCGTGCCTGACCAGCACCAGGCGCCCACTCACTGCTTACCGTCCTGTAGTTGTGTCAGCCAGCGCGACGCCTCATCCAACTGCGGCGGCGTGGCACCGTCGGCCGCTCCCGTCGGCCATGAACCCAGATAGCGCACATCGGTACAACGACGATGCAGCGCTTTGAGTGCCTCGGCGACCGCTTCGTCAGCGATGTGCCCGATGCAGTCTAGAAAGAAGATGTACGTGCCAAGCTCTTTTCGGGTGGGGCGCGATTCGATCCTGGTCAGGTCGATGTCGCGTATCGCGAGCTCGTTCAGGGCCGACACCAGCGCGCCGGGAACGTTGTCCAGCCGCAACACCACTGAGGTGCGGTCGGCGCCGGTGCGCTGCGGCGGCGGCCCTGGCGGCCCGGCCAGCACGAACCTGGTCCGCGCGTTCGGCTCGTCGACGACGTCGGCGGCCAGCGCCTCCAGGCCATAGCGTTCGGCGGCCAGCGCGGTGGTCACGCCCGCATCGGCCCGCCCGTCGGCCACATCGCGCGCGGCGGCGGCGTTGGAGTTGGCAGCGACCACCTCGGCATCGGGAAGTTGCGCGCCAAGCCAGTTCAGTACTTGCGCGGCGGCAACCGGGAAGGCCGCCACGGTCTTGACGGCAGTGGCGTCCGTGCCGGGCCGCACCACGATGGTGAACGACACGTCAAGCGTCAGTTCGGCGAACACCTGCAGCGGTGTGCCGGTGGCCAGGTGGTCCAGCGTCGGCAGCACCGACCCGTCGATCGAGTTCTCGATCGGCACGCACGCATAGTCCGCGTCATCGGAACGGACCGCGGCGAGTGCGGCCGCGGCGCTTTCGACCGGCAGCGGGGTGATGGCGTGGTTGCCTGGCACGAGTCCGGCGGCCGACATCTTCCGTAAAGCCGCCTCGGTGAAAGTTCCTTCCGGTCCGAGGTAGGCAATGCGGGTCACAGGCCCAACCATATCGGTTCACCTGGGTAATCCCGTTCCCCTGCGGGTAAGCCTTGCGGGAATCCGGAGGACTTAGTTAAGTTAGGCTCACCTTATCTCATGGAGGACTGCAAGATGGCATCACCGGCACCGACGACGGCCGAGAGAATCCGCAGCGCGTGCGTGCGGGCCGGCGGCGCGATGCTTGCCGTCGAAGGCCACGAACCCAGCGCGACGGCCGTGCATCACCTCCTCGAGGACGGCTCGTTCGCGATCACCGTCCCAGTCGACGGTGTGCTTGCGAGCATGGTCGTTGCCGCGGGAGCGGGCGGCGTCCAGGCGGTGCTGGAGATGACCGATTACGCGCCGTTGCCGCTGCGCGAACCGGTGCGCTCACTGGTCTGGATCCAGGGCCTCCTGCACAGCATCCCCGTCGGCGAAGTCCCTGGGCTGTTGGACCTGATCGCAAGCGAAGACCCCAACCCCGCTCTGCTGCAGGTCAATTCGGGCCTATCCGGAGGCGTGGACGCCCGCTACGCGCTGATGCGGCTGGAGATCGAGTCGGTGGTCGTGGCCGATTCCACCGGTGCCGAGTCGGTCGGTGTCGGCGCGCTGCTCGGCGCGCGGCCGGATCCGTTCTGCGCGATGGAGTCGTGCTGGCTGCAGCACATGGAATCGGCCCACCGCGATGTGGTCGACCGCCTGGCCACCCGCCTGCCGGTGGCCCTGCGCCGCGGCCGGGTCCGCCCGCTGGGCCTGGATCGCTACGGCGTGCAGTTGCGCGTCGAGGGCGACGACGGCGACCACGATGTGCGGCTGCCGTTCGCCAAACCGGTCGACGACGTGACGGGGCTGAGCCAGGCCATCCGGGTGCTGATGGGCTGCCCGTTCCTCAACGGACTGCGCGCGCGCCGACTCTAAAGACGCCGGGCCCCGCTACCGTATGTCCGGTGACCGGGCCGTCCGACGAGCTGACCGATCCGCAGCGGCGTGGACTGCGGATCGAGATCGTCGTCGTACTCGCGGTCACCTTCGGCCTTTCGGCCTACACCGCGCTGCTGAACCTCGTCGAGGCGGTGCTGCTCGGGCTGTCCGGCCAGATCATTGCGCTCAATCCGAAACGCTCGCCGTTCGACCTGATCGACCTCGGGCTGAACCTC
>Ga0190272_10001679_pt1 | contig 10582 bp, 5 predicted proteins | sample Popmic504T_FD_133746 | JGI IMG/M metagenome (GOLD analysis project Ga0190272, IMG submission 133746) | Populus adjacent soil microbial communities from riparian zone of Shoshone River, Wyoming, USA - 504 T | ecosystem: Environmental > Terrestrial > Soil > Riparian zone | place: USA: Wyoming...
GCCTGGTTGAACCGCGTCCAGTCCTGGCTCACCTGGCCGTACTGGGCCTCCAGCCAGATCCAGTAGCTGTACGCCTCGGACGTGGTGACGTGGCCGTAGTCCGGCGCCTCCACGATGAGCGTCTCCACCGAGTGATAGGGGATCGGCGGGTTGTGGCTGCTGAAGTAGCCGTTGGCCGGCGCCTTGATCTTGTTGTACAGCTGCAGGAAGCGCTGGGTGTACGTGGACTGGTCGTTGTCGGCCTCGGTCGCCGCGATCACCGCGGCGGTGTGCCCAGGGGCGCTCGCGGTGAACGTCGCCGTGCCGTTGGCGGTGTCGGCGTCCTCGGCGGCGGCCAGCGTCACGGTCTGCGGGGTGGCCCAGTTGGTGGTGCTGAACGTCCTGGTGGCGCCGGCCGACACGGTGAGGTCGGTGTCGCCCGCGGTGCGCGCCGTCGTGACGGTGACCGCGGCCGCCGGCTGCGCGGACAGCCTGATCGACACGGTGGCCGTCGAGTTCTCCCCGACGTCGAGCGCGGCCGGGGTGGCCAGCACGGCCGGTCCGGTGCTCGGCCGCACCGTGATGTCCACCGGCGCGGAGTTGCGGAACGCGCCCAGGTTGTCGAACGCCCGCGCCACCAGCACGTGGCTGCCGGCGGGGGCGGTCGTCCAGCTCGCCTGGTACGGACTCGACGCGTCGGTGCCGACGAGCGTCGTGCCCGCGTAGAACTCGACCCTGGCCACGGTGCCGTCGGCGTCGGCCGCGGTGGCCGCCATCGCGATCGGCGTGCCGACGGTGAACGACGCACCGGTGGTCGGCTGGGTGAGCGTCACGGTCGGCGGCTGGTTGGCCCCGGCGCAGGTGACGCCGTTGATCGCGAAGCTCGTCGGCCGCGGGTTGGCGCCGGTGTAGGAGCCGTTGAACCCGATCTCGACGGACTGCCCGGTGCCCACGTTGGCGTTCCACGACAGGTTGGTGGCCGTGACGTTCGGGCTGCCCGGCGCCTGGGTCCAGGTGGCGCTCCACCCGTTGGTGACGCGCTGGTTGCCGGGGAACGTGAACGACAGGGTCCAGCCGGTCAGCGGGTCGCCGAGGTTGTTGATCCGCAGGTTGGCGGTGAAGCCGCCCCAGTCGTTGACCGTGTAGTCCACGCCGCACGCGACCGCGGCGGGCGTGACCGAGGCCGGCAGCACGGCGACCGCCGGTGACGTGAAGATCAGGGATCCGAGCGCCGCCCACAATGCGAGCGCTCCCAAACGACGTCGTCGTCTCACTGTGTGCTCCGAGGTCCGTGGGGATCGATCGGTCACGCGGGCGAGGTGCCGCCCGGTCCCGCCGGGATAGTGCGGGGCCGGATCGTGGGGCCGGGCGCTCCCGGCCGTGCCGCGACCGTGAGGTGGGAGCGCTCCCATAATTCTGCGTCCAGTGTTACCAGGCGATCACGCTTCGTGTCAACGAAGTCACGCTCGCGGACCAGCGACGACAGCCGGCGTCAGGCGATCACGGACCGTGCTTGACATCGGGCGATTCGGCGCCGAATATGGGAGCGCTCCCACTACTGTTGGTGAGCGACTACGCACGGCGGGCCACCGGTCGTCCCTGTGCACCCACTCGGCGGCGGCCCGCCCGGCCCGCGTCGTCCGTGCCCCGGTCGAGGGGTCCGCGCCTCGCCGGCCCGGCACGGAGGAGGACACGTGAACCGAACACGCAGGACCGTGGTCGCCGGGGTGCTCGCCGGCGTCGCGGGCGCCATGCTGGTGGTGCTGCCCGCCCCCGCCGCGTACGCCCACGGCGGGCTCACCTACCCGGCCACCAGGACGTACGCGTGCTACGTCGACGGCCTGCAGGGCGGGCAGGGCGGTGACCTCAACCCGACGAACGCGGCCTGCCGCGCCGCGTGGCAGACCGGCGACCGGTACGCGTTCTGGAACTGGTTCGGCAACCTGATCAGCGACAACGCCGGCCGGCACCGCGAGCGCATCCCGGACGGACAGCTGTGCGGCCCGACCGCGCCGTTCTCGTCGTTCAACGCGGCCCGCACCGACTGGCCGGTCACCGACGTCCAGGCCAACGCCACGGTGACCCTGCGGTACAACGCGTGGGCCCCGCATCCCGGCACCTGGTACCAGTACGTGACGCGCGACGGCTTCAACCCGGCGCAGCCGCTGCGCTGGTCGGACCTGGAGGCCACCCCGTTCAACCAGGTGACCAACCCGCCGCTCAACGGCAGCGGGCCGCACGGCGCCGAGTACACCTGGCAGGCGCAGCTGCCGAACAAGACCGGGCGACACATCATCTACTCGGTCTGGCAGCGCTCCGACAGCCCGGAGGCGTTCTTCAACTGCTCCGACGTCAACTTCGGTGGTGGCGGCCCGACCGACCCACCGCCGCCACCCCCGCCGCCGCCCCCGCCGACGTCGTGCGCCGTCAACTACACGACGCCGAGCCAGTGGAACAACGGCTTCACCGCCGACGTGCGGGTGACCAACACCGGCACGAACCCGGTGCACGGCTGGACTGTGCGGTGGACCTTCCCCAGCGGTCAGCGGGTGACCGGTCACTGGAACTCGACGATCGTGCAGACCGGCGCGGACGCGACCGCGTCCAACGCGGCGTGGAACTCGAGCATCCCACCGGGCAGCTCGGTGACCTTCGGCTTCCAGGGTTCGCACACCGGCACCAATACGCCGCCGACGTCGTTCACCGCCTGCCAGGCGTCGGCCGCGTCGTCGGTCGCCTCCGGTCTGTTCGACCGCGTGCTGGCCTCGATGCGGACCTTCCTGTCGCACGACGCGCTGCACGCCGGCCGGACGCCGGACTACGACGCGCAGCACGACCGTGACGTCCATGGCGCGCACCAGCAGCACCACGGCTGACCGGAGGTCCTCGTGAGACAGCGAACCCTGCTCGTCGGACTGACGCTGCTCGCCCTGCTCTGCTCCATGGTGGTCCTCGTGCCGCCGGCGGAGGCCGCGGTCGGGCTCCGGGTGAGCGGCGGCCGGGTGGTGGAGGCCAACGGCGCCGCCTTCGTCATGCGTGGGGTGAGTCACGCCCATGTCTGGTACCCCGACCGGACCAGCTCGTTCGCCGACATCAAGAGCCTGGGCGCGAACACGGTCCGGGTGGTGCTGGGCAGCGGCCAACGGTGGGGGCCGACCACGGCGGCGGAGGTGTCGACCATCGTCTCGCTGTGCCGGCAGTCGCGCCTCATCTGTGTGCTGGAGGTCCACGACACCACCGGTTACGGCGAGGAGGGCGCGGCCGCCACGCTGGACCAGGCGGCCACCTACTGGATCGGCGTGCGGAGCGCGCTCGTCGGCCAGGAGAACCACGTCGTGATCAACCTCGGCAACGAGCCGTTCGGCAACAACCAGCAGGTGAGCGCCACCTGGGCGGCCGCGACCACCGGCGCGATCGGCAGGCTGCGCGCCGCCGGCCTCGACCACCTGATCATGGTGGACGCGCCGATGTGGGGCCAGGACTGGCAGGGCATCCAGCGCGACAACGCGGCGTCGGTCCTGGCCGGTGATCCGAACCGGAACACCGTGTTCTCCATCCACATGTACGGGGTGTACGACACCGCGGCCGAGATCGAGGCGTACCTGAACGCGTTCCGCACGGCCGGGCTGGCGCTGGTGATCGGCGAGTTCGGCCACAACCACTCCGACGGCAACCCCGACGAGGACACGATCATGGCCCAGGCGCAGTCGCGGGGCCTCGGCTACCTCGGCTGGTCGTGGAGCGGCAACAGCGGCGGTGTCGAGTACCTGGACATGGTCACCGGCTTCAACCCGGCAGCGCTCACCTCGTGGGGTGTCCGGATCTTCAACGGTGCCAACGGTATTCGCCAGACCTCGCGGGAGGCCACCATCTACGGCGGCGGTCCAGGTGACACCACGCCGCCGTCGACCCCGGGCGCACCCGTCGCGTCCGCGGTCACCTCCGGTTCGGTCACCCTGAACTGGGCCGCGTCCACCGACAACGTGGGTGTCGTCGGCTACGACGTGCACCGGGCCACCGGCAGCGGCGCCTTCGCCGTGGTCGGCACCCCGGCGACGAACTCCTTCACCGACGCGGGCCTCGCCGCTGATACGACCTACCGCTACTTCGTCCGCGCCAGGGACGCGGTGCCCAACCACTCACCCAACTCCGCCACCGTCACGGTCACCACCCTGCCGGGCGGCCCGCCACCGACCGGCAACTGCCGCGTCGCCTACACCGCGTCCAACTGGGGCGGCTCCAACGGTTTCACCGCCGGGGTCATGATCACCAACACCGGCATCACGCCCATCACCGGCTGGACGCTGGCCTTCGCCTACGCCGCGGGCCAACGCCTCACCCCACCCGGCTGGTCCGCCACCTGGACCCAGACCGGCCCCACCGTCACCGCGACGCCGCTGGACTGGAACCGCACCATCAACCCCGGCGCCACCATCACCATCGGCTTCAACGGCACGTACACCGGCACCAACCCGGCGCCCGCCGGCTACACCCTCAACGGGAACGCCTGCGCCACCGGCTGACCGCACCATCACCGTTCGTGGAGCGACCGTTTCCGCTCCACGAACGGTGATCCGGTGCCGATCAGGGGAGCCGGCCGGCGCTGGCGCCGTCACGCGCCATCGTCCGGACGACGTAGTGGTGATGGGCTGTACCCAGCGCCCTGCTGGCCGGCGCCGGAGTCCACGAAGTGGTTGTGGCGGGCCACCAACGAGCCCGCCGGGGAGGGTGCACCGGGTTGCCGAAGCGCACCCACGGGTTGCCCTGGTGCCGTCTGTGGTCCACCCACACGCACCTCGCTCCGCGCCGGATCGTCACCGCGTCGTCGATCCGGCCGCGCAAGTTCAGGTGGGGGTGACGCCGCCCGGCCCGGTCGCACCGGCGCGGCCGATGACGGACGAGCCGTCCTGCTCGCTCGCCCGTCATCGGCCGGTCGGTGCGTCCCTACATCGTGGTGCAGTTGCCTCCGTTGATGCTGTGGGTCGTCGGAGTGGGGTTGGCGCCGGTGTGCGTTCCGTTGAAACCGATGTTGATGGTGGCGCCGGGGTTGATGGTGCGGTTCCAGTCCAGCGGCGTCGCGATGACGATGGAGCCGTTCTGGGTCCAGGTGGCGGACCAGCCCGGCGGGGTGAGGCGTTGACCCGCGGTGTAGGCGAAGGCCAACGTCCAGTTGGTGATCGGGGCCGTGCCGGTGTTGGTGACGGCGAGGCTCGCGGTGAAACCGTTGGAGCCGCCCCAGTTGGACACCGTGTGGACGACCCGGCAGTTGCCAGGAGGCGGCGGTGGTGGCCCGCCGGGCTGGGTGGTGGCCGTGATCGTCGCCGAGTCGGCCGAGCGGTTGAGCGCCGCGTCCCTGGCGCGGACGAAGTACCGGTAGATCGTGCCGGCGGCGAGGCCCGTGTCGGTGAAGGTGTTCGACGCCGGGGTGCCGACCACGGCGAAGGCGCCGCTGCCGAGGGCCCGGTGCACGTCGTAGCCGGCGACGCCCACGTTGTCCGTGGACGGCGGCCAGTTCAGCGTGATCGACGAGAGGGTGGCGTTCGACGCGACCGGTGTGCCGGGGGTCGACGGTGGTGTCGTGTCGACCGGGCCACCGCCGTCGTCCAGCGCGTCGTGCACGGCCGTGTAGGCCGGCTTCTGGTTGTAGTTCTCGTTGTACGGCAGGGCCGCGCCCTGGCCGGGGAACGTGTCGGGCACCCACGAGTACCGGTCGGTGAAGCCCCAGATGGTCACGCCGACGCACCGGGCCACAGCCAGGCACGCGTCGACGACGTTGCGGTAGTAGGTGGCCTGGGTGGCGAGCTTGGTGGCGTCGGAGGGGAGCTGCATCCGCACGTCCAGCTCGGTGATCTTCACGTCCACCCCGAGGTTGGCGAACCGCTGGATGTTCTGCTGCAGGTCGGAGGGGAATCCGAACTGGATGGCCAGGTGCGACTGCAGACCGACCCCGTCGATCGGCACGCCCTGCGCCCGCAGGTCACGCACCAGGGTGTACATCGCGTTGCTCTTGGCGTTCTGCCCCTCGACGTTGTAGTCGTTGATGTAGAGCTTGGCAGTGGGGTCGGCGGCGCGGGCCAGCCGGAACGCCTCGGCGATGTACCCGGATCCGAGGCGCTGCAACCAGAACGAGTTGCGCAGCGTGCCGTTCTCCTCGAACACCTCGTTGACCACGTCCCACGCGGCGATCCGCCCCGCGTACCGGCCGACGACCGTGTTGATGTGGGTCTGCGTCGCGGCCCGCAGCTGCGTCGCGTCCAGGCTCTGCACCCAGCCGGGGGTCTGGCTGTGCCACACCAGCGTGTGGCCGTGCACGACCTGGTTGTTGGCCTGGGCGAACGCCATCACCTGGTCCGCGCCACCGAAGCTGAACTGCCCCCTGGAGGGCTCGGTGGCGTCCCACTTCATGGCGTTCTCCGCCGTCACGGCGTTGAACTCGCGGGCCGCCGTGTCGCGGTACTGCGCCTCGTTGGACAGTTGGCTCGTGGCCACCGCGGTGCCGATGAGCTTGCCCCGCTCGGCGGCGTGGGTGCGCAGCGGCGCCGAGGCGTGCGCCGGTTCGGCGACGACCGCCGTACCGAGCACACCGAGCAGCCCGCAGATCACCACGGCCAGTGCTTTTCTGCGCATGTTGGGTCCTTCGGACTTGTGAGTGGCGTTTGGTGCCCCCGCACCAAACGCCACTCACGACTGTGGTCAGCTCAACGGTGGGTACGCGTTGCGCATCAGCTGCTGGAACTGGGCGGAGAACCAGTGCCCGGACAGCGGGGCGCTGGGCAGCGCGCCGGACATGTTGTTGTTGTTGCGCGGGTTGCCGGCATACGTGGGGTCGCACATCCGGTCGAAGCCCTTGCCCTCGTCGTTCGGGATCTCGGTGCTCGACCCGTCGGACTCGCCCGGCGGCTTGATCCAGACGTAGGCGTCGATCCCCGCGGTCGGCGCGGCGGTCGGCCGCTCACCCAGGCCGGCTCCCGACTGGTTGCACCAGTTGCCCAGGTGGATGCGGCGGTCGAGCCGGCCGCCGTCGACGTAGGCGTTGGGGTCGGTCGTCGGGCCGGGGCCACCCGGCCGCGCCGTGCCACCCCACCCGTTGCGCGAGGTGTCGATCAGCATCCCGATGCCGGCGGGGAAGCCCGCCTGGACGAGCCGCTGCCGCAACGCCTGGGCGTAGCCCAGCTCGTCGGAGTAGCGGTTCCAGTCGACCCACCTGGTGGTCTCCCGCACGGGGCGGCCAGCGATGACGTCGTTCACGGTGAAGTACGGCTCGCGCAGCGCCGAGTAGTTGGCGGTGTTGGCGATGAACCCGTGCACGTGGGCCGTGGTGCTGCCGGACGCGCGGGCCGCGGTGGCGAACAGGTCGGCGGACGCGCCGAAGTTGTCGTCCCAGCCGAGCCAGCCGTGGTGGCCGGCGTCGATGTAGTTGTAGACGTTGGCGATGGCGCCCAGCGTGGCCAGCGCGTACCCGACGCCCGTGACGTAGTTCCCGTTGGCCTTCATGACATCGCACTGCGGCGTCGCGGTCGGCCGCGGCGCCACGTTGGTCACCAGGTTGGGCAGCGAGTCGATCTCCACGATGGTCACGATCCGCAGGGTGCGGTACGCCTGGTCGCGCAGGATCGCCGCGATCGGGTCGATGTACTGGGTGCGGTAGCGGGCGATGTCGGTCGGGCCGAGCTCGCCGTTGGACGCCAGCGCCGCGCAGTCACGGCCGGGCAGGTTGTAGATCACCAGCTGGAAGACCAGCGGCTGGCCGCCCGACTGGCGCACTGCCTCGTCGAGGTGCGAGCGCAGCCCGCGGGCGCCGGGGGTGCCGTTGATCGCGGCGATGCGGTCCATCCACACGCCGGTCGGCTGGTTGGCGATGCGGCTGCCGCCCGGCTCGGCGTTGGCCTTGGCCGCCCAGTCCGGGTTCACGTACGCCCGCGCGCCGACGTAGGGGTTGTCGACCTTGCCCGGTGGCGGGGGAGGCGGGTTGCCGGTCGTCGTCGTGGTCGTGGTGGTCGGCGGGGGCGTCTGGCCGGTGCACACCGTGCCGTTGAGCGTGAAGCTCGTCGGCCGGGCGTTGGTACCGCTGTAGGACCCGTTGAAGCCGATGTCGGTGAACTGGCCGGCGGAGAGCGCGCCGTTCCACGGCAGGTTCGTGGCGGTGACGGCCGCGGCGGCCGGTGGCTGGGTCCAGTTGGCGCTCCAGCCGTTGGTGATGCGCTGGTTGCCGGGGAAGGTGAAGCCGAGCGTCCACGCGGTGAGCGGATCACCCAGGTTGGTGACGCGGACGCTCGCGGTGAAGCCGCCGCCCCAGTCGCTCACGGTGTAGTCGACGCGGCAGCCGGGCGCGGCCCCGGCCTGGCCGCCGAGTGCGATGCCGAAGGTGGCGACGCCGAGCGCCAGCGTCGTCGCGCCGGCGACGAGGCTGTGCGACCGGCGCCAGCGCCGGGTTCCTGGCAGGGGGTTGGTACTCATGCGGGATCCTCCTCCCGCCGCCCAACCGGAGGGGCGACGAGGTACCTGGACGGGTGGGGGACGGCAGACCGCGGCCGGATCGGATGGAGGGCCGGTCGGGTCCATCTATGGGAGCGCTCCCATATCGGATGGTAACCGGGCCGACACGGCATGTACAGGTCGCGGTCACGTCGGGACCCCGTCCACTGTCCGGTCGAACGCCCTTGACAGCGGCCGCCGGGCGGGTCGAATCTTTGGGAGCGCTCCCACTCGCGACCCGGTCGAGGAGCTCCCGATCATGGAGGTGCGGTCCGGCGTGACGATCCAAGCAGCGCGACCCACGCAACCGGCCGAGCGTGGCCGCGACCAGCTCGCCTTCCCTCCCGGCTTCGTCTGGGGAGCGGCCACGGCGGCGTACCAGATCGAGGGCGCCGTGCGCACCGACGGCAGGGGCCCCTCGATCTGGGACACCTTCAGCCACACGCCCGGCCGGGTGCTCGGCGGCGACACCGGCGACGTCGCGGTCGACCACTACCACCGCTACGCCGACGACGTGGCGCTGATGGCCGAGCTGGGCCTGACGGCGTACCGGTTCTCGGTCTCGTGGCCGCGGGTGCAGCCCGACGGCAGCGGCGCGTTCTCCGCGCGCGGCATCGACTTCTACCGGCGGCTGGTCGACGAGCTGCTGGCCGCCGGGATCGAGCCGTGGCCGACGCTCTACCACTGGGACCTGCCGCAGGCGGCCGAGGACGCCGGCGGGTGGCCCGACCGCGACGTGGCCTACCGCTTCGCCGACTACGCGGCGGCCGTGCACGCCGCGCTGGGTGACCGGGTGACCCACTGGACGACGGTCAACGAGCCGTGGTGCGCCGCCTTCGCCGGCTACGCGTCCGGGGAGCACGCGCCCGGCCGCAGTGAGCCGGCGGCGGCGTTGCGCGCCACCCACCACCTGCTCCTCGCCCACGGCCTGGCCGCCGCGGCGATCCGCGCCCGGCGCCCGGACAGCGAGGTGGGCATCGCGGTCAACCTGTACCCCATCGTCGCGGCGAGCGACGCGGACGCCGACCTGGACGCGGCCCGGCGCATCGACGGCCTGCAGAACCGGCTGTTCCTCGACCCGCTCCTGCACGGCAGGTACCCGGAGGACGTGCTCGCCGACGTGCGCGCCCTGACCGACTTCGGCCACGTCAGGGACGGCGACCTCGCCACGATCGCGGCGCCGCTGGACATGCTCGGCATCAACTACTACAGCCGCCACACCGTCTCCGGCCTGCCGGGCGACCCGCGCCAGGCCCCGTCGTCGCCGACGGTCACCGCGTCACCCTGGGTCGGCAGCGAGCACGTGCGGTTCGTCGACCCCGGCCGACCCGTCACCAGCATGGGCTGGGAGATCGTCGCGCCCGGCCTCGTCGAGACGCTCCGCCGCCTCGTCGCCGACTATCCGACGGTGCCGCTGTACGTCACCGAGAACGGCGCGGCGTTCGACGACGAACCCGACGGCGCCGGCCGGGTGCGCGACCGGCAGCGCATCGCCTACCTGGACGCGCACCTGCGGGCCTGCCACGAGGCGATCACCGCGGGGGTGCCGCTGCGCGGGTACTTCGCCTGGTCGCTGCTGGACAACTTCGAGTGGGCGTGGGGCTACTCGAAACGGTTCGGGCTCGTCCACGTGGACTTCGCCACGCAGCGCCGCGTCCCCAAACAGAGCGCCCACTGGTATTCCGCGCTCATCCGGCGAGGCGCCCTGCCCGTCGAGCCGCTGGAGGCAGAATGAGGGCACCCCGCTGATCCACGACCTGTCGACACGGGGCCATCACGACCTCGTCCGGCCGCGCCGGCCCGGCACCATGGGGAAGGCAGGCCCGATGAGCGAGCACGGTCACACCGACCGCCGCCCCACCCTGGACGCGGTGGCCGCCCGCGCCGGTGTCGGGCGCGGCACCGCGTCCAGGGTGGTCAACGGCTCGCCCCGGGTCAGCGAGGCGGCCCGCACCGCGGTCCTGCTCGCGATCGAGGAGCTCGGCTACGTGCCCAACCGGGCGGCCCGCGCGCTCGTCACCCGGCGCACCGACTCGATCGCCCTCGTCGTCAGCGAGTCCGAGGCCCGGGTGTTCGCCGAGCCGTTCTTCGCCAGGATCGTCCGCGGCATCACCGACGCGCTCGCCCC
>Ga0190272_10001680_pt1 | contig 10581 bp, 1 predicted proteins | sample Popmic504T_FD_133746 | JGI IMG/M metagenome (GOLD analysis project Ga0190272, IMG submission 133746) | Populus adjacent soil microbial communities from riparian zone of Shoshone River, Wyoming, USA - 504 T | ecosystem: Environmental > Terrestrial > Soil > Riparian zone | place: USA: Wyoming...
CTTCTATCTCACGGGAAATGCTACCGACAAGGAGATAAGGCGGATCGCCACCAGGCTCGAGCAATTTCGAACGGTTTTCAGCAGTCTCTTCCCGACAATGAAATTTGTCTCCCCGATCCCGACGACGGTCATCGTTTTCAAAAGCGACAAGGCGTTCAAGCCATACAAGCCTGTAAACGCGTCGGGAAAAACGACCGAGTGGGTAGCCGGATATTTTCAGTCCAGCGAGGACATCAACTACATTACCCTCACGACCGAAAGGGAACAGGACGAGACCTTTCGGACCATTTTTCACGAATATGTCCATTTCCTGGTAGATAACACGCTCGGCAAATCGCGGGTGCCGCCGTGGTTTAACGAGGGACTTGCGAAGTATTACGAGCAGTTTTCGATCGAAAACGACCAGAAGGTGACGCTCGGCAGCCTGAACCAGAATGCCCTTAGGCTGCTGGAGAGCAATAGGCTGATCCCGCTCGAGACATTTTTTGATATCGATTATCACTCGCTGCACCAGCAGGGCGGTCACGGCGCCAGTATTTTCTACGCGCAAGCCTGGGCCATGATGCATTACCTGATCCAGGGAAACCAGGGCAAGAGAAACCCGCAGATGGCGGCTTTCCTGGAACTTCTGGCACGGGGAACTAAAACGCGCGAAGCCTTTAAGCAGGCTTTTCAAACCGATTACGCGGCAATGGATGTGGAGTTGAAAAGGTATGTGGCGCAAAATACTTTCAACATTTCGGTCGCGAACTTTACGCAAAAACTTATCTTCGAAGCCGATATGACGACCTTGCCGATGACCGACGCGGAAGCCAAGGCCACCCTCGGCGATCTACTTTCGCACTCGGACCGGTTAGTCGACGCCGAGACCCACCTGATGGAAGCGCTGGCGATGGACGGCGAATCGGTAATGGCGAATACGGCGCTTGGTTTCGTCAAAATGAGGCAGCAGAAGTATGACGAGGCCAAAAAATATCTCGAAAAAGCGGTAGCCGTGGATAAGCAGAATTTTCTCGTCTACTACCGGTATGCTTTTATTTTGAGCCGGGAATTCGTCGATGCGAACCATCAGATCTCGCCGTATTCGGACGAGGCCGCGGCCAAGATGCGCGAAGCGCTGGGTAAGTCGATAGCAATAAATCCCGGATTTCCGGATAGTTACGCCCAGCTGGCGATGATCAGCCTGGTAAGAAGCGAAAAGATCGAGGAAGGGATCGCCAATCTGAACAAAGCGATCGCCCTCTCGCCGGGCAACCAGGTGTATCAACTGAATCTTGCCAGCCTGTACATGAACCAGCAGGATTACGCGAAGGCGCAGCCGCTGGCCGAAAACGTGGCGAAGACCGCCGGTGAACCGTACATGAAGGAGCGCGCGGAGAGCATGCTCAGTAATTTGGCTTATATGAAGGAGCAAATTGAGCTCGAAAAGAAGCAGGGCCGGGCCGGTTCGGGACGTGTGCTGATAACGCCGGAGGGTAAACCGCCGACAGACGAGGAGATCGCCAAACTGCGGGACGAGGCGGAGTTTGAATCGATCAACTCGGCGCTAAGAAAACCCAAAGAAGGCGAGGAGCGCGTTGCCGCTCATCTTTCGAAGATCGAATGCAGCGGGGGGAACATCGTTTATATCGCGCGGGCCGGTGATCGGCCTATCCGGTTTCAAAGCAAGGATTTTCAGGGCCTCTACCTGATGGCTCTGGAGTCGAGTTTTACATCCGAAATAGGCTGCGGCACCATAAAGAAGGAGTTTTTCGCGATCCTCACCTATCTGCCGAAGGAAAATCTGAAGATGAAAACCAGGGGCGAGTTGGTATCGATCGAGATCGTCCCGGAGAAGTTTGATTTTCTTGGGAAAAAACCGGAATGAGTTCGTTGAGTTCGTTGAGTTCATTGAGTTCGTTGAGAAGAAACCTCAATGAACTCAACAAACTCACCGAACTTTTTCTAAAATCTTCTCGATGTGCTCCATGGTGCCGTATACGGTGCTGTGGAAACCGTAGATCCGGACGGGGGAAAGATTGTTTTTCTTTAGCCAGCCGGCAAAGAACGGCATTACGGTCATCCGGTCCCTGGCCGGGAACGTCAGATCGCCGTTGAAGTAAAACAGGTCGCCCTGGAACATATATTTTTCCCGCGGCAGATAAACGACGATATTTTCGCCGGTGTGCGGATTGGGCCCGACGTTGATGAGCTCGACGGTCCTCTCGCCATCCGAGATCGTCCGGGCCTTGTCAAAGGTCTCGATCTTCAGGCTGGGCGCGAAACGGCTGTAAAAGGTTTTGTTACCCGGGGTGGTAAGCACGGTCGGGTTCTCCGGGACGAAGGCCCTGAGCCCTCCCATATGATCGCTGTGACAATGCGTCGCCACAAAGTAGCGGATCGGTTTATTCGGCACCGTTTTTTTGATCAGGGCGATAAACTCTTCCGTAAGGGAATTAACATCTCCGATCGTTTCGACCGGGGTTTCTTCGACGCTCGGATGAGCCGCGGGAGCTTCGACCGCCAGGACGAAATCCTTGAACTCGACGAACATCGGCTGGTAACCGCCCACCCCGTATACAAAATAAACCCCTTTCGCGATTTCTTTCACCGTGCCGGGCGGCGTAATAAAACCTTCCAGTTCGGGAGGTAATTGAAGCATCGCCGCCGCCTCGTCCGAATCGGCCAGGACCTGCTCGAATTTCACATCCCGCCAGATCTTGCCGTTGATCCGGATCGAATGCGCCGCCGGGAACCGGTCCAAATTCGGATGCGGCCGGTAACCGGAAAAAACATATTCGATCAGAGCCGTCCCGATCCCCGGGAAATCGGTGGAATATTCGTATTTCGTCAAAAGATGGGTCTGCTTATCGAAATAAAGCGAGACCGGTATTTTGGCATTCGGCAGCGTAACCGAGATCACCTCGTGCTCACGGTTCTCAAAGCTCCGGATGCCGAGGTATTGGAGCGTGGAGGGGTTTGCCGAGACCTCCAGCAGGAGCATGTGCGGGATGCGGCGGGCATCCTGGCTGCGGTCGATCGATGGATGTTTTATGGGGACCGCATATACGGACTTTATCCCGAAATCCACCGTGATGCGCCGCGTATCGGTAAACATAAATCTTCGCCAGCGGGTGGTGCCGTCGCCCCGGTCGGTCTTTAATTCGTAGGCGAGACGGATGCCGTCGTTAAAGACCGCGAGCTTTTCCTCGTGCGCGGTGGGGGATTCTTTGCCCGGGTCATAGGCCTGGGCGCCCGACGTGCCGTTTTCCGTACCCTTGGCCGAGAAGTAGATCGATTTCAGACCTTTGATTTTTGCTTCACCGCCGAGGGCCTGCAAACCGGAGTTGAGTACCCGCAAGGCGTCGGTATTTTGAGCTTGCGAATCGCGGACCGAGATAAGACAGATCGCGCATAATAATAAAATAAAGGCTTTTTTCATGATACCCAGACTATAGCCTTTGATTTTAAATGAGTATTGAACAAAACAAAGATTTGGTCAGCGCAAATTTTGTGTTTTTCCGATAAGAACGGTTTTTGAAAACCTCTGTGAGCGTATCTCTCATCCCGTCAATAAGATAGCAAGATCTTTAGGTCAAATTTCCGGTCCAATAGATCGGATTTTGGTGTTCAATGTTCAATGTTCAAGGGATAAAAGTTCAGAATTTGAAGTCAATATTAAGAACTGGAACCACGAATCAACACGAATCTAATACCTGGAACCACAGAGATGATTTCAAAGAGCCGTAAAATGATAATTTTTCTCGAACCGGAAACGTAGGGGCATTTGTTCGCATTGGGCGATCTTTTTGATAGTCGGCTATTTTGAAGGGTACAGAGAACACGAATCAACACGAAACTAAGAACCTGGAACCACGAATCAAGATGAATCAACAAGATCATAAACCATCCGGCTAACTCTTTGTAAATTATGGCCCTCCGGTGTTGAACATATTTCATTATCAATGTAGACTGTCTCCTTCCAAGCGGTAATTTAATACGCGATACTCTTTTTGCTTCGGGTTTTAAGCAAAAGGTGCAACCTCGCTTTATGCACCTATTTGCGGTAAACAGGACCCTTAGCCGATCGTTTAGCGTCCTATAGCGAACCAAACAACTTATGTCCACAAAGAAAGCAGCCTACGGTAGTTCCATTACCCGTGTATTGATCGTGTCCCTCTTTATCGGCCTCACCGCCGTGATAACCGCCTCGGCCACACCCGGCGGGGGTTTTGCCTTTCTCGACTCGGTCAGGGAATTTTTCGGGATAGAGCGCGCGGAAGTAAGCGTTTTAAAGGAACAACCGGCGGAGGCAATGAATGCGCCATTGATGGCACCCTTGGCACCATCGGTAGCGCTGTTTACTCAGGATTTTTCAAGTTCAGCGGTGCTGGCGGATTATGTGAGTGCGACACCCAGTAATGGCCAATTTAATGCAATTGGCACATCGGGAGCTGGCGTTGTTCCCTCCATCACCGGGGGGACCCTCCAATTTGTCCGGACAGGGGCGAACGCAGGTTCGTTTTCACGTACGACAGATTTTAGCCCCACCCCAACTTCGCTTCTTTATAAGGTAGATCTAAGTGTGTCGGGAAATACTGTTGTGCAAACAACGGCGGCAGTTTTGCAGGTTGGTTCAAGTTTCGGAACTGCAAATTCTGCGGAATCAAACGCGAATACCTATGCCAGATTAGCTCTTAATTTGACCGCGACTAATGGCACATTTCAAATACGAGATATTACGAACGGGGCTGATAGCGCTAGCTTTAGTGGCACCCAAACGATCACATGGGCTCTTAATAATTCGGGAGGAACGTTGAGTTATACTGCCCCGGATGCCAGCACAGAAACTGTACTTAATGATACTGCTGACGTATGGATAGGAACCACGCGTGCCTTCAACAATGTGGCTGTTCAGACGGCAGCGCAAACCATGACAGACTTGAAATTTGCGTACACGGCGGGATCGGCCACGATCAAATTGGACAATTTCCTGATTGACCCTATCCCAGCCGTAGCCACTCCGACAATTTCTGCTACAGGAGCATTAAGCGCCTTCACGACGACATACGGGACAGCCTCGGCAGTCCAGACACAAGCGGTTACCGGTTCGAATCTCACAGCAAATATCACGGCAACTGCACCGGCGGGCTATGAAGTCGCGAGTGACGGGGCGACCTATGGGGGGACCGCCACGTTTACACCGGTCAGCGGGTCGGTAAGCGGTACATTGAGCATAAGACTTGCAGCACTGACCGCGCCGTCAACAACGCTAGGTTTAAACTTAAGTTATGCAAGCACAGGAGCGACGACACAGAACGTCGCTGTTTCCGGTACGGTAAACAAAGCCACGCCATCGGTCACAGCAACGGGAACGACGAGCTTTACATATAGTGGATCACCGCAAGGTCCCGACACCTCGACGGTTATCGGCGTAACGGGAGGAATTGCGCCTTCGGGAACAGTAACTTATAGCTACGTTGGTACGGCGGGCACTACATATGGCCCGAGTGCGACCAAGCCGACGAACGCGGGTACTTATGCTGTTACCGCTAGCTATCCCGGAGATGCCAATTACAATACTAATTCCTCTAGTCCGTTAGCTTTTACCATCGCACAGGCAACGCAGACGATCACCTTTGGCGCACTCGCAGATAAGACCTTTAGCGATCCTCCCTTTACCGTTTCTGCAACAGGTGGAGCTTCGGGCAATCCGGTGACATTTGGTGCGACCGGTGATTGTACCGCGACAGGCACAAATGGTGAGACCATTACCCTTACAGCGGTCGGTTCCTGCACGGTTACAGCCTCGCAGTTGGGCAACACGAACTACGACGACGCAGCGAATGTGCCGCAGAGCTTTAACATAGCGGCGGCGACGGCCACAATTTCGGCCACGGGGACCCTGAACGCATTTTCAACGACATACGGGACGGCCTCGGCGGCGCAGACACAGTCGGTTTCGGGTTCGGGTCTAACGGAAGATATAACCGCGACAGCCCCGGCGGGCTACGAAGTATCGAACGGAGGCGCGTATGGCGCGAGCACCGCCTTTGCGCAAAGCGGCGGCACGGCAAGCGGAACGCTGAGCATACGGCTCGCGGCACTTACGGCCCCGACCACTACACTGGGTACGACGCTAAGCTATAGCAGCACCGGAGCAACAACGCAGAATGTCACCGTCTCGGGCACGGTGAACAAGTTTACGCCGGCGGTCACGGCAACCGGCACGACAAGCTTTACATATAACGGATCTCCTCAAGGTCCCGACACTTCTACGGTGGTCGGGGTTTCGGGCGGTATTGCGCCTACCGGAACAGTGACCTACAGCTATGCCGGAACCGGGCTGACGACTTACGGCCCGAGCGCGACAAAACCAACAAACGCGGGGACGTACGCGGTTACAGCAACCTATCCGGGAGACGCGAACTATGAAACGGCCCCGTCGAGCCCGCTGGCATTCACGATCGCCAAAGCGACGGCGACGATAACATTTAATGCGGCCCCGACGCCGGATCACCCGACGAACCCGAACTTTACGGTAAGCGCGACAACGACGAATACCGATTCATCCGCACTGACGTATAGCAAGGTTAGCGGTCCCTGCAACCACTCGGGCGGCGCAAACTTTGCTGCGACCGGGACCGGCGACTGCATTGTGCAGGCCGACGGCATCGCGACCGCAAACTTTGAGGCGGCGGCACCCCAGACGCAAACGGTAACGATAACGCTGAGCCAGCACACGATTACGGCTTCGGCAGGCGCGAATGGCGCGATCTCGCCGAATGGAGCGGTCCTGGTAAATGATGGAGCCGACCAATTGTTTACGATCACAGCGAACGCGAACTATCACGTGGCGGATGTGCTGGTAGACGGTGTTTCGGTGGGTGCGGTGACCAGCCATACATTTACAAATGTGACGACGGCGCACACCATCGCAGCGAGCTTTGCGATAGACGCGGCGGACCATATTGCTTTTGTCGGTGTTCCTCTCACGGGCGCCGTAGGCACGAACCTCTCGACATTTACGGTGGAAGCGAGGCGGCCGAATAATTCGGTGGATACGAGCTATACCGGGAATATTGTTATTACGAAGGCGAGCGGGCCGGGGACACTTTCCGGCACGACGACGCAAGCGGCGGTAGCAGGCGTAGCCACATTTAGCGGTTTGCAGGTCGACGCACCGGGGCTCTACGCACTTTGGGCTGATTCCGGCTCATTTGCGCAAATAACAAGCGGCACAATAACTGTCAGCGACGCTTCCCTGGCGACGGACAAGTTCCGTTCGGCAGCAACGGGCAACTGGAATGCTACCGGCACCTGGGAAAGCTCGCATGACGGCACAACATGGACGGGCGCGAACCTGACGCCTGCAAGTAGTGCGGATACTGTAACGATCAGGGACACGCATACGGTTTCGGTAACCGTGGGTGTAGCGGTCGATCAGGTAGCGATTGAACCGGGCGGTATTCTTTCCCATACCGGTGGTACGCTTACGATTGCCAATGGAACCGGTGATGATATATCGATTCAGAACGGCGGCATATTCAACCTCGGGGTTTCAGCTCAGACCTATAACCCGGGTGCGTTAACAAATGTCGGCACGGGCGGGATTCTGCGCGTTTCAGCCACTGGATTGACTGCTGCAGGTACCGGCGTAAACAGCGCGAATTATAGTTATCATAACGCTTCAATACTCGAATACACTTTAACCAGTAATTTCTCTGCCAGCGGTGTCACATTCTTCCCGAATGCGGGTGGGTCAACAATTCCCGTTTTCCGGGTAACGGCGACCGTTCCTAGTCCGGGTGGGGGATCAAATACCGTAATAAACGGAGTGTTCGAAGTTACCTCAGGTAATTCTGTAACGTGGTCCGGAAGTGGATCAAAGACCTTCAGGAATGGTATTCGTGGAGCAGGAAATGTCAGTCAAGGCAGTGCCGGGGCATTCCTAATCACGGGAACAACCGCCGAACTGGGTGGATCCGGAACCCTTACACTTGGGGCCAGCGGCATGTCGATCACCAACTCGGGAACTGCCACGCTGACCTCAAATAAGACAATAAATGGTGGGGTAACTACCGTAGACGCCACGGCGGCGCTAGATTGCGGATCGAATGTCTTATCCGGTACGAGCGGATTTACGCTAAGTGGAAGTGCGCTTCTTAAGACGGCTAACACATTAGGTGTCAACGGCACGATAACGGTCTCCGGAACGCGGACATTTAATAACATTGCGTATTACGAGTTTACCGGAACGGCAGCGATAACTACGACGGGCTTCGCTAACAGTACGATGCGCAAGCTTACGATCAATAATACGGGTGGTGTAACGCTCGGATCGATAAGCACTGTATCGGGTTCGTTTATATTAACGAATGGAACACTGACGACGGACTCGACCAAATACCTAACAATTGTAAATACGGCGTTTGATTCGGTCATGGGCGGGTCTGCGACATCGTATGTGAAAGGGCCGCTGCGGCGCGTGCTGCCTGCCAGCCTGACCGGTTCGAGCGTTTACGCATTCCCGGTCGGCAAGAGCGGGTATAACGCATTGGAATTGATCGATCCGCATACGACGGCGGCGGCGACGCCGACGATGCAGGTGGAAGTATTCGATGTGCATCCTGGCGGTTTTGGCACGACGGGAGTTGAGACTCTACGAGACAAATACTGGTCAGCGGAAGTGCCGGTAGGCGGATTTGTCGATACACAAGTACGTCTCACGGATTCCGGCTTAACTAATGGTGTCGATCAGGTTGGATTTAACGGTGATCTGACCCCGGCCGGCAACTATTTGGCGAAAGGCGGAACGGTCGTTGGTGACACTGTAGAATCAACGACGGCAACGCCGCCACCGGGATTTTATGCGATAGGCGGACCGGGGCCGAAGATCGAGGCTGACCCGTTCCCGCTCAATTTCGGTAACCAGGTCATTTTGACGTCGAGCAGCCAGCAAAACCTGACGGTAACGAACAGCGGTTCGAGTAACCTGACAATAACGGCGGCAGCGATAACGGGCACCAATCAGAGTGATTTTGCGGTGACGAGCGGCCCGGGTTCTTACCCGGTGGTGCTGGCGCCCGGAAACAGCACGGTTTACGGAATTACGTTTACGCCATCGGCGCTAAATGCAAGAACCGCAGCGCTGCGATTGACGAGCGATGGGGAAAACGGCGCGACATTCGACGCCGAGCTGACAGGCAACGGTGTGGTAGCACCGGCGGTAGCCACGAAGCTTGTTATTACAAATATTTCGCCGTCGACGCCGACGGCGGGAGTCGGGTTTAGTGTAACGGTCGAGTCGTGGGACGCTCTGAACTCCCCGACCAATGTACTCGCTAATACCGGATTTACGCTTTCGACCAACGGCAATGCCGGAGCGATCAGCGGGACAACGACGGGAACGATCACGGCCGGAACGAATTCGGTTGTGGTGTCGGGGGTTATTCTGCCGAGCGCCGGATCGAGCGTAAATCTAACGGCGACAAGGACATCGGGCGATGTTCTGACCGCGGGCACGAGTGCGGGCTTTAGCGTCATATCTGTACCGACAAAATTCGCGATCACAAATATTTCGCCGGCGACGCCGACGGCGGGCACCAGTTTTACCGTGACCATCCAGGCGCAGGACGCGGACAGCTTGGCCTCGAACGTGCAGGCAGCGACGGGCTTTACACTTTCGACCAACGGCAATGCCGGGGCGATCTCGGGCGCGACCACGGGGTCGATAAGCGGAGGTTCGGCGACTGTTACGGTGCCGGGCGTTATCCTGGCGAATGGCGGAACGGGCGTGACGATCACGGCGACCAGGACATCGGGCGATAACCTGACGGCAGGCACGAGCGCGACGTTTACGGTAAATGAAGCGGCGCCGACGACGCTGACATATTCGACCAACCCGGCCACGTACACGAAAGACGTGGCGATCACCAACAACGTGCCTTCGCATGGCGGCGGCCCGGTTGCCTCTTACGGCATTTCCCCGGCGCTTCCGGCAGGTTTGTCGTTCAGCACGTCGACAGGTGTGATCAGCGGGAGCCCGACGGTGGCCGCAGCGGCCGCTAATTACACGGTCACGGCGACAAATACGGGCGGCTCGACGACGGTGGACGTTAACATCACGGTTAACCCGGCGACGCCGGTGATCACATTTGACGCGGCGCCGACACCGACATATCTCGGCGGCGACTTTACGGTAAACGCGACGACCACGAACACCGACAGTTCGGCGTTGACATACAGCGTGGTCAGCGGGCCCTGCGTGCCGGTGAGCGGAGCGACATTTAGCTCGACCGGTGCGGGAACCTGCGTTGTGCAGGCAAGCGGAGCGGCGACGCCAAATTACACGGCGGCCACGGCCACGCAGAACGTGACCATAGCCAAGGCCAACCAGGCAACATTGACTGTTGATGATCCGGGAACGGTGACTTATGGTTCGACACCGCAGTTAACAGCCAGTGGTGGAAGCGGTACGGGCGCGGTCACGTTTAGCGACGGCGGTTCGGCGGGCTGCACGGTAACCAGCGGCGGCGTGCTGACTGTGATTGACCCAAGCCTCGCGTGTGACGTAACCGCGACCAAGGCGGCGGACGCTAA
>Ga0190272_10001681_pt1 | contig 10579 bp, 9 predicted proteins | sample Popmic504T_FD_133746 | JGI IMG/M metagenome (GOLD analysis project Ga0190272, IMG submission 133746) | Populus adjacent soil microbial communities from riparian zone of Shoshone River, Wyoming, USA - 504 T | ecosystem: Environmental > Terrestrial > Soil > Riparian zone | place: USA: Wyoming...
CGGTGAATTCGCGCTTGGCGAGCGCGTTGTCGCCATAGAACCGGCGCAGGTAATCGAGGTGCAGCACCTTGGGCATGCGGGTCTGGTCGGAGTTCCAAAACAGCAGGTCGAAGGGCTTGGGCTCCTTGCCCATCAGGTAGTTGTTGACGAAGAACGACCAGATCAGGTCATTGGCGCGCAGGCTGTTGAAGGTGTCGGCCATCGACTTGCTCGGCAGGAAACCGCCCGCCGCGTCGATCTGGCCCTCAAGGTCCTTCAGCCATGCGTCGCTGACGAACAGGCGCAGGTCGCCGGCTTCCTCGAAGTCCTGCTGGGCGGCGAAGAAGGTGGCCGAATTGATCCGCTTCTCACCCTTGGCGGCCATGTAGGCCAGCGTGCAGGCCAGCAGGGTGCCGCCGATGCAGTAGCCGACGGCGTTTATCTTATCGACGCCGCACTGCCTCATGACCTGCTGGGAGGCGTCGTAGACCCCCTCGATCATGTAGTCCTCGAAGGTCTTGGCGGCGAGCTGCTCGTCGGGGTTCACCCAGGAGGTGACAAAGACGGTGAAGCCCTGCTCGGTCAGCCACTTGATCAGCGAGTTATCGGGCCGCAGGTCGGTGATGTAGAACTTGTTGATCCACGGCGTGAAGATCAGCAGCGGTATCTCGTGCACCTTGTCGGTCGCCGGCGCGTACTGGATCAGCTGCAGGAGGTCGTTCTGGTAGACGACCTTGCCCGGCGTCGTGGCCACGTTCTCGCCGACCTTGAACTGCTCCATGTCGGTCTGGCTGATCTGCAGCTGGCCGCCGCCGCGCTCGATGTCGGCGGCGAAGTTCTCCATGCCGCGCACCAGGCTCTCGCCGTTGGTCTGCACCACCTCGCGCAGGGCCGCGGGGTTGGAAATCAGGAAGTTCGACGGCGAGAAGGCGTCGGTCAGCATCTTCATGAAGAACTCGACGCGCCGCCGGGTCAGCGGGTCGACCTCGTCGCCCGCCCCAGCCACCAGCGAGTTCAGCCAGTTGGAGGTCAGCAGGTAGGACTGCTTCATGATGTCGAACACCGGCTGGTCCGACCATTCCGGCTCGTTGAAGCGCTTGTCGCCCTTGGCCGGGCTGACCACGGGCTCGGGCGCGTGTCCGGCCGCCCGGCTGGCGACGTTCTGCCAAAGGTCCATGTAGCGGGACAGAAGGTCGGCCTGGGCGCGCAGCATGACGTCGGGCTTGGCGGCCAACTTGCTCATCACCTCGGTCAGCGCCGGGGCGACGTGGAAGGGGTCTGGGCTGAGCGCGCTCTGGCCGTCGGCCTGGCGCAGCGCCGCCTCCGCCATGGCGCCCTGAGCGGTCATGGCGGCGCGGGCGAGGTTGGCCGACAGCTTCTCGACCGCCTCCATCTGCTCGCGGGGCAGCAGCGACAGGGTTTCCATCGGGTCGAGCGTGGGGGAGGGCGCGGACGGAGCGGCGGTCGCCGCTTTCGGGATGGCTGCCTGGGGCGCCGGAGCTTTCTTGCGGGCGGGCGGCTTCGCGGCCGCCGCCTTGGCTGCGGGGGCTGCCGCCTTCTTGGCGCGCGTCTTTGCCGGGGCCTTGGTCGTCATCGTTTCCTCCGGGCCAGCTGCGTCACGCGCGCGGCCTTTCACCAAACCTGATCATCGCATAAGAGCGAAGATGAAATGAACGGCGATCGACACAGAACCTGGCGAGAAAAGGGAAGGTTGCTGCTTTGTGTGGCGGCCGGCTCGATGCTTTGCGCTTGTATGAGCCTGCCCGACGTGGTCGAGCCCTATGCCGGCGCGCCCGTCGACCCCAATTCGCCGGCCGCCGCCCAGGTGCAGGCCGCCGCCGCCGCGGCCACCGAATATCCAACCTTCGCCGCTATCCCGCAGGTTCCCGTCGACCTGCGCTCGAACGACGCCTGGCGGCTGCTCCTGCGCGGGACCGAGCACGATCGTGAGACCCTGCTGGCGGAGACGGCGCCCTCGACCTTCAGCCTCAATGACACGGCCGCGTTTGCCCAGCAGACCCGCGCGCTGATCGACTACGACCCCGCCGACGTGCCCACCGCCGCCGACGCCGCCGCGACCGAAGCCTGGGCGCGAGCCATGCGCGCCCGAGCTACCCCGCCTCCGCGGCCCAGGTAAGCCCGGCCTCGGAGGCAAGATCATTCCCTGAACCTGCTTGGCGAGCCCCGGTATGGGGTCTATCCATGCGCGACATCCGCTCCCGGCGCGCCCGACGTGGCGCAAAGAGCCATTTCACATGCAGTCTGAATTTCACCGTATCCGACGCCTGCCGCCCTACGTTTTCGAGGAAGTGAACCGCATCAAGGCGCGGCTCCGGGCCCAGGGCGAAGACATCATCGATTTTGGGATGGGCAACCCCGACATGCCCACGCCCAAGCACATCGTCGACAAGCTGGTCGAGACCGTGCGCGATCCCAAGGCCGGCCGCTACTCGGTCTCCAAAGGCATCATCGGCCTGCGCCGCGCCATGGCCGGCTACTATGATCGCCGCTTCGGCGTGAAGCTCGATCCCGACACCGAGGTCATCGCCACGCTGGGGTCAAAGGAGGGGTTCGCCAACCTCGCCCAGGCCCTTACCGCCCCGGGTGACGTCATCATCTGCCCCAACCCGGCATACCCGATCCACGCCTACGGCTTCATCATGGCCGGCGGCGTCATCCGCCACGTGAAGGCCCGCTCGCCGGAGGAGTATCTGGCCGGCGTCAGCCGCGCGGTGCGCCACTCGGTGCCGGCGGCGTCGATCCTGATCCTGTCCTATCCGTCCAACCCGACGGCGCAGTGGGTGGACCTGGATTTCTACAAGGACGCCATCGCACTGGCCAAGAAGCACGACCTGATCGTGCTGTCCGACATCGCCTATTCGGAGATCTACTTCGACGACAACCCGCCGCCCTCGGTGCTGCAGGTCGAGGGCGCCAAGGACGTGGCGGTGGAGATCAACTCCCTGTCCAAGACCTACGCCATGGCCGGCTGGCGGGTCGGCATGGTGGTCGGCAACCCGCGCATCTGCGCGGCGCTGGCCAGGGTGAAGTCCTACCTCGATTACGGCGCCTTCACGCCGGTGCAGGTGGCGGCCGCCGCGGCGCTGAACGGCCCGCAGGACTGCGTCGACGAGATCAGGGCGACCTACAAGAGCCGGCGTGACGTGCTGGTGGAGTCGATGAAGCGGTCAGGCTGGGACATCCCCACGCCGCCGGCCTCGATGTTCGCCTGGGCGCCGATCCCCGAGCAGTACAAGGAAGCCGGCTCGATGCTTTTCGCGCGCCTGCTGATCGAGCACGCGGGCGTGGCCGTGGCGCCTGGCGTCGGCTTTGGCGAGTACGGCGAGGGCTATGTGCGCATCGGCCTGGTCGAGAACGAGCACCGCATCCGCCAGGCGGCCCGCAACGTGAAGAAGTTTCTGGCCAATTCCAGCGAGATTCTGGGACGGGCCCACAATTCGGTGGCGTCGCAATGAGCAAAGACATCTGGCGCGTCGGCGTCGCGGGCCTGGGCACCGTCGGCGGCGGGCTGCTGCAATTTCTCAATGAGCGGCCGGACTTCGCGCCGGCGGGGGGCAGGGCCGTCGTCGCCGGGGTCTCGGCCCGCTCGCGCTCGCGGCCACGTCCGGTGGACATCAGTAACATCGCCTGGTTCGACGATCCGGTGGCTCTGGCCAGTGATCCCGACATCGACGTCTTCGTCGAGCTGGTCGGCGGCTCCGACGGTCCGGCGAAGGCCGCTGTCGAGGCGGCGCTGAAGGCCGGCAAGCCCGTGGTCACCGCCAACAAGGCGCTGATCGCCGAGCATGGCTCGGAACTGGCCGAACTGGCCGAGGCGCAAGGCGTGCCGCTGCTGTTCGAGGCGGCCGTGATGGGCGGCACGCCGGCGGTGAAGATGCTGCGCGAAGCCATGGTCGGCGACGACGTCGACGGGGTCGCCGGCATCCTCAACGGCACCTGCAACTACATCCTCTCGGAGATGGAGAGCACCGGCCGTTCGTTCGCCGACGTGCTGGCCGAGGCCCAGCGGCTTGGCTATGCCGAGGCCGACCCGACCATGGACGTCGGCGGCTTCGACGCGGCCCACAAAATCTCGATCCTGGCGGCGCTGGCCTTCCGCTGCGCGCCGACCTTCGCGGCGGCCGAGATCGAGGGCATCGAGCAGGTCGAACTGCTCGACATCAAGCTGGCCCGCGACCTTGGCTACCGGATCAAGTTGATCGCCTCGGCCGACCGCTCCGAAGAAGGCGTGGCGGTCAGGGTGCATCCTTCCTTGGTGCCGCTCGGCCATCCGCTCGCCGAGACGCGCGGCGCCCTGAACGCCCTGTTCATCGAGGGCCGCCGCATTGGCCGCATCTTCATCCAGGGCGCCGGCGCCGGCGCCGGCCCGACGGCGGCCGCCGTCGCCGCCGACATCGCCGACGTGATGACCGGCGCCGCCCGACCGGTCTTCCAGGCCCCAGCCGGCACCCTGCGGCCGTTCGTGGCGCTGGCGCCGACGCGGCGGGTGGGCAAGGCCTACCTGCGCCTGCTGGTCCGGGACGAGCCGGGGGTCATCGCGGCGGTGTCGGAAACCCTGGCCGAATGCGGCGTTTCGATCGACAGCTTCCTGCAAAAGCCGGTTGAGGATGCGGGGGGCGTGCCCATTGTGCTAACCACCCACGCGACGCCGGAATCGGTCCTGACGGACGCGATAAATCGCATCGAGCGGCTCGACGCCGTGATAGAGCGGCCCCGGCTGCTGCGCATCTCGCGCATTTGAGGATCGCCCGCGATGGGGGCTGGGAGAAGGCTTGATGAGTTCTGAAGTGCTTGATCGCGGGCTGGTCCTGGACGCCGTGCGGGTCACCGAAATCGCCGCCATCGCCGCCTGGGACCTGGCTGGCCGCGGCGACGAGAAGGCCGCCGACCAGGCCGCCGTGGACGCCATGCGCACCGCGCTCAACGACCTCGACATCGAAGGCGTCATCGTCATCGGCGAAGGCGAGCGCGACGAAGCCCCCATGCTCTACATCGGCGAGAAGGTCGGCTCGGGCAAAGGTCCGCGCATCGACATCGCGCTGGACCCGCTCGAAGGTACGACCCTGACCGCCAAGGCCATGGCCAACGCCTGTGCGGTGATGGCCTGGGCGCCGGCCGGCACCATGCTGAACGCGCCCGACACCTACATGGACAAGATCGCCTGCGGGCCCGGCTATCCCGCCGGCATCATCGACCTGGACAAGACCCCAGCCGACAACGTCCGCGCGCTGGCCAAACACAAGGGCGTTGAGCCCTCGCAGATCACCGCCTGCGTCCTCGACCGTCCGCGCCACGCCGGCATCATCGAGAGCCTGCGTGAAGTCGGCGCCCGCGTTTACCTGATCTCTGACGGCGACGTGGCCGGCGTCATCAATACCGCCGATCCCGCCACGGGCGTCGACATCTACATCGGCCAGGGGGGCGCCCCCGAGGGCGTGCTTGCCTGCGCGGCGCTCAAGTGCGTCGGCGGCCAGTTCCAGGGGCGCCTGGTGTTCCGCAACGCCGACGAGCGGGCCCGGGCCGAGCGCTGGGGCATCAAGGACCTCGACCGCAAGTACGACCTGCACGAGATGGTCCAGGCCGACGCCATCTTCGCCGCCACTGGCGTCACCGACGGCGCGCTGCTGCAAGGCGTGAAGTTCAAGGACGGCTTCGTCCACACCCACACCCTGGTGATGAACTCCTCCACCCGCACCGTCCGCAACGTCCACATGAAGCGGCCGGTCTGAGCGCTGCGACTCAAGCTATCCTGCGTGGATGGCTGACGGCTCACCCAACATCGGATTCCTCGGCGTCACCCGCTCGCTGAGCGGGCGGGCGTGGCGCGAGCGGCCCGCTGACGCCGCGCTGACCCGCGATCACCAGATGCGCCACGGGCTGTCGGAGCCGCTGGCCCGGGCGCTGTCGGCGCGGGAGGTGCTGTCCGAGCAGGCGGCCAACTACCTCAGCCCCACCCTCAAGGCGCTGTTCCCCGATCCGTCCTGCTTCATGGACATGGACCGGGCCGCCGAGATCCTCGTCGACGCGCTGGTCGCTAAGCGGCCGATGACGGTGTTCGCCGATTACGACGTCGACGGGGCCTCCAGCGCCGCCCAGCTGGTGCGCTGGTATCGCGCCATGGGCGCTGAGCTGCCCATCTACGTTCCCGACCGCATGCTGGAGGGCTACGGCCCCAGTCCGGCCGCCTTCAAGCGCATCCGCGACAGCGGCGCTGAGCTGGTGGTCACCGTCGATTGCGGGGCGGCTGCGTATGACGCCATCGCCCATGCCGCCGAGATCGGGCTGGAGGTCGTGGTCATCGACCACCACCTGATGCGCGACAACCCGCCCGCCGCCGCCGCCGTGGTCAACCCTAACCGCCCCGGCTGCGAGTCCGGCCAGGGGGTGCTGGCGGCCGCCGGGGTGACCTTCGTGCTGCGGGCGGCGATGAACCGCGAGGCGCGCAAGCGCGGCCTGTTCGAGGACCGCGCCGAGCCCGACCTGCGCCAGTGGCTCGATCTGGCCGCCCTGGGCGCCATCTGCGACGTCACCCGCCTAGTCGGCTTCAACCGCGCCCTGGCCACGCAAGGCCTGAAGGTGATGTCCGGCTGGGCCAACCCGGGCCTCAAGGCCCTGCTGGAAGTCGCCGGTTCCAAGGGGCCGGCCACAACCTTCCACGCCGGCTTCATCCTGGGCCCTCGCATCAACGCCGGCGGGCGCATCGGCCGGTCCGACCTTGGCGCGCGGCTGCTGTCCACCGACGATGCCGAGGAGGCGAGGGCGCTGGCCGAGGAGCTCGACGCCCTCAACGCCTCGCGCAAGGACGTCGAAAAACAGGTCATCGACGAGGCCGTCATCGCCATCGAGCGCGACAGCAACTTCGATCCCGACGCGCCGGTCATCGTGGTGGCCGGCGACGGCTGGCATCCCGGCGTCATCGGCATCGTCGCGGGGCGCCTGCGCGAGCGCTATCGCAAGCCGGTGCTGGTCATCGGCGTCGACCGCGCCGCCGACGTGGGCAAGGGCTCAGGCCGCTCGCAGACGGGGGTGAACCTTGGCCGGGCGGTGCAGGCGGCGTTCGACGCGGGGCTGCTGATGGCCGGCGGCGGGCACGCCATGGCCGCGGGCCTGTCGGTGCGCCCCGCCAACATTCCCGAACTGCGCGCCTTCCTGTGCGAGCAGTTGGCCGGCGAGATGGTCGACGCCGCGGCCCTGGACGCGGTCGAAATCGACGCCCTGGTGGCGCCGGGCGGGGCGGGGCGGGCGCTCTATGAGGAATTCCAGCGTCTGGCGCCTTTCGGCCCCGGCAATCCCGAGCCGATGTTCGCCATCGCCGGCGCCCGCATCGAGCGGCCAATGATGCTCAAGGGGGGCCACGTCCGCGTCACCCTGGTCGACGAGGCGGGCGGTAAATTGAAGGCCGTCGCCTGGCGCGCCGCAGAGAGCGATCTGGGCCGCCGGCTGATGACCGAAGGCGGCGCGCTGCACGTCGTCGGCAAGCTGCGGCCAGACGATTGGCAGGGGCGCCAAAGCGTCGAACTGGAGATTGAGGACGCCGCCGATCCTCGCATGTGCACCGCCTAGGAAAACCTTGGCCGGCAAGGGTTGCGACCCCCAGCGAAGGCGGATATATCCCCGGCCTCCTCGCCGTGCGCCCTTCGTCTATCGGTTAGGACCCCAGATTTTCAATCTGGTAAGAGGGGTTCGACTCCCCTAGGGCGTACCACCTTTCCGAGGACTACCGCTTCCTCAGCACGCGACGTTTAGTCGCGTGTGTTGCGTCCAAGCTTCGCTTGGCGTGATTGAACGGTTGACCCTCTATTCCTGCCAGAACAGTGTTATAACTGCTCTACCGTCCAGCTTGCCATGTGGACGGCGCGCTATGAGGGGCGGGGGATGTCCAGTTTCGAGTTGCAAGCGGCTGACACCGAGGAAGCCGTAAGGATCAGCGGCCGCATCAAGTGGTTTGATGCCGGCAAGGGCTATGGGTTCATCGTTCCCGATGACCCCGAGCAGACGGGGCTGAAGGACGTGCTGCTGCACGTGACCTCGCTTCGCAACGCCGGCAAGGAGTCGGCGCTGGAAGGCTCCATCGTCGTCTGCGACGTGATCCGCCGCGCCAAGGGCTGGCAGGTCAACGAGATCGTCGATCTCGACGAAAGCGCCGCCCCGCCGCCGGCCGAACGGCTTCAGCGCCGCTTTGAGGGCGAGCAGTTCGCCGGCCTGCGCCGCGAACGCGGCAGCGGCCTGGCCGCCGGCGGCGCAATTCGCGGCTCGCTGACCGCCACCGGCCCCCAGCAGCGCGCCACGGTGAAGTGGTTCAACCGCACCAAGGGCTATGGTTTCGTGGTGCGCGACCTCGAGCCGGGCGATATCTTCGTCCACATCGAGACCCTGCGCCGCAGCGGTCTTGAGGACCTGCAACCTGGTGAGGCCGTACTCGTTCGCTTCGCCGAGGGGCCCAAGGGTCTGGTCGTTGCCGAGATCGAGGCCCTGGGCGCCGCCTGAGGGCGCGCAAACAGGAGCTGCTTGTTGAAATCCAAGGCTTTCATAGCCCGCCACGGCCTGCTGGCTCTGTTCGCGGCCCTGACGCTCGCCGCCTGTGCGCCCGCCCGCCCCGAGCCCGCCGCCGCGCCCGTGGTCGAAGCCGCACAGGCGCCGCCGGCCTTCGAGCAGCTGGAGGTGATCACCGCCAAGGGACCGGTCAGCTTCAAGGTGACGGTCGCCGACGATGAGGCCGAACGCGCGCAGGGCCTGATGTACCGCAGCGTCCTGGACGAGCACGAGGGCATGCTGTTCGACTTTGGGCGGGTGCAGCCGGTGGCCTTCTGGATGAAGAACACCCTGATCCCGCTCGACATGATCTTCATCGGCGCCGACGGGCGCATCGTCAACATCGCCGCCAACACCACGCCCCACTCGCTGCAGCCAGTGCCCTCGGCGGCCCCGGTGCTGGCGGTGCTGGAGATCGGCGGCGGCCTGTCGGAGGAGTTCGGCATCAGGCCCGGCGACCGCGTCACACACCGGATTTTCCAGCGTGGCTGACGACGAGCAGGTCCCGACCCCGCCGGAGGGCTTCACGCTGTCGACGCGCGGCCCCTTCACCACCCACAACGGCCCCTTCTTCCACAGGCTGGGCGAGGATGGCGCGTTCGAGCAGACCTTCTTTGCCCTAGGGCGCCACTGTAACGGCATGGGCATCGTGCATGGCGGCATGCTGACCACCTTCCTCGACGGCGTGCTGGCCCGGGCGGTGTTCACCGGCACGCAGAGCGCCTCGGTCACGGCTCACCTCTCGGTGGACTTCCTGTCGATGGCGCGGGCCGGCGACTGGGTGTTCGGCGACGGCCGCGTCACCCGCAAGACCCGCGACCTGGTCTTCGTCGAAGGCCGCGTGCGGGTCGGCGAGCGTGATGTGCTGCGCGGGTCGGGCATCTTCAAGCCGGTGCGCAGGCGGATCGACTAGGCTTCGCGTTGCTAGGGAAGCCGGCGCGTGGCAAGAGGCGCTCACCAGTGACGGGGCGTAGCGCAGCCTGGTAGCGCATCTGGTTTGGGACCAGAGGGTCGCAGGTTCGAATCCTGCCGCCCCGACCATTGGAGTAACGAGGAAGGCCCATGCTCGCGCGCATCTATCGCCCGACCAAGAACGCCATGCAGTCCGGCAAGGCCAACACCAAGATGTGGGCGCTGGAGTTCCAGCCCGATTCGGCCAGATGGCCCGACGCCCTGATGGGGTGGACCCAGACTACAGACCTCAACGGCCAGGTGCGGGTGCCCTTCGACACCAAGGAAGAAGCCGTCGCCTACGCCCAGAAGCACAACATCCCGTTCCAGATCATCGAGCCCAAGCCGGCTAGGCGGATCATCAAGGCCTACGCCGACAACTTCGCCGCCAACCGCAAAATCCCGTGGACTCACTGAGCCCCACGACCCCGTAGCTCAACCGGATAGAGCATCCGCCTTCTAAGCGGACGGTTGCAGGTTCGAGTCCTGCCGGGGTCGCCATATCAGCTGGCGTAGGCGTCCAGCCCCCGGCGCAGGTCTGCAATTAGGTCAGCCGGGCTTTCCAGGCCGATGTGGAGCCGGATCAGCGGGCCGCCCCGGTCGCGCTTGAAGGTTCGCCGGCCCAGCTGCGGATCGCAATGAATGGCCAGGCTCTCGAAGCCGCCCCACGAAAAGCCCAGTCCGAACAGCTGAAGCGCGTCGAGAAAGGCGTGCACGGCCTTGGTCGGGCCCGGCTGCAGGACGAAGCCGAACAGGCCGCAGGCGCCGGTGAAGTCGCGGCTCCAGATGGCGTGGTCGGGATCGCCGGGCAGGGCGGGGTGGATGACGCGCAGGACTTGCGGCTGATCGGCCAGCCAGCGGGCTATCTCGATGCCGCTGTTCCCCTGTCGGATCAGGCGGGTAGGCAAGGTTCTTAAGCCCCGCAGCATCTCGTAGGCGGCGTCGGGTGACACCGACCAGCCTATCTCGTGCATGCCGTCGTCGAGCAGGCGGGCGATCGTCGGGTCGCTGGTCGCCACCGAGCCCATGAAGACATCGGAATGGCCGCCGACGTATTTGGTCAGCGCTTGGACGCTGATGTCGACGCCGTGAGCGA
>Ga0190272_10001682_pt1 | contig 10578 bp, 8 predicted proteins | sample Popmic504T_FD_133746 | JGI IMG/M metagenome (GOLD analysis project Ga0190272, IMG submission 133746) | Populus adjacent soil microbial communities from riparian zone of Shoshone River, Wyoming, USA - 504 T | ecosystem: Environmental > Terrestrial > Soil > Riparian zone | place: USA: Wyoming...
CACGATCACGGTTTTCCAGTTAACGCTGCGCGCTACTGTCTGAACGAAGCCAAACTCTCCGCCGCCGGCCTCGATTACGTCGCTTTTTATGACAAGCCCTTGTTGAAGTTTGATCGCTTGCTCGAGACCTATCTGGACTACGCTCCCGCCGGATTCAGTTCATTCCTCAAAGCGATGCCGCTATGGATGCGCGAAAAGCTTTGGATGCCTGACCTGATAAGAACTGAGTTAGCTAAAACAAGTGGCGAAACGGACGAACGTGCAGCAAAGAAGCAGGGGCGAAAGTTTGGTTGGAAGCTACTCTTCGGCGATCATCACGAGAGTCACGCCGCCAGCGCGTTTTACCCCTCGCCATTCGAAGACGCAGCTATCCACACTATTGACGGAGTCGGCGAGTGGGCCACCAGTTCCATAGGAGTGGGGAAGGGCAATGAGATCACGTTATTGAAGGAATTGCGCTTTCCTGACAGTCTCGGCCTGCTATACAGCGCATTTACTTACTACACTGGATTCAAGGTCAACAGCGGCGAATACAAGGTGATGGGACTCGCGCCTTACGGTGAGCCGAAATACGTCGACATCATCAAGGACAAGCTTCTGGAAATTCGCGAAGATGGCAGCTTGAAGATGAACCATGAGTATTTCGGTTATGCTCACGGCCAGCGGATGACCAATAGAGCCTTCGCCAAACTACTTGGCGGAGACCCGAGAAAACCTGAGTCGCGTATCACGCAAAGAGAAATGGACCTGGCGCGCAGCATTCAGCAGATTACGGAAGAAGTGATGCTGAAAATGACAAACTACGCCCATCGTGAAACGGGCATGAAAAAACTTTGCCTGGCCGGCGGCGTTGCTCTGAATTGCGTCGCGAATGGACGTGTGCTGCGGGAAGTGCCCTTCGAAGATATCTGGATTCAACCAGCCGCAGGTGATGCAGGCGGTGCGCTGGGAATCGCCCTCGCCATCTGGCACCGTTACTTGGGAAGGCCCCGAATAAGTCCGGAAAATGCCGGGACCTGGCAGGCAGCTCACCAGGATGACAATACTGAACGCCGCAATGGCCTGCCACTCTATGCCGACGGGATGAAAGGTTCATATCTCGGTCCTAAACATGATGAGCATGAGATTGAAGGTTTTCTAAAGTCGCGCGAACTACCTTACAAGAAGTTTTCGCGTGAGGAGTTGCCGCATGCGGTTGCGGAGCTTCTGGCTGCGGGGAAGATCCTCGGGCTTCACCAGGGGCGGATGGAGTTTGGCCCGAGAGCATTGGGCGGGCGAAGCATTATTGGCGATCCGCGTTCTCCGCAGATGCAGGCGACGATGAATCTCAAGATCAAGTATCGTGAAAGCTTTCGTCCCTTCGCACCTAGTGTGCTTAGAGAACGAGTGGCTGATTGGTTTGAGTTAGATTTTGACAGCCCGTATATGTTGCTGGTGGCTGATGTGGTCCCATCGCGGCGAAGAAATCTGACTGCTGCCGAAGAGGCTCTATGGGGAATTGATAAGCTGAATGTTCAGAGATCGGAAATCCCCGCCGTAACGCACGTCGATTATTCGGCCCGAGTACAAACGGTGAGACGAGAGGAAAACACGCTCTACTGGGAAATCATTGATGCCTTCGAAAAGCAGACCGGCTGTCCGGTTGTCGTAAATACTAGTTTTAATGTTCGCGGAGAACCGATCGTCTGCTCACCTGAAGACAGTTATCGTTGTTTTATGAGGACCGAGATGGACTGTCTCGTTTTGGAAACCTGTGTGCTCGATAAGAAAGACCAGCCGGCATTTGCGGATCACGAAGATTGGCGAGCACACTTCAGTCTGGATTAAGAGGTATTTAGAGTACAACCTTCAGGTTGCGTCTCGGCAGCTCTGCCCACTAAAGCTTTGAAAGCCTCTGCGCCACGACGCAGGCTAAAGATTGTACTGAAGACCTGTTACTTTGAGTATGCAAGACCCCGGTTCACACACTCGACTATCGCTGCTGGCCAAAATTCTGCGGGCTTACAATCGCAGCGGATTAAGGGGCCAGACTCGGGTGACCATGCTCCTGGCACGTAAGGTCAAATCATTGCAGGCAGTGCCGATTACAATTGCTGACTGGCCGCCGGTTTACATGGACCTGCGATCCTTCAACTCCCTGTTTTGGCTGCACGGCACACCCTTCAAAAGTTCACCACGCGAGGTTGATGAGCAAGCCGTGATGCGTCGATTCGTTCGGCCGGGCGATGTGGTCTTCGACATCGGGGCCAATCTGGGATTGCATATGGCACTGTTGGCTCAGTTAGTTGGCCCACAAGGACGAGTCATTGCTTTTGAACCCAACTCAGGGCTGCTGCCTCCCCTGGAACTCACAGTCAGGGCCCTCAAGAACACTTCACTTTACCCTTACGCGCTATCGGATAAAACAGCCACGTCTCAATTGTTTGTGCCCGCTGATCATTCAATGGGCAGCCTGGCGGATTGGACCAGGGAAGACAATCTTTTAGAGCTTCGGCAGCAACTCGGATTAGGCGAGTCGCAGACTATTACCTGTGAACAACGACAAATGGATGAGCTGGTAAAAACCGGCGTGATTCCACGGCCCGATTTCATTAAGTGCGATGTGGAAGGCGCCGAACTAATGGTTTTCAAGGGCGGCCTTGAGACGCTTAACAGTCCCGACGCTCCCTTCATAGTGTTTGAGGCGGGTGTCGATACCGCCCGCGGCTTCGGTTTAAAACTCACAGATGCTGCTGATTTTCTTGTGGGCCTTCCCGAGCCGGGTTATCAACTACTAGCGTTGCTTGAAGGCGGTGGGCTCCGTTACGTGAGATCCGCGGACTTTAAGCAGCACAACCAAAACGTGATAGCCGTACCTCGAACTAAAGCCGCGCTTTGTCCCGAACTGTCGACGATCGTTGACTGATCTATGAAGAACGTCTCGATCTTGAGCCCTACGACTATGATTCCCGAAGGTCAGGAAGCTGCCGCAATGACGCCGGAATCTCCCCTGCCAAAGGGGAAGCCAGGGTTTACATCGCGGGTCGTGCGCGGCAGCCTCTGGACGCTCGGTGGACAAGGACTACTGCTGGCGGCGACCCTCGTGGCGACGCCCTTCGTGATCCGTTTCCTGGGCACTGAAGGTTACGGGGTTCTGAGTTTGATCAATATCCTGATCGGCTATCTCTCTTTTGCTGACATGGGTATGGGTTGGGCATCGACGCGTTTCGCTTCTGAGGCCCATGCCCGGCAAGACGATGCGGGTGAGGCGACAATAGTTTGGACGGCGCTTTTTATGGCGGCGCTCCCAGCCCTTTTAGTGTCGTTGATTTTGATGCTCATCTCGCGCCCGCTTATCGAGCAGGGACTGCGTTTGCCCCAGCACTTGCAGGATCCAGCCATCGTCGCTTTGCGGATTGCGGCATTAGGCTTTGTCGGCCGCGCGGTTGCGGGAGTGATTAACACGCCCGAGTTAGTGCGCCTACGCATGGATCTGATTGCTCTGATCAATGCCGCTACTTCCGGCGGGCAAATCCTGTTACTGCCAGTCATATTATTTTTGGGCGGCGGGTTAAAGGGTGCAGCAGCCGTTATAGCGAGTGCTGGAATACTGGCGGCAATACTGCACACGCTGGTAGCCATGCACTTATTGCCATCGTTGCGGCGGCCACGCGTCGACTTTACCCTCTCGAAACCTCTGATACGGTTTGGTGGCGCGCTGGTCGTTTCATCACTGGCGGCCATCATCCTGACAAACGCTGAAAAGGCATTGCTGCCTCGCTATGCGTCGGTTCAGGCTCTCGCTTATTACTCGGTCGCGTTCACCCTGGCCCTAATGTTGACACAGGCGCCACTGGCGATAGCCCAGGCCCTACTGCCGGCTTTTTCCCAGCTCCAGGCGTCTACGGACCGAACGCCGCTGAATACTCTTTACCTCCGTGCACTACGTGGCCACTTGTACTGGATCGCGCCTTCAGTGGTCGTGATTTGCGTGGCTGCCAGGCCCTTCTTCACGATTTGGGCGGGACCGGACTTTGGGCGTGAAAGCACGTTGCCACTCTATTTGTTGGCAATTGGTTTAGTCTTCGAAGTAATGGCTTACGTGCCGCACACATTGATCGTCTCGCTAGGGCGCACAGACTTAATTGCACGTTGTCATTTAGCTGTGTTGGTGCCTTATTTGATAGGCTCGGCTTTTTTGATTAGCTGGCTGGGAGCGCCGGGAGCGGCGATAGCCTGGAGTTTGCGGGCCATGACTACCCTGGTTTTGTTCGTGTTTTTCGCCCGCCGGATTTCCGGCTTCGCTTTCTCACCGTTGCCCGACAATATCCGCAGCTATTTCGTCGCGCTCGCCAGCTTATTGCTCCCCGTGTCGATTGCAGGCCTCCTCATGTCATCAACCTTAGTGCTGCTCGCCAGTGCCCTTGTCTCTCTGATAGCATACGTCGTTTTGCTGTACGCGCGCGTTCTGACAAACGAGGAACGACAACATTTGGCGGGCCTGATGAAGTTTCGCTGATCAATTACAGAACCCAGCGCGGTAGCGCGGGATGCTGGAGTTAGCGATCATTAAGAAGGCTGAATCACCCAGGTCGCCTTAAGATCCCGCGCTACCGCGCTGGGTTCTGTAATTGTCGGTACGACAGGCATTCCTGTCGGAGCAGCGCAAGAGGCTTGTGTGATTTAAATTGCTTTCCAGCAAAACTCAGACAGACAGGAATGTCTGTCCTACTGACCGCAGCCGAAATTAATCTGAGGAGTGTACTGTGGGAAAGAGTGCATTAATAACAGGAATTACCGGACAGGATGGCAGTTATCTCGCCGAACTCCTGCTTGAGCGTGGTTATGAAGTTCACGGTCTTGTCAGGCGCGTGGCGCTTGAAGACTCCAATCGCAGATTTACCCGTATTGAGCACCTGCTCGATCGGATACAGCTGCATGCCGCAAGTTTGGAAAGTTATCCCTCGATATTCCATGTCATCAGCCGTAATGACTTCGACGAGTGCTATCACCTTGCTGCACAGTCATTCGTCGCCGAAAGCTTTCGCGATGGTTTCTCGACCCTAAACACCAATATCAACGGCACGCATTACATGCTGGCGGCATTGCGCGAATTGCGCCCGCAATGCCGATTCTACTTTGCCGGCTCAAGTGAGATGTTTGGAAAGGTGGCGGAAACGCCACAGACTGAGACCACACGATTTCACCCACGCTCGCCTTATGGCATTAGTAAGGTGGCCGGCTTTGATCTGACCCGCAACTATCGCGAGGCCTATGACATGTTCTGCGTGAGTGGCTTGCTCTTCAACCATGAGAGTCCGCGCCGCGGTTACGAGTTTGTGACTCGGAAGATCACTGCGACTGTGGCCAGGATCAAATTGGGTCAGGCGAACGAATTACGTCTGGGCAATCTCGATGCGCAGCGCGACTGGGGACACGCCAAAGACTATGTGCGCGCGATGCACCTGATGCTGCAACAGGATTCACCTGACGACTACGTGGTGGCAACGGGCGAGACCCACACGGTGAGAGAGTTTTGTGAGCGCGCGTTTTCCGAGGTGGGACTGGACTATCAGAAATACGTCAAGATTGACGATCGTTTTCTGCGACCCGCCGAAGTGGACCTACTGATCGGCGATGCCAGCAAAGCGCGGCAACACTTAAACTGGGAGCCGAGCTATTCCTTCAGCGATTTGGTAAGCGAGATGGTGCGGATGGATCTAGCCGAAGCTGAGAGTCCTGCCCGACCGGCGAGCCTGACACAACTACACTAGACTTCAATCGTAGATGAAGGTTTTATTTATCGCGCTCGGCTTTCCTTTGCCCGCCAATTCGGGTGCGGCTATCGCGACGCTCGAAACCCTTCGCAGCATTCATTCGCTATGTGATCTGCACCTTCTCTCTCCGCGGCCAGAAACCGAAAATACTGCCCGGGTTGCTGAACTCGAACAACTACTGCCCGGCGTTACGCTGCACTTCTATGAGCGGCGTCCCATTCAGGCCGGTCGCTTTGAAATGTATAAGACGGCGGTGCAGACGGCGTTTTCGGGAAAGACCTATTGGGGCTCGATGTGGATGAATCCCAAACTGCGGTTAGCGGTAAAAAGCCTGGCGGCGAAACACGATTACGATGTAGTGCACTGTGATTGGCTACAACCGGCGGTTTCCCTCAGAGGTCTCGACTTGCCGGTGTTGATTCGAACATTGGATGTTCATTTTCCGGGGATGATCGAATGGGCGAATGACCCGGCATTCGGTGGCAAGCTAAGGAAGCTGTACTGGCAGACTCAGGGACAGCGCTTTCGACGCTTTGAAGCCGAAACACTACGTGCGGTCCCGGTCGTCGTAACCGTATCGGCTGAGGATGAAGCGGTGCTGCGACGAGAAGGCGTCTCGCAGGTCGTCACAATCCCGCCTCCGCGTGAGGTTGAGCCTGAAGTCGCATCGCGCGAATCCAATGAACGTCCGATGATACTATTCATGGGCCGGCTGGATATGCCGGTAAATCGTGAGGCCTTTTTTGTGTTCACCGACAAAGTGTTGCCACACGTCGGTAGTGAAACGCGCGCGCGCGTCAACATAATCTTCGCCGGCGGCTTTCCTGATGAGGCAGTACGCCGTCGCGCTGCTGAGTGCGATATCGAGATCCGTGCGCCGCTCTCGAATGAGGAGGCGCGGGAACTATTGGCCCAGGCGGAACTCTTTCTCTCGCCAGTGGTCTCCGGCACTGGAATCAAGATAAAGACTCTTGAGGCAATGGCTAACGGCAAGGCAATCATTGGGTTTGCTGAGGCCTTTCGTGGCGTACCGCTCGAGGATGGCGTGCATGCGTTGATTGCAAATTCGCCCGAAGAGTTTGCCCGATCGATCGAGGAATTGGCCCAGGACGTGTCTAAATCTCGTCGTATTGGTCAGGCGGCCCGGGAGTTCGTGCGATTGAATTACGATCCGGCTACGCTGGCCGCGCGCCTGGTAGGCGCATATTCGCAAACGATCGAAAGATTTCACCAGTCGCGTGCACACCGAGCTAGTAGCTTAGAGTTCAGCCTCTAGGCTTTCGAGGACGCAAGCTTGGTACTGATGCAATTTCTCTGGTCAATTACAGAACCCAGCGCGGTAGCGCGGGATGCCTGAGGTAACGAGGGTAAAAAGCTTGAATTATGTGTTGAGTAGCCTTAAGGATCCCGCGCTACCGCGCTGGGTTCTGTAATTGGTCGCCTGAAATCAAACGAGGCATTAATTGACTAAGCAAACAGCACTAATCACCGGCGGCACCGGATTCTTAGGCAAACGCCTGGGCGCAGCAATGAAAGACAGTTACCGCGTTGTCCTGACCGGCCGCAATAACAAATTCAATAGAGATGCGGAAGAGTTTTCCGGCTGTCAGACTCTGCCGATGGATGTCACCAATATCGAATCGATCCGCGACGTTTTCACTGAGGTGAAGCCTGATGTTGTTATCCATGCGGCGGCTACCAAATACGTGGACCTTTCTGAGCTTCAGCCGATGGAATGTCTCGATGTTAACGTCTTGGGCTCACAAAACATCGCCCGCGTTTCCGTCGAAAAAGGCGTATCCACGGTAATCGGCATGTCCACGGATAAAACCGCGCCACCGGTCGCCAACACTTACGGTTTAACCAAAGCATTGATGGAACGACTCTTTTGCGCAATGAACGCAAAAACTGAGCAGACCCGTTTTGCCTGCGTGCGTCATGGCAATATCGCATGGTCCACCGGCTCGGTGTTTCCGATTTGGAAAAAGATGCATGATGCCACGGGCGTCATCGGCAGCACGGGACCCAACATGACTCGCTATTTTTCCAAGGTCGACGAAGCCGTGGATCTGGTGACGACGGCGATCGAGCGAATTGAAGAAGTCCAGGGTGGGGTTCTCTCGCGCAAGATGAAAGCAGCCGTGATCCGGGATTTTCTCGAAGTCTGGATAAAGCACAAGGGAGGGAGATGGGAGCAGATCCAGGGACGGCCGGGAGAGAGGCCACACGAATATCTCATCGGCGAGCCTGAATTGATGTACACGCGGGAAGTCGAATATAAGGGGGTCCCGCATTTCCTGATCAAGTTTAATCACACCAGTGCCAATCCGCTGCCGGCGCCATTCTGTTCAGCCGATGCCCCACGTTTGACGGAGGCGGAGATGCTTGACATCATCAATAATCCGCCGGCGGAAGAGTTATGAGCTCAATTATTCGACACGCAATCATCATGGCGGCAGGACGCGGCATGCGGATGGCCCCTCTGACGGATGCCATCCCGAAGCCCATGGCCCCTTACGATGGGACCACATTGATTGGGCGCGGCATTTCACGTCTGGCCGAACGGCTCGAGCATATACATGTCACGGTGGGTTACAAGAAAGCGATGTTGGCCCAACATGTGATCGAACACGGCGCCAGTTCAGTTTTGAACACGGAAGGAAGGAGTAACTGCTGGTGGATTTACAACACGCTTTTGAGTCGTCTTGACGAACCAATCGTGGTCCTGACGTGCGATAACGTCGTCGAACTGGATTTCGAGTTGTTAGAGGAAAACTATTTGTCGTTGAATTCACCGCCTTGCATGCTGGTGCCGGTCCGGCCTATTCCTGGATACGAGGGTGATTACGTCTTCCAGGAGAATCACGTCGTCAAGGAGATCAGCCGCGAGAAAGAAACCGAAATCTATTGCTCCGGCATTCAGTTGCTCAATCCCTACCGCGTTAATGAGTTGACGCGAGAAGGAGAGAGCTTCTATGACGTCTGGCAACAACTAATCGATCAAGAAGCGCTGTTTGTTTCCTCTGTCTATCCAAAGAAGTGGTTTGCAGTAGACACCATCGAACAACTGACGACCCTAAACAGATCACCTATTTGATGCGTAGGTACAAGTCGAACATTGTCATGCTCTCGGGCGGGGAATTAGAACCGTTGTCATGCTCTTAGATTAGGGAAGAAGAAAACGGTTCTCTTCTTCCCCCCACCTGAGAGCATGACAATGGTTCTCTTTTTCCCTACCTGCGTAGATTGAGTCAGCAGTTTGTTTGTAATGAGCGAGCATCCCTTCTTCTCCGTTGTCATCCCCACTTATAACCGGGCGGCTTTTATCCAGGCCACGTTGCAGAGTGTTCTGAAGCAGACGTATCCCCACTATGAAGTCATCGTGGTTGATAACGCTTCCACCGACAACACCGAAGAGTTGTTGCGACCCTACATAAATGCGGGCCAAATTAAGTTTATTCGTCACGATAAGAATTACGAACGTGCACGCTCTCGCAACACCGGTATGGCAGTGGCTCGCGGAGATTTTGTTACGTTGCTTGATTCAGACGATTTTATGTATCCGGACAATTTGGCTGACGCCGCTGCTTATGCGCAGTCTCATCCGGAGATGAAGTGCTTCCACAATCTTTACGAATTCGTCGACTCAGAAGGAAACGTTCTGCGCCGCTATCCTATGCCGTCACTTCAGAACCAACTGAAGGCGATTGCAGAGGGAAATTTCATGAGTTGTATCGGCGATTTTATTCACCGGGAGATTTACCACCGTTTCCAGTTTGACACGGCTGAAGAGTTGACCGGTGGAGAAGATTGGGACTTCTGGTTGCGGGTGCTCGCCGATTACAAGGTTGGCCGGATTGAGAAGGTCAATAGCGGCATTTTGCAACACCAGGGCAGAAGCGTTAATAATCAGAATCTGGAGATGATGCGACTGGGGCTGGAACATCTTTACGTTAAGATCGGTGGAGACCCGCATCTACGGGAAGTTTATCGACCCTATCTGAAAAGGATCCGAGCAAACTCGCTGCTTTATCTGGCGATTCTCGCGAATAGCGCGGGCGACTTTGAGGCGGCCCGCAAATATCTAAAGCAAGCGCTTGAGGTTGACCGGGGTCTGCTGTTCAATGGGCGTTTCTGGCGACCAGTTCGAAGAGCGTGGTTCAGATTGCAGCCGAAGTAAGTAAGGAAATGTAGAGGACCTCAAGAGTACAGGCGGGCAGTTCAGAGTCCAAGCTTCAGCTTGCGTGCTCTTCGCCAAACCACAACCTGAAGGTTGAACTCTAAACTACCCGCCCTTGGTCCTGAATAAAAAAGACTAGGAGACACTTATGGCGTTGGCCGAATCCGTAACCAGTTACATCAACGAAAACGCGAAACGGGAGGGCGTGCCGGCGCCGCAGCCTGGCGACGATCTGTTTAAGTCGGGAGTGTTGGACAGCTTCACTCTGGTCGACTTAGTTGCCGTCCTCGAGGAACACTACGGCGTGAAAATCCCGGACGGCGATGTGAACGCGGCAAACTTCCAGACAATCCAGGACATTGAGAATTACGTCGAAGCGCGCAAGGGATAAGTTGCTGTGAAGGCTTTCATCATAGGTTCGGGTATGTACGCTCCCGCCGAAATCATCGCTAACGAGGACATTTCAGAGCGCCTCTCACTCGATCCTGAACAGATCTTCAAGTCGTCCGGCATCCGCCGGCGGCGTTGGGCGCCGGCAGGAACATCCACCAGCTCACTCGCTGCCAGGGCGCTTGACGCAGCGATCACAAATGCGTCTCTGACAGCGTCTGACATCGATTATCTGTTGCTCGGAACGATGAC
>Ga0190272_10001683_pt1 | contig 10573 bp, 9 predicted proteins | sample Popmic504T_FD_133746 | JGI IMG/M metagenome (GOLD analysis project Ga0190272, IMG submission 133746) | Populus adjacent soil microbial communities from riparian zone of Shoshone River, Wyoming, USA - 504 T | ecosystem: Environmental > Terrestrial > Soil > Riparian zone | place: USA: Wyoming...
ATGTGGTTGGGCTCCAGCAGGCCGCGAGCGCGAAGAAAGGCAGACTCGAGAGATGCGATGGGCGAGCCGCGATAGCCGGTGACATAGCCCGCGGTGTTCAGCCCGGCCTGCACGTCGCGAGTGCGCTGGGTCAGCATGAGGCGGACGATCGCCTGGGTTCCAGTCAGGATCTGGCGGGTCTCGTCGAGGGCGTATTTGTCGTCGAGGCTGACCGTATTCTTGGGCATGATGCTGAGGTGCCTTTGCGTTCCGCAAACGGGCCGATGCGACCGAGCCAAAAACTGCCAGAGTCTACCGGTTCTCGCAAACTTCAGCAGTGCTCGAACGCTTCCTGGAAATGGGGCCGAACCCCAGTCACATCAATGATCTGACGTGTCCAAGCCGTTTTCGAGCCCGTCTCATTTCGCAATAGCATACAGGCGAGCAAACGCCGCAACAAAGTTGCGCGCCATGCGCGCAGGAGCGGGCCGCCATGCCGTCGGCTGAGATCATGGCGGCCGCTAAGGCTATTTCACACGGGTGAAAGCCGTCGTTTTGCAGAAGACGGCGGCAACGCAGCCCGACAACTCGACCGCGGTCTTGCTTTTGACGGTCAACGTCCCGGAGTAGCTCTTGCCATCAGCCCTGTTGTAAAGGGTGCCGGACCACTTGTTTGGGCCAGACTTTTTGGCCCCCTGCATTATGACGAGCCCGACGATCGGGCGGTTCTTCTTGGCAGCATCAGGGTTCTTGTCATCGGTGTTCTGGCCGTCGACGTTCTTGACGATCTTGGCGCAGAGGCCGCCGCCGCAGCTGTAGAATTCGGTGTGGGATTTGTTCTCAGGGTTCAGCCAGACCCCGAAAGCATCTTCGGCGGTTTGCGCATAGGCCATGCTGCAGAGCAGCAAGGTACCGGCAGCAATCACGTATCCAGTCCGTTTCTTATTCGGCTCCTTGGGCGCTTTCCTCAACCGATAGTCCGTGAGAATGGCGGACCCGCGGCGTTGCCGCCAGCGCATACGTTCATCGGCCGATCTTTTTTGCCAAGGTGCGCGCTACTGCCTCCGGTGATATGCCGCCGCCTACCTGCTGATTGGCCTCGCGCATCGCCTCCAGGCTTATCGCGTTCGTGAGGGGTTGCAGCGCTGCCAAGAACTCCTCATCCGCGGCGCGTCTGGCGGAGACAAGCAGGATGGCGTCATAGGGCGGAATAGCGCTCTTGGGATCATCAAGTACGCGCAACTGAAACTCCCGGATGCGACCGTCGCTGGTATACGCAGCGATCACGTCGACCTCTCTTGCGGCGACGGCCGGATACATGAATTCGGCCTGCATCTGCCGCTCCTTGGGAAACGAGAGGCCGTAGGCTTTTTCAATGGCCTTCCACTCTGGGCGGCCAAAAAATTCGTAGTCGCCGGCGATCGAGAGCCGTGGCGCCAGCCGCTGCAGGTCCGCGATCGACGTTACCCCAAGCTCGGCGGCTCTGCGGTCCAACATGGCAAGCGCGTAGGCGTTGTCGAAACCGAGGCGGCCGACGAGGATGATGCCAAACCTGTCCTTGAGCCATTGGCCGACCTCACGCAGTACTTGTTCTCGAGACGGCACGTCGGTGCGCTGCATCTGGTTCGTCCAGATCGTTCCGGAATACTCGACGTAGGCGTCGATCTCTCCTGCCGCGAGTGCGTTAAAAATCACCGCAGACCCGAGCCCGTCCTTTCGCGTCGTAAGGTGTCCGCGGGTGCGCAGCCGATCCTGAATCAGCGTGGCGAGGATGTATTGCTCGGCGAAGGGTTTGGCACCAATCACGTACCCGCGGCTGCCCATTGAAACGTTCGGCAATAGGGCCGCGATAATGATGAGGCACAAGCCGGCGCCACCTGCAACGAGGCTCCTGCGATTGCGTGCGCTCAAACCGCGCCCGATGAGCGCCAGAAGCTGATCGACGGCAAGGGCCAGCGTGGCTGCGGCGACGCACCCGAACAGCACCGACACCCAATTCTGGGTTTGCAAGCCGGCGAAGATGTAGTTGCCGAGGCTTGTCTGGCCGATGGGTGTGGAGAGCGTGGCTGTGCCAATCACCCAGACGGACGCCGTACGTATGCCCGCCATTATGACGGGAAGCGCGAGGGGCAGCTCCACCATGAGCAGGGTCTGGCGCTCCGTCATGCCGACGCCGAGTGCAGCGCGCTTGATGGCCGGATCTATGCCGTCGATCCCGGTGATCGTATTCCGCACCACGGGTAGCATGCTGTAGAGCGCCAGCGCCAAGACTGCCGGCAGGAATCCAAGAGCCGAGAAGGAGTGGCCGAAGGCCCTCTCGGAAAATGCCGCTGCCCCCAATAGCAGGGGATAGAACAAAGCCAGCAGCGCCAAGCCAGGGATTGTCTGCACAAGGCTGGTTGCCGTCAGCACGGCAGCGCGCAGGACCGGTCGCCGCCGCGATGCGATTGCCAGCGGGAAGCTGACGGCCAGCCCGAGTAACAAGGCCGCCAGGCTCACCAGCACGTGATTGCCGAAGTAGTCGGGCAGACGCGCCAAGGCATCGGCGAAACGGCTGTCCACCTAGCGCACCCCGTCGCCGAGTAGGGAAGCTACGCGCGCGGCGACCTTGCGCGGTGCCTGCATCAGTTCCCGCACGTAGGTGTGCTCGTGCTCCAACAGCGCCTTTGGTGTTCCTTCGGCAACAATGCGGCCGGCTTGCAGGACGACGATGCGGTCGGCAACCCCCAACGCCTCCAGCATGTCGTGTGTGATCATCATCGAGGTGAGCTGCAGCGTGTCATGAAGGCGGCGGTAGTCCTGGGCCAAGGCATCTCGCGTCAGAGGGTCGAGCGCCGAGAAGGGCTCGTCCATAAGGACAACCTCCGGTTCGGCAGCCAGCGCGCGGGCAACGCCGACGCGCTGGCGTTCCCCTCCCGAGAGTTGGCTGGGGAAGCGCGGGCCATAATCGGCACCGAGCCGAACGAGGCCTAGCAACTCGTTGACGCGGGCATCTATCCGCCTTTTCTCCCAGCCAAGCAGCTTCGGCGTGATCGCGATGTTCTCAGCCACCGACATGTGGGGGAAGAGGCCGACCTCTTGAAAGACGTAGCCCGTCCGGCGGCGCAGCTCGATCGGATCGAGCGCAGTCGCGTCGATGCCGCCGATGGTGATCCGCCCTGCGGTCGGTTCGGAGAGGCGATTGATAAGCTGCAGGAGCGTGGTTTTTCCAGAGCCTGACGCGCCAACAACGACGATGAACTCACGTGCCCCGACGCTTAGTTCGATATCGTCGAGGGCGGGTCGCGCAATGCCATCGAAGCGCTTGCAAACGCCTTCAATTCGGATGGCATTGACTTGGGTCATGTGCAGCCGTGACGCCGTCGCGCCCTGACGGTGGGCGCATCAGCGATGCGCCCACTCCCTGATCGGCAGGTCAAGCCAAAACCAGCTCGTGCACGCTGAAAAGGTTCTCCGCATCAGTCCATACGCGCCGCGGGGTCCACCCCGCTGATGCTGCGAGCTGTTGGAATTGGCGAACGGAGTATTTGTAGGAGTTTTCCGTATGAATGCGCTCGCCAGATCGGAACCGGAAAAGCTGACCCAGAACCTTCGCGTCCTGATCTCGTGTGCTTTCAAGGTGCATCTCGATGCGGCCTTCGCGAGGATTGTAGATGGCTTCGTGGCAGAAGGAGGCGAGGTCGATAGTGCCGCCCAGCTCGCGATTGATGCGGGTAAGAAGATTGAGATTGAACGCCGCCGTTACTCCAGCCGCATCGTCGTAGGCCAGCACCAGCCTGCGGGGGTCCTTCTTGAGGTCAACGCCGACGATGAGACGCCCCCGGGGGGCGAGGCTCGTACGGAAGACCTGGAGAAGGCGCTCCGCTTCGTTAGGCGTCAGGTTGCCGATGGTGGAGCCGGGAAAGAACCCCGTCTTATGCGCGCCGGCGAGATCCCCAGGCAGCGCGATCGGATGGGAAAAATCACCAACGATGGGGCGCACGTCGAGGCGAGGGAGGTTCCGCCTCAGGCGCTCCGACGCGTCGCGGAGTGCGGTTTCCGAGACGTCGATGGAGACATAGGCTCGGAGGTGTTCCAGCTTGCGAAGCAGGATCTCGGTCTTGAGGCTCGAGCCTGAGCCGAACTCCACCAGGATACCACCGACGGGCACGTCTTGCGCGATCTGGCCAGCATTGGCGTTGAGGATCGCGGCCTCGGTCCGGGTCGGATAGTACTCGGGAAGCTCGGTAATCTGCTCGAAGAGGGCACTGCCCCGCGCGTCGTAGAAGAAGCGGCAGGGCAGCGTCTTGCGAGGCTTGGAAAATCCCTCGAGAACAGCCTGGCCAAAATCACTTACATCGGCGGGAAGCGATTCGCCCCGCGAGCGCAGCTTCGGGTTCAGCATTTATTGGATCTCCGACGCGAGACGCAGACCCATGAATTGCCAGCGCTGGTGCGGATAGAAGAAGTTGCGATAGGTGGCGCGCGTGTGCCCGGGAGGCGTGGCACAGGACCCGCCGCGCAGGACCTGCTGGCTCACCATGAACTTGCCGTTGTACTCGCCGAGCGCGCCGGCAGGTGGTTTGTAGCCGGGATAGGGGAGGTAGGCGCTCTGCGTCCACTCCCAGACATCGCCGAACATCTGGCGCAGCTTGCCGTTGGCGCCGGCCTCGGCGGGCGCCGGCCGCAACGCTCTTGCTGCCAGATCATTGCCAGTGGCCGGCAGGTCATGTGCCGCGATCTCCCATTCGAACTCGGTCGGAAGTCGCTTGCCTGCCCAGCGCGCGAAGGCGTCCGCCTCGTAGTAGCTGACGTGTGCGACGGGGGCGGCCTTCTCGACGGGCTGGAGCCCTGCGAGGGACATCGCATGCCATTGATCGGCACGCAGTTCCCAATAGAGCGGCGCTTGCCAGCCCTCGCGATTTACGGTCGTCCAGCCGTCAGCGAGCCAAAGCGAGGCCGTCGAATAGCCGCCGTCACGCATGAACGCGAGCCACTCGCCGTTCGTGACGAGACGGTCCGCGAGGCTGAAGGGGTGGATCAACACGTCGTGGCGAGGGTTCTCGTTGTCCCACGCAAAGGTCCGGCCGTCGTGCCCGGCTCGATGGATACCGCCTTCGAAACGGACCCACCCTGGTTCACCGGGCTCGGACTCGGCCAGTCGCGGTCGACGCGTGTGATAGGCCGGGCGGAGGGGATTGGCCGCGAACAGCGCCAGAATGTCGGTAAGCAACAGCTCCTGATGCTGCTGCTCATGGTTGATGCCGACTTCGATGAGGCGGGCCGGTTCGGAGTCTGGCTCTATCCCATGTGCGAAAAGCTTTGCCAGCGCATCATCCACATGGGCCCGGTAGGCGAATACGCGTTCCGTGGAAGGGCGTGTGAGCACGCCGCGCTTGGGGCGGGGCTGCCTGGGTCCTTGGCTTTCGTAGTAGGAGTTGAAGCAGTAGTTGAAGGTATCGTCGAAGGGCCGGTATCCCGGCAGATACTTGGTGAGGATAAAAGTTTCGAAGAACCAGGTTACGTGGGCGAGGTGCCATTTTGTGGGGCTTGTGTCTTCCATGGCCTGGACGGTCATGTCCTCCGCACTCAGCGGAGCGGCTAACTCGTAAGAGAGATGCCGCGTGTCGGACAATCGGTTCTCAAGGACCCGCTGCCCCTCGATCGTTGTGCGTTGGGTCGAAAGCTGAAGGGTCATCGTGGTCCTCGCTTTTTGGGGAAACGGGCGGCCCGCGCGGTGTCTTGGTTCAGGCCGGCCCGTCACGTGGAAATGCGCCGTGGCGGCTTAAGTTCCATAGCGGTTTATTGTGGCGTTCGTCCGCTCACGCGGCCTGACAATCGCGTGTTTTTTGCGGGTCTCCTGACAAATGGGGGCAGGAGCCCCTGCCGAGCGTCAGGTCGCTTGCAGTCCTGGAAATGCAGACGAGCCAGGGAAACCTCCCTGAGGTAGCTTAGGCTAGGCACCTCCTCCAGGTTCTCCGTATGACGCGCGTACTGCATCGGTCGATCGCTCACCGCTATCTAGTGGCGGCAAGCGGAAGCGGCATCCGAATTCGGGACACGGCCGGCAAGGAATACATAGACGCCAGCGGTGGTGCGGCCGTCTCCTGCCTGGGACACGGACACCCTGACGTGCTTGCAGCGATGCACGCTCAGCTGGACAAACTGGCCTACGCCCACACCAGCTTCTTCACCACGGCTGTGGCCGAGGAACTGGGTCAGGAATTGATAGCGCACGCGCCGCCAGGGACGAGCCACGTCTACTTCGTGAGCGGGGGATCGGAGGCCGTCGAAGCGAGCCTGAAAATGGCGCGGCAGTATTTCGTCGAGAAGGGCGAGCCGCAGCGGCGGCATTTCATTGCCCGTCGTCAGAGCTACCACGGCAACACGCTTGGGGCGTTGGCCGTTGGCGGCAATGAGCAGCGTCGCAGGCAGTTCGCGCCCTTGCTGATCCACGCGCACCACGTTTCGCCCTGTTTTGAATATCGCGGACGCGGGGCGGACGAAAGCGCCCACCAGTACGGCGAACGGCTGGTAAGGGAACTGGAGGAAAAGATCGCGGAGATCGGACCAGAAACCGTGATCGCCTTCGTCGCGGAAACGGTCGGTGGTGCGACTGCCGGATGCATTGCACCAGTGGAGGGTTACTTCAGGCGCGTTCGCGAGATCTGCGATCGCCACGGCATCCTCCTGATCCTGGACGAGATCATGTGCGGGATGGGTCGCACCGGTACCCTGCATGCCTGCGAGCAGGAAGGAGTTGCTCCGGACCTTTTGGTGATAGCCAAAGGTTTGGGCGGAGGCTTCGCACCGATCGGTGCGGTTCTCATTTCGGAGAAGGTGTTCAGCGTGTTCGAGCGAGGCTCAGGCAGCTTCCAGCACGGCCATACCTATCTCGGGCACCCGCTGGCCTGCGCAGGAGCGCTTGCCGTGCAGCAGGTCATCCGGCGCGATGGTTTGCTCGCTAATGTCAGGGCACAAGGGGGCCATCTGGCACGGCGTCTCGCGGAGCGGTTCGGCAATCACCATAACGTCGGCGACATGCGCGGACGCGGCCTGTTCCAGGCAATCGAGCTTGTGCGGGATCGGGGCACCAAGGAGCCCTTCGATCCAAAGTACAAGCTGCATGCCCGGGTCAAGCAGGAAGCCATGGATCGGGGATTGCTTGTTTACCCGATGGGCGGAACCATTGATGGCGTCAACGGAGACCACGCACTGCTCGCCCCTGCCTTCATCGTGGATGCAGCAGAGATCGATCAGATCGTGGAGCTGCTCGGCGCCGCGGTCGATGCTGCGCTTGCGCAGGTCGGATGATCCCTCAAAAGGGAGCGCGGCTTTCAAATCCGATTTGAAAACCACTTCACCGGCAGCGCGACAGCGGGCCACGATCAAGGTGGAAGTGGTCGTGATGCGCGGCGTTGTACGCAGGGCCCAGGACGACACGGAAGTAGGCGCAGGCGCGCCGGTGGACCGCGCGAAGAAAGCGCCCTTCTTTGTCTTCCCCCTTCCAGTGCCTGCGCACGCTGACGACGCGGCCGCTCTTGAGGACGAACCCTCCGATGTCGATGGCATTGGCATAGGCATGCTGACTGCGCACGTTGCGCCAGATGGGATTGCCGACGATGTTGCGGCACGCGTAACTGCCCAGGCTTTGTAGGGAGGCTACGCGCTCCCCCAGCATCTCGGTTGCCAGCGGTTGCACGTCGTGTTCCAGCCAAAGAGCAAGCGCGACCGCCGCCTCGCATGTCACTTTATCGAATGACGCACGTACCCCTCCCGCCGAACTTAGCCGCACACTGTTGGTCCATCCGCAATCATCCTTCATGGGAGCATCGGCGATCGCCTCGGCCTCGATGTAGGGTGATTTCAAGGTCCTGGCACAGGCCGCCGGGCTGTATTTGATACTGGCAAGGCGCCAGTCGACGAGCCAAGGACCACGTCGTGAAAGATCGATTGCCGGCAGCGGATTGAATTGCGGGATTACTAGCCCCTGCCGGAAAAGAAGCGCGGTTCCAGACGCGACCAGCACGAAAAGCAGCACGCGCACCCAACCGGCGCGTCTTCGCAGCGGGTCGGGAATTGCCCTCGCCATGGGCCGCATCTATAGGGGCCGCGCCTCCCGCGGCCAAGATGCGTGCGGGGCAGAACTAACGGGATAGACGCAGGTTCAGAAGATCCTGTGCGATATCGCTGAACGCCCTGCGCAGCGTCTCTCGGTTCTCCGCGCGATAGAACCTCGAGCCGGCGCAATCGCGCAAGACCTCTTCGGCGACGGGATCGCTCAGCATGAAACCGACGGTATAGACCAGCACACCCTTGTCGCGCATGCCGCGGCAGAGGCTGCGTGCCAATTCCTGTGAAGTGCGAGCTTCTGCCGAGTTATCGCTGCATGTGCGATCGCAAGCGCCGCCGAAGGTATTGTAGACGCCGTCCGTCATGAGAATGGCGGCCTTGATCGTCTTGGGATCACCGTAGTTCGTGGGTGCGCTTGCGGCTGGCCACACCGATTTCCACTCAGGCGACAACAGATACCAGGCCCACGCCGTACCCAGATGACCGGCCGTCGTCCCGCCGGTACGAAGGTCCGATATCGCCGTGCGAAGCGTGCCGGCGCTGTCGGTCAATGGAACGATCGAAGAACCCGACGGGCAGTTGTTGCGCGAGCGGGAAACGCCGCGGTCGCCGGCGGCTTTTAGAAAGTTGCCTGAGCCGGGAGATGCATCGGTCGCCTGCTCTGAACCATCGCGTTCGAAAACGCAGCTGTCCGTGCTGCGATTGTCGGTCACTAGCGCCGCGAAAGGACCTGCGTTAACTCCTGCGGCGAAGGGCGCAAGCGCCACACGCACCTTGTTCGCCTTCTTTGAAGAGGGAAGGAGGATATCGACGAGATCGTTGGCGGCAACCTTGAGATCGTCGATCTTGGAGCAGGGGGAGCACATGGATCCGGTCAGGTCCAAGGACAGGCTGACCTCGATATCCATGGGGTTGAATGCGGCCGTCGCGAGCGCTGGAAGGGATACGTTCTCAATTCCGCTTATGCGGGCGAACGTCATTGGAACGTCGGCATTCACGGAAACGCTCACGGTGCTGTTCGGCCGATCGACAATCACGTCGAAAGCGCTGACCGTCCCGAAGCTGGTGCCCGATGCGTTCATGTTCGCATCGAAGAAGCTTCGTGCCAGGGCGGTGAGGTCCGCCGTGCTCAGTTGCGTGTCGTGCATACGCTTGGCCGCTGCCAGAACGGATGCGTCGGCGGCTGATACAAGCCGCGACTTGGTGTGAATGATGCGGCCGACATCGATGGCAAGGCCGAGTGCCATGACGAGCACGAACGTGCAAATTGCAAAGATGACGGCGATGGAACCGCCTTCATCGCGGCCTCCGTGCCGCATGCGCTCAGCAAAATAAGTAAACACCTGTCTCCCCCTGAAACACTCCGCTCGCGGCTGGCGCCATTGCAACCGGGGGGCCAAGTGGGGTTGACCTCGGTCAAATAGCTAAGATTACGCAGTTTTTCGGAGGCTTGAGACGCCGTGGACGACTTCTATCGTCCTCTGGCTGACCGGGGACGGCGTTCCCATATAATGGACGCGCCGAGCCGTTAACTCTTCGGCGCGATGCGGAACTGCGCAAGAGGATCGATCAATGCCGATGAATTTCGCCAAGACCGGCCTTCTCCTGGCCGTCCTGACGGGCATCCTTGTGGCTATGGGCGCCGCGGTGGGAGGCGCAACCGGCATGGTGATCGCGTTTGTCGTTGCCCTCGGCATGAACATGTTCAGCTTGTGGCAATCGGACAAGCTGGTGTTGCGAATGTACGGCGCCGAGGAAGTAACGGAACAATCGGGGGGCGAGTACTACACGATCGTGCGCGACCTGGCGGCGCGCGCGCAGCTGCCAATGCCGCGTGTCTACATCATGCACAGCCCTCAACCTAATGCCTTCGCGACTGGTCGAAGCCCGCAGAACGCCGCGGTTTGCGCCTCCACCGGCCTCCTTGAAACGCTGTCGCCCGAAGAGGTGGCCGGCGTGATGGCGCACGAGCTGGCCCACGTGAAGAACTATGACACCCTGACCATGGCCGTCGCCGCCACCATAGGCGGAGCCATCTCCATGCTGGCTCAGTATCTGCAGTTCGGTGCCCTCTTCGGCGGCCACCGCGGGAACAACAACGGCATCGGCTGGATCGGTACGCTGGTCGCAATGATTGTCGCGCCGCTCGCAGCGATGCTCGTGCAGATGGCGGTCAGCCGCTCGCGCGAGTATCAGGCGGATCGGCTGGGGGCGATGATCTGCGGCAATCCGAGGTGGCTTGCCTCGGCCCTGCAGAAGATCGAGGGATTCGCGCGTGGCATCCGCAACGAGCAGGCGGAGGCGGCGCCGGCTACTGCACACCTCTTCATCATCAATCCATTGACCGGCGAGGGGATGGACAACCTGTTCTCCACCCATCCCAACACTGCCAACCGGGTGGCCGCGCTGGAGCGCCTGTCGGCTGAGATGGGGCCGGGACCTTCGCGACTGCCCGGTGGCGTCGCGCCGGCTCCTGCAGCTTCTGCGGGCCCATGGGGCGGCGGCTCGGGCAAGCCGCGCGGGCCGTGGGGGTGACGCGCCC
>Ga0190272_10001684_pt1 | contig 10572 bp, 14 predicted proteins | sample Popmic504T_FD_133746 | JGI IMG/M metagenome (GOLD analysis project Ga0190272, IMG submission 133746) | Populus adjacent soil microbial communities from riparian zone of Shoshone River, Wyoming, USA - 504 T | ecosystem: Environmental > Terrestrial > Soil > Riparian zone | place: USA: Wyoming...
AGATCAGCGCCATCGCGACCGCCGGTACCGGGAATCGGATTTCCCTGCTCGTCAAACTCCATCCCAAAATCCAAACCGATGCCGTTGAGGATTTCCTTGATTTCATTCAGCGACTTCTTGCCAAAATTCTTGGTGGCCAGCATTTCGCGTTCGCTACGCTGCACCAGATCGCGAAGAGTCCGAATATCCGCGTTCTTCAGGCAGTTGTATGAACGAACTGATAACTCAAGCTCGTCGACCGAACGATCGAGCTGATCGTTGCGTGGCAAAGGCGGACGCTCGATCTTGGAGTAGGCGAAATCGTCGGTGTCCTCTTCAAAGTTGATGAAGATGGACATGTGGTCCTTGATCAGTTTCGCGGCAAGGCCAATCGAATCTTCCGGCTTAACAGATCCATCGGTCCAAACTTCAATGGTCAGTTTGTCGAATTCCGTGTTCTGCCCCAGTCGCGCAGCTTCTACCGTGTAATTAACTTTCTTCACCGGCGTGTGCACTGCGTCGATTGGAATGTAACCGAGCGACAAGTCTTCATCGAAGTTTCGATCGGCGGAAACGTAGCCACGCCCGCGCTTCAAGCGCATCTCAACCTTCAACGAGCCGCCTTCGCTAACCGTAGCGATGTGCACAGTGTCGTCCAAAATCTCGACGCCGCCATCAGTTTCAATATCGGCGGCGGTAACTTCCCCGGCCGACTCCTTTGAAATTCTGAGCGTCTTTGGTTCGCTTCCGTGTAACTTGAACGGCACTTGCTTCAAATTCAGAATCACGTCGGTGGCATCTTCAACCACGCCCTTGATCGACGAGAATTCGTGTTCGACACCCTCAATCTTCACGGCGGTGACGGCCGCGCCTTCAATCGAAGAAAGCAGCGCCCGGCGTAATGAATTGCCGACTGTGGTGCCAAAGCCTCGCTCAAAAGGTTGTGCCGAGAATCTGCCGTAGCGTTCTGTGAGTGTCTCAGTGTCAGCCGCCAGACGGCGCGGCATCTGAAATCCGGTCCAAAGATTATTTTGATCCATAGCCATAACGTTAAAGTCCCGGTCCTTCGAAATGCGGTTATCCGCGGGCTGTGACTAAGCCACAGCCGCGGGTCTAATTACTTACTATAGAGCTCGACGATGAGCTGTTCGTTTATTGAGCGATCGATGTCTTCACGTGAAGGCAGGCCGCTGACCTGGGCTGACATTTCCGTGGCACCTTGTGAAATCCACGAAGGACGCCCGCGACCGGAAGCCGTCTGCCAGGCACCTTCAACATGCGGGTTCTTACGACTGCCCTCTTTGATGCCAATTATTTCGCCGGCCCTGACCTGATACGAGGGAATATCGACCTTACGTCCGTTAACCTGGACGTGGCCGTGATTCACCAGCTGCCGGGCCTGCCTGCGAGAAGTCGAAAATCCCGCGCGATAAACCGCGTTATCGAGGCGGCGCTCGAGCAGGAACAAAAGGTTCTCACCCGTAATGCCCTTCATGCGGGCGGCGCGCTCGAAGTAGTTGCGAAACTGGCCTTCAAGGACGAAGTAGATACGTTTAACTTTTTGCTTTTCTCGCAGTTGCAGGCCGTAACCGACCAGCGCCTTGCCACGACGCATGGAATTGCCATGCTGTCCGGGCGGTTGAGTACCGCGCTTCTCGATCGGACAAGACGGCTTGTAACACCTGTCACCTTTGAGGAAAAGCTTTGCACCTTCACGGCGGCACAAACGGCACACCGCATCTCTATACCTAGCCAACTCTTTCTGCCTCCAGTCTTAATTACGACGGAAAAGTTTACAGGCTGCGTTTCCTTGTTCTCTCCAAATTTGAGATCTGAGTTTCAAATCTTAAATTTGTTGATCTGAAATCCGGGATTTCAAATCAGGAACAACGCTGGCCCTTCGTCCTTTAGGTTAATTCAATACCAAACTTAAACTCGGCGGCGTTTCGGTGGCCGACAACCATTGTGTGGAATGGGCGTCGAATCGCGAATCGTCGTCACTCGAATTCCTGCGTTTGCGATGGCCCGAATCGCTGACTCGCGACCGCCGCCTGGTCCTTTAACACGAACCTCACATTGCTGCATGCCCGCTTCGTGGGCCTTCTTCGCAGCTTCATATGCTGCCTGCTGCGCAGCAAACGGGGTTCCTTTACGGGAACCGCGGAAACCGCGCGCGCCTGCTGAAGACTGGGCAACCAGATTACCCGCCAGATCGGTAATCGAAATCATTGTGTTATTGAAAGAGGCCGCCACATGGGCGATACCCACAGGGATGTGTTTCTTCTCTTTCTTGCGAAAAACTTTTTTCTTGCCGGTAGCTTTTGCCATAAATCCTCTGGGTGTCAGGCATCAGGTGCCGGTTGCCGGGTTGGTGTTCAGCTGACACCCGGCACCTAACGCCTGACACCCATCTTTTTATTTCTTGCCTGGAGCCTTCTTCTTGGCAATCGTGGCGCGCCTCGGGCCCTTGCGGGTACGAGCATTCGTATGCGTACGCTGGCCGCGAACCGGCAACGCCCGGCGATGACGGAGTCCGCGATAGCAACCAATGTCCATCAATCGCTTGATGTCCATTTGGATCCGCTTGCGCAAGTCGCCTTCAATTTCACCCTGCGATTCCAGGATGGCTCTGATCCGGCTCAGCTCATCCTCGTTCAAGTCCTTGACGCGAGTGTTGAGATTCACTGCAGCTTCGTTTAAAACCGAGCTTGCGCGTGAACGACCGATGCCATAGATATAAGTCAGCCCGACTTCTGCCCGTTTGTTCGGTGGAAGATCGACGCCAGCGATACGTGCCATTCTCTTACTCTCTCTTCAACTTTAAACTTGTAAACGCTCGATTGCGCTTGCCCGCGTGGCAGACAGCAGTCGAACAATGTCGAACGCCTTAACCCTGGCGCTGTTTGTGTTTTGGGTTGACGCAAATTACCCGCACCACGCCCTTGCGGTGGATAACCTTGCACTTGTCACACATTTTCTTTACCGAAGCACGGACTTTCATTTCGGACAACCCTCAAATCTTCTCAGCCGGTATCGCGTGGCTGTTATTTTTAGCGGTAATAATTCAAGCGAAACATAGCGTTAAGGAGTAAGTCCCAGGGGGACTCTAGCTCTCAATTCCTTCGCTATATCGCTCAGAATGAATTTGCCTGTACCGACAAACTGCAAATAGTAACACGCACATGTGCCTTTGCCAAGCCGCGCTCAGTATTAGGGTTACGGAGTCAATTAGAGGCCGCAACGCTCCCGCCAACAGGCTCTTTTTGGGCAATTCGGGTCAGCACTTCCGGGCCTTCGTCGGTGATGGCGATGGTGTGTTCGACGTGAGCGCTGGGCTGACCGTCAAGCGTTACTACTGTCCAACCATCCGCCAAAACCTTTGTGTGGTGCGCTCCCAGATTGATCATCGGCTCGACCGCAAAGACATATCCAGCCTTGATTTTTGGGCCCTGCCCGGGCTTGCCATAGTTTGGTATCTGGGGGTCTTCGTGCATTCGCCGCCCGATTCCATGCCCAACATAGTCTCTTACAATTGAGTAGCCGTGAGCCTCGGCGTGTTGCTGCACCGCGGCGCCGATGTCTCCCAAATGCTTGCCCGGGCGGCACTCATCAATCGCCAGATCCAGGCACTCTTCAGTCACTCGAACCAGATCCAGCCAGACGTCGCTGACCGTTCCCACCGGTACCGTGATGGCGGTGTCGCCGACAAACCCATCGAGAGTCGCCCCGCAATCGATCGAAAAGATGTCGCCTTCCTTAAGTTCATACTTTGATGGAAACCCGTGCACAACCTGCTCGTTTACCGAAGCGCAAATGGAATAAGGAAATCCGTGATAACCCTTGAAGGTGGGTAAGGCGCCACCATCGCGGATCATTTTCTCGGCAGCGCGATCCACTTCCATAGTGGTCACGCCTGGCTGCACCATGGTCCTCAACTCCTGTAACACGCGGCCGACCAATTGCCCGGCGGCTCGCATCTTTTCCAATTCCTTTTTTGACTTGCCGATGATCATCTACGAAATGCCTTCTGATGCTACTGCGCAAAACCGGCGACTAAGGATTCGAGTCGTTAGTAACGATCTTTTCGATGTCATTATAGATCGCCTCAGATTCTCGCGTACCATCGACCACATGCAAGAGGCTGGCCCCCTTGTAATAGTCAAGCAATGGTCGAGTCTGCTCCTCATAGGTAGTTAGCCGGGCCTGGACCGTATCAAAGTTGTCGTCCGAGCGATGATTGAGTGGCGTTTCCGGATGCAAATCGCAGACTGTGTCGTTTTTCGGTGGCTTGAAATAGAGATTGTAAATCTCACCACAGATCGGGCAGTTACGACGCCCCACCATCCGTTTCGCCAGGAATTCAAGCGGTATCTGAATTTCAATCGCCTGGATCTTTTTATCCTGCTCGGCGGCGAGGGTCTCCAGCATTGCCGCCTGGGCCGGAGTGCGCGGATAGCCGTCAAGAATATAACCGTCGCGGCAATCATCAAGCGCGGTGCGTTCTCGTACTACCCGAATCGTCACAGCGTCGGGCACCAGCTGACCAGCCTCCATCAAAGCTCTCACTTCGGCGGCCAGCGGGCTTTGAGCGTCTTTCAAAGCGCGGAACATGTCGCCGGTGGAGATCTGCGGGAGATGCAGACGTGCCTGAAGCAAACGCGCCTGCGTGCCTTTACCAGCACCAGGCGCCCCCATCAAGACGATTATCTTCGACATAGAAAAGATGCCAGATGTCAGGTGTTAGAGGCTAGAGAGAAGGAACCAACATCTCAGCATCCGACATCCAGCATCTGCTGTTTAGGCTCTGCGGCCCCTGAGCCGTCCGCCGCCGCCGAGGAATCCTTCGTAATTTCGCATGACCAGTTGGGCTTCAATCTGGGCCACCGTGTCCATCGCCACGCCCACGAGAATCAAAAGTGAAGTTCCGCCAAAGTAAAACTGATAACCCATACCGGTCGGAATCCACGTTAGACCTGGCGTACCACTGACGAAAGTGTCCAACCACGTGCCAACCAACGGCAGGCGCGCGACCTTGAAACCGCTCAACATAAACTGCGGGAAGAATGCTACTGACGCGAGATAGAGAGCGCCCACTACGGTCAACCGCGTCAGTATCCCATTCAGATATTCAGCCGTAGCGCGGCCTGGACGAATCCCCGGCATGAACCCGCCGTGCTTGCGAAGATTGTCCGCCACTTCCTCCACGTTAAATACGATCGACACGTAAAAGAAAGTGAAGAAAATAATCAGTGAAAGAAAAATCAATTCGTAATAGGGATCACTGGCATGAAAGGTCTGGAAAAACGTCCAGACTTTGCCCCAGGTCGTATTCGGATTGGCCGGATCTGGCGGAAACGCCGCGAAGAGACTTTGCGGCATCGAAAGCACTGACGAGGCGAAGATAACGGGAATTACGCCACCCATATTGATCTTCAGCGGCATGGTCGTCTGTTGACCGCCGACCAGCTGCCGGCCGACATGGCGCTTTGCATAACTAACCGGAACCTTGCGATGCGCAGCTTCGACAAACACGATGAAAGCAATGATCAGCACGATGGCCGCGACCAGGGCAATGACGCCGATGATTTCCATCGTGTCGCCGCCACGCACTTTGCCAAACACCTGCTGTACGCCGTTAGGCAATCCGATCACGATACCGGCGAAGATGAGCAACGAGATCCCATTGCCCACGCCGCGTTCAGTAATCTGCTCGCCCAGCCACATCACAAAGATAGTGCCGGTAGTTAACGTCAGGATTGTGGTCAGGAGGAAGCTCCACCCGGGCGCGCCGACGCCGTTTACCTGCAGCCAGTGGGCAACAAACCCGGTCTGAATACAGGCCAACAGAACAGTCAGATACCTGGTCCACTGATTGATCTTCTGCCGGCCCATCTCGCCTTCTTCCTGCAGTTTTTTCAACTGCGGTGAGACGACCGTCATCAGCTGCAAAATAATCGAGGCGGTAATGTAGGGAGTTACACCAAGTGCGAAAATGGAAATCGTACGGAAGTTGCCGCCCGAGAAGAGATCCAGCACGCCAAGCAGAGTGCCGGCGACGTCCTGCCAAACCTGGTCCAGCCTGTCTTTATTAATTCCGGGTGCGCCGATGTGGGCACCGAGACGATAGACGGCAAGCATCCCGAGCGTAAACAAAATGCGCCGGCGCAGATCCGGCACATTGAACATATTGCGAACAGCCGCGAAAAACTTTTCCATTTATCCCTCTCGCGAGCCTACCTACTTGCTTACTTAACCGGCCGAGTGAAAGTAGCCTTGCTGGCAATCTCGGTGATCGCGCCGCCGGCTTTTTCGATCTTCTCACGGGCGCTCTTGGTGAAACGATGAGCCGAAATACGCAGGGGTTTCGACAAATCACCATTTCCCAGCACTACCACGTCATGCTTGGCTTTCTTGATGATTCCCCGGTCGTGCAACAACTCCGGCGTGATTTCCTCGTTGTCTTTGAAGGCTTTATCGAGTGCACCAAGGCTCACTTCCAGCCACCGCTTCTTGAAGATGTTGGTGAAACCGCGCTTTGGCAGACGGCGATGCAGGGGCATCTGTCCGCCCTCAAAGCCAATTTTTGCCGAATAGCCGGAGCGAGACTTCTGACCTTTTTCGCCGCGTCCGGCGGTTTTGCCCAGGCCGGAGCCCGGACCACGGCCCACTCGTTTCTTTTTATGAGTCGAGCCCTTCGCGGGCTTTATAGAATTAAGACTTAATGCCATGACAGTTTGCCTTCGACCTCTGGGTTCACTATTCGATAATTCGCAGCAGATGCGGAATGCGCGCCACCGCGCCGCGCGTTGAATCGTTATCAGGCCGTTCCACGATCTGATTGAGCTTCGTCAAACCGAGACTGCGGACCATCTGCTTATGCGTTTTTGGCGTTGCGATAAAGCTTCGGTAATACTGAATGCGAATCTTTCCCGTCTCGGCCTGTTCGCTCTTGTCTGTTTTCTTTTCCGCCATAACACCTCAACTGGTAAATGGTAAATCGTGAATGGTAAATGGAAAGCCCTAGCCCTACTAAATCGCCGTTCTATTTGCCATCAGCCCTTTAACATTTACCGTTCTTAGATTTCTTCTACTTGCTTGCCGCGCAGCCGTGCCAGCTCCATTGGATCCTTCATCCGCAGCAGCGCGTCAAACGTCGCCCTCACCACATTGTGTGGATTTGTGGATCCGAGCACCTTGGTGCGCACGTCGTGCACTCCCACCGCCTGCATCACCGCTCGCACTACACCACCGGCAATAACGCCGGTACCTTCAGATGCGGGCTTGACCAACACGCGGCCGGCGCCAAACTTTCCTACCAACTGGTGCGGCAACGTATTCTTGATCAGCGGCACACGAATCAGATTTTTCTTCGCGGCTTCGATTCCCTTTTTAATCGCCAGGGGAACTTCGCGCGCTTTTCCGGTGCCAAAACCAACGTGACCACCCGCGTCTCCTACGACCACGAGCGCTGCGAACGACATGTTCTTGCCGCCCTTCACTACTTTGGTGACACGGTTGATGGAAATTACCTGATCCTTAAGATCGAGGCCTGCGGCCATTATGCGTTGCTTAGGTTGTCTCATTGCTTTACTTTTTTCTTACGCGGCTTCTTCTCTTCCGCCGGCTCAACATCCGTCGCCGCGTTCTCTTCCGCCGCTGCGGCTTCTGCCGCCTGGGCTTCTAACTCATTTTTATTCAGACCTGCTTCGCGCGCTGCTTCGGTTAAGGCTTTGATCCGGCCGTGATAGAGGTAACCGCCGCGGTCGAACACCACGCTCTCGATACCTTTCTCCAACGCGCGTTCAGCAATGGCCTTGCCAATTCGGCGGGCCGCTTCAATATTGCCGCCTGTCGTTCCGCGCAAGTCTTTCTCGGTGGTTGAAGCGGAGACAATCGTCCGCCCCAGCTCATCGTCCACGATCTGTGCGGAAATATGATTCAGACTACGATATAGGGCCAATCGTGGCCGCTCGCCGCTGCCTCTAACTTTGCGGCGAATCCTTCGATGAATCGCTTCGCGAACTGTTGCTCTGCTCGTGTTTGCCATTTCTTTTATCCGTCAATGGTAAATGGTGAATGGTGAATCGTAGACCGACCATTTACCATTTACGATTTACTACTTACCGGTCTTTCCTGGTTTCAACTTAATCGGCACATCAGCGTAGCGAATGCCCTTGCCCTTGTAGGCGTCGGGCTTGCGCAATCTGAACATCTCCGCCGCCACCTGTCCGAGCCTCTGTTTGTCGATGCTGGTCAGGGTCAAGGTGGTTTGATACTGCTGGATGCTCGCTTTGGTCGTCATCTTCTCCGCTTTGGCCTCCACCCCTTCGGGCAAAGGAAAATCGATAGGATGGGAATAGCCAAGCGAAAAGACAATGCGCTTCGCCTGCACGTCAGCCTTGTAACCAACCCCGACAACATCCATCTGCCGGGTGAAGCCTTCGGTCACGCCCACGATCGCGTTGTTGGCGAGGGCCCGAGCCAATCCGTGCAGCGGCGCCAGGTCGTCCGAGGTGCGTTCGGCGCGCAACTCATCGCCTTCGAGCTTGAAAGTGATGCCCGCAGGAACCGGAGTTGTTAACTGGCCTTTCGGTCCCTTCACCTCGAGCGACTGCGCCTTAATGGTGACCGAAACTCCCTTGGGTAACGTGATTATTTTCTTGCCAATGCGCGACATGGTTTTAACCTTCGGTTAAAAGATGTTAGATGCTGGATGTTAGGTTTGTTCTCACTAGCATCTGACATCCGACATCTAATATCTGTTTCTAATAAATCTGCGCTAACAATTCGCCGCCTACGTTTTCGCGCTTCGCAGCTTTTCCGCTCATCAGTCCCTTAGACGTAGATACGATGTTTACGCCATAACCGTTGAGCACTTTCGGGATCTCACTTGAGCCCACGTAGACGCGGCGCCCTGGACGCGAAACTCGTTCGAGCTTCGTGATCGAAGAAGTGCCACGCGCATCGTAGCGAAGAAAAATACGAATGGTGCGCTTAACGCCTTCGCCTTTGATAACGAAGTTATTGATATAGCCTTCTTCTTTAAGAATGCGGGCAATCTCGAGCTTCAATCTCGAGGCCGGGATATCCGCGCGCGTGTGTTTTGCCGTAATCGCATTACGGATTCGCGTCAACATATCGGCGATAGGATCAGTCATCTATAGAACTCCAAATCCGGTGTCGGGTGTCAGGGATCCGGTGCCGGCCTGGCTCCTCCTGGAACCCGACACCTGAAACCTGCCACCTGTTTCTTACCAACTAGACTTAACGACGCCAGGGATTTGTCCCTGCAGCGCCAACTCGCGGAAACAAATGCGGCACAAATTAAACTTTCGCAGATAAGCGCGCGACCTGCCGCACCGCTTGCAGCGTGTGTAAGCGCGAACCGCAAATTTCGGTTTCCGCTCAGATTTCGCAATCAATGATTTCTTTGCCATAACTCCTCGGGTGTTGGGTATCGGGTATCAGGTTCCGGGGTCTCTGCTGACACCCGATACCCGGCACCTGGTACCGGTCTTATGCCCTAAAAGGCATTCCCAATCCCTTCAAAAGTGATCGAGCCTGTTCATCGTCTCGAGCCGTCGTAATGATCGTGATATTCATCCCGCGCAATTTGTCGACCTTGTTGAAATCGATCTCGGGGAAAATCAGTTGCTCGCGGACCCCGATGGTGTAGTTACCGCGACCATCAAAAGCCTTCGGAGAAATTCCCCGGAAGTCTCTTACGCGAGGCAGCGCGATTGACACCAGCCGATCAAGGAACTCATACATGCGGTCGCCACGTAGCGTCACCATCACGCCAATCGGCATTCCCTGGCGCAACTTGAACGAGGCAATCGACTTCTTAGCTTTGGTGATAACCGGTTTTTGACCGGTGATGGCGCGCAGCTCGTCTGCGGCAGTGTCGAGAATTTTGGCGTTGGCAATCGCCTCGCCCATGCCCATATTCAGCACGACCTTAGTTACGCGCGGTATGGCCATTGGATTGGTAATCCCAAATTCCTTTGCCACTGCCGGCGCCACTTCTTTTTGATACCGCTCTTTTAGTCTTGCCATCTCAATCCTCGTAACTGGCTGTCCGACAAACTTCAGTTTGTCGTCTTACATCGCCTGACTATCGACAAACTAAAGTTTGTCGGACGCTCTATTTCTCCAACGAATGCCCGCTGCCCGAAGCGACGCGAATCTTGGTGCCATCGCCCTCAAACTGGTAACGCGCCCGGGTGGGCTTTCCAGACTGCGGATCGATTAGCTGCACGTTGGAAATATTGATGAAGGCTTCCTTCTCAATGATGCCGCCGCCGCGGTTGCTCTGCGGGTTGGCCTTCTGATGGCGCTTGATAATTCCGGCGCCTTCAACTTTGACCTTGCCCTTGGTCGGCGAAACTTCAAGCACGCGACCGCGCTTGCCTTTGTCGCGCCCGGCAATCACCGCTACCTGATCGTTCTTTTTTATTTTCGGCCGCTTTATCGTCGCCATTTCCTTAAATAACCTCCGGCGCGAGTGAAACGATTTTCATAAAGTTTTTATCGCGCAGTTCACGGGCCACCGGACCAAACACGCGCGTCCCGATCGGAGTACCGTCTTCTTTG
>Ga0190272_10001685_pt1 | contig 10571 bp, 6 predicted proteins | sample Popmic504T_FD_133746 | JGI IMG/M metagenome (GOLD analysis project Ga0190272, IMG submission 133746) | Populus adjacent soil microbial communities from riparian zone of Shoshone River, Wyoming, USA - 504 T | ecosystem: Environmental > Terrestrial > Soil > Riparian zone | place: USA: Wyoming...
AAGGCCATGGATTATTTCAGTAAGTTTATGGCACAATCACAGGATGATGCCATGAAAATGCAGGTGGAAGCATATATGAATGAATTGAAAAAAGAGCAGTAATTGCCTTAAAAATATCGTAAACCTTAAAAAACCAGTAAAATGCCAAGCGGTAAGAAAAGAAAGAGACATAAAATGGCTACGCATAAGCGTAAAAAAAGACTGAGAAAAAACAGGCATAAAAAGAAATAATCCGGCTTCAGCAGGCTTATTTATGCCTTATTTACTTATTCGGGGGGATTGGCTGGTGCATTCCAGCTTCCAGCTCTGACGGCCATCAGAGCTGGAAAAAAAATCCCGGTCGCTACACTTTTCAAACGGTTAAAGCCACCTTAACCATTTCATACGGTCGTACGTATAACTTTTGTACGCATACCATTCGCCATAGCTGATAACCAACAGCTTCGCGCTTTGTTATGCATTAAAATATTTCATATTGAACAGCGAATTAATCATCAATTCAACACCTGAAGAAGTTCAGATCGCTTTAATAGAAGAAAAAAGGCTTGTTGAGTTAAACAGTGAGAAGAAGGACAACAATTTTTCAGTTGGCGACATTTACCTTGGACGCATTAAGAAAATAATGCCCGGGCTGAATGCCGCTTTCGTGGATATTGGTTACGAAAAGGATGCTTTCCTGCACTACCTCGACCTTGGGCCGCAGCTTAAATCCTTATTAAAGTATATCAAGCAAACTACTGAAGGCAAACAGGAATCAAGCCTGCTCAACAACTTCCCGCTCGAGCCTGATATCATTAAAACCGGCAAAATCTCGTCGGTAATGAGCGCCAACCTGAACATGCTTGTGCAGATCGCCAAGGAACCGATTTCAACCAAAGGCCCCCGTATCAGCTCCGAGCTTTCACTGGCCGGCCGCTTTGTGGTGCTGGTGCCTTTCTCCGATACAGTTTCGGTTTCACAAAAGATCAAAAGCTCTGAAGAACGCAACAGGCTCAAAAGGCTGGCCGTTAGCATCAAACCCAAGAATTTCGGCATCATCGTGCGGACGGTTGCCGGGGGTAAAAAAGTTGCCGAGCTCGACAAAGACACCCAGGATCTAATGGAAAAATGGCAGCGTTGCTTTGAGCTGCTCAAGACAGCAAAACCTCCGCAGAAGGTGCTCGGCGAGCTCGACCGCACCTCCACCATTCTCCGCGACCTGCTTAACCCGAACTTCAACAGCATACACGTGAATGATTCCGGGGTTGCAGAGGAGATCAAGTCGTATATCAGGAGCATCGCACCCGAACAGGTGGATATCGTGAAATTCCATAAAGGTAAAGTTTCCATATTCGACCATTTCGGAATCGATAAGCAGATCAAATCGCTTTTCGGAAAAACAGTAAACCTCCCTGGTGGCGCATACCTGATCATCGAGCATACAGAAGCGATGCACGTGATAGATGTGAACAGCGGGGGAAGGAAGAACCAGGGCAACGACAACCAGGAGAACAACGCCCTTCAGGTTAATCTGAATGCGGCACGCGAAATTGCACGGCAACTCAGGCTGCGCGATATGGGTGGCATCATTGTGGTCGACTTTATTGACCTTCATTCGACAGACAACCGCAAGCAGCTCTATGATGTGCTCAAAGCGGAGATGAAAAAGGACCGCACCAAGCATTCTATTCTTCCGCCGAGCAAGTTCGGGCTGGTGCAGATCACCAGGCAACGCGTGAGGCCGGAAACAAATATCGTTACCGTAGAAAAATGCCCCGCGTGCGACGGCACCGGCGAGATCAAGGCCAGCATCCTGATCATGGATGAGATCGAAAGCAACATCCGCTTTTTTGTGCAGGAACAGAATGAGAAAACATTAAAGCTCATCGTACACCCTTACCTGGAAGCTTATCTGACCAGGAACATATTTTCACTGCGGTGGAAATGGGGAAGGAAATACAAGGTCAAGCTGAAAGTAGAGCCGAACAACAACTATCACATCATGGAGTACCATTTTTTTAACGGTAACGAGGAGGAAATTAAGATCTGATCACGGCTATGGCTTACAAAAGCGGGTAATGTCTCAATTTGAAGAAAAATACCATTTTCCTATTCTTAATTAGCGTTTTCTTTGCGCCCTCGCGCCTTTGTAGCAAAGAATTAAAGGCCACTAAGACGCCAAGACGCAAGGTTTCGCAAATCAAACTGACACACTCCCAAAACGCTGCCCCTCTATATTATCCGGTGCAATTGATTACTTTTGCTGAATAAACAAAATCAATTAATCCAAAAAATCTGTTCAATGAAAAATCTGACCCTTTTACTTTTAGTAGTTTTTGCATTGTCGTCATGCAAGAAAAAAAGCAACGATGACGATGATAACAACCAAACCAATAATCCACCCGCAAATGCCATATATTACTGGTATTGCAACCTTGACGGTGCTGCAAAGAATTTTTATTATGCCACAGGCCAGGAGGATTGCAGCATTTCACTTGGCAATGACGATGATATTTCAACCTCGGGTGACACATCCAGCTTCAGGTACAGCGGCAGCATCGGGCTTGCTACTGCCAATGTCCCGTATTTTTCGATAAAAAGAGGGACGCTTATTCTGCCAAACGGTGGAACACCCTCAGAAGCTGAAGAAAATGCATTCTGGCAAAACCCGGTGGTTACATATTCACCTGACGCAGTAAATGGAATTGAAATAGTTTATTTTGATGCACAGGGAATGGAGTGGAGCACGTCAAAAGGTCCACAGACAACATCAACATTTACCTTCACAGCCATCACACCTTATGATCTTTCTTACATTGGCGTACATATTACGGCAACTTTCAAATGTACACTGTTCAATGCCGCAGGTTTAAAGAAAGAGCTTACCAACGGAAAAGCCAAGCTGGATTTCCAGTCTGGTTATAACTGATCTTAATACACATCTATTGTGAAAAAGCAAGGCCCCCAGGTCTTGCTATTTACTTTTAATCCCATCGTGAGTGATTGCTGAAGTTTTGGAAACAGGCGACACATTTTCAATTTTACGCCTGTCCCGCTGTTCGCATCAGTAAATGCTTGCGCATTTCTCTCGCTCCATCGAGGTTTAGTCTGAAACGACTGTGTTTCAGGGCAGCTTTTTTTCCTTCTGCCATTGAGCCGGCATTCAATTAATTTATGACCATCCGTTTCTAAACGCTTATATCCGTTTATCAAAATGTTGAAAACAATTTCAGGCCATTTCCATTGTATATTCGCAAACTATCTACAAATTTACAGTAGCAATTTTTTAACAAATCATCTATCATAATCAAACAACATTAACATGTCAACAGCCACAGACAACACGACGAAAGAGAAATTAAAAGTATTACAGCTAGCCATCGACAAAATTGAGAAGGCTTACGGCAAGGGCACCATCATGCGCCTTGGAGACGAAGCCATAGAGCCTATGGAATCCATTTCCACCGGCTCCATTTCACTGGACACAGCACTTGGCATCGGCGGGTTCCCGAAGGGTCGCGTCATTGAAATATACGGACCTGAATCTTCCGGTAAAACCACGCTTGCCATCCATGCCATCGCACAGGCACAGAAAAACGGCGGGGTAGCCGCATTTATCGATGCTGAGCATGCATTCGACCGCACCTATGCACAGAAGCTTGGGGTGGATATTGAAAACCTGCTTATTTCACAGCCCGATAACGGCGAACAGGCACTGGAGATCACCGAAAACCTGATCCGTTCCGGAGCCATAGATATTATCGTGATCGACTCCGTAGCTGCACTCACGCCAAGGAGCGAGATTGAAGGTGAAATGGGCGACAGCAAAATGGGACTCCAGGCCCGACTCATGTCGCAGGCTTTGCGTAAGCTCACTGCCACCATCAGCCGTACGGGTTGCTGCTGCATATTCATCAACCAGCTCCGCGAGAAGATCGGTGTGATGTTCGGCAACCCCGAAACCACCACCGGCGGTAATGCGCTGAAGTTCTATGCTTCCATCCGCCTCGACATCCGCAGGATCGGGCAGATCAAAGAAGGCGACAACGTCATCGGCAATCGCACCAAGGTTAAAGTGGTGAAGAACAAAGTTGCTCCTCCGTTCCGCCTTGCTGAATTCGACATCATGTACGGACAGGGAATCTCCAAAGAAGGCGAGATCGTTGACCTTGGGGTTGAGCACAACATCATCAAAAAAAGCGGCTCCTGGTTTAGCTATGGCGACACCAAGATCGGACAGGGACGCGACACTGTAAAAGCCATGCTCAACGACAACCCCGAGCTTGCCCTCGAAATCGAGAACAAGATCAGGGAAGCGCTGATGGCGAAATAAAATAGTAAAACATTTTTACCCGGTATCCCGGATTTTCATGGAAGTTGTACTTTTGGACAGCCTCCGGAAATCCGGGATGCGTTTTTTAATGCCTTAGTCATACAGGTATATCAATAATCGAAAACCCATGAAATTCAATATTTATTTTTTCCGTCAATCACTGCTTATAACAGTTTGTATATACGCAACTGTTCTGGCCTTTTCATCATGCAAGCAAAAACAAAACCCTGATTCAAATTCAATTTCCCGAGACACCAGCGCCACAAACCAGGCCATCACTGAATTAAACCAAAAAATCCAGTCTGATCCCGGCAATGCAGCTTTGTATCATCAACGGGCGCAATTGTATTTTAATAATCAGGAATTTCCGAAATCACTGGAGGATATTCAAAAAGCGGTATCACTTGATTCAACTCAGGCACCCTATCACATGCTACTTGCAGACCTGCAGTTTGCGGCCAACAAAACCCTGCTGGCCAAAGAGTCATTTGAAAAAGTTCTGATGCTCGACCCCAAAAACAAGGTCGCCAATATGAAGCTTGCTGAAATTTATTTTTATGTGAAGCAATACAAAAAATCAATCGAATATATCGATGGCGTGTTGCGCGAAGACCGCCATGATGCTAAAGCCTATTTTATGAAAGGAATGAACTTCAAGGAAATGGGCGATACAAATAATGCTGTTTCCAGCTTCCAGACCTGCATCGAGCAGGACCAGGATTACTACCCTGCTTTCATGCAGCTTGGCATTCTCATGCATGCGCGTCATAACCCACTTGCAGTTCAATATTATACCGGTGCCATTCGCATCAATCCAGAAAGCGAGGAAGCTTTTTACGGCCGTGGGCTTTATTACCAGGACCACGACCAGCTCGACAAAGCCATCCAGGACTACACCACCATTTCACAGATCAACCCGCAGAATAAGCAGGCATATTTCAACCTCGGGTACATTCACTACACTTATTTAAAAGTTTACGACCAGGCCATCAAACATTACAACAAAGCCATTGAAACCGATCCGGCCTACGCCGAAGCATACTATAACAGGGGATTGTGCTATGAAGCACTCGGTAATGTAGCTCCGGCAAAAGCAGACTACATGAAAGCCCTGCAGCTGAGGCCTGGGTACGAGCTGGCAGAGCATGGGATGCGTCGTGTTCAGTTATGAGTTATGAGTCGGGAGAGGAGAAGTTCAAAGTTTAAAGTTCAAAGTTGCGAAGGGTTTATGGTGCTCTTTTTAAAAATAAGCAGTTAGCTGTACTCCGCCGGTGTGAATGGCTTTTACTTCGGGGGATTTACGGCCTTCATAATTTATGTTAAGCTGCAGGCTGCCTGAAAGGCTTTGCTGGGCGCTAACTCCCCACGTCAGATTTCTACCTGTCTTGAGTCCCTCGAGCATTTCATAAGCAATCGAATTATTCTCAAGACCGTTGAAAGCAATGTGGATGTAGTTGATCCTTCCCGTGATGGCGCCCCGCTTAATGGAGCTGTACTTCAGCTCAAGTCCGAAATCATCCTGCGAGCTCAACTCCCTGGTCTCGCCAAGTGAATTCTTTTTTAATTTATATTCATAGCTCAGCGTGGCCCTGAAATGATTTCCGGGCTGTATGCTGAATTTCGGCTCTATGGATCCGTAACGAATGTAAAAATCGCGTTTGGTGTCAAAGGCAGACAGGTTCTGCTTGTAACCGTTCTCACCGAAAATATTGACGCCGAAAACCTTCGTGATATTCCACCGGATATTGCTGTTCACATATTTCTGTATCCTGCTTTCAAAACCATTTGTTAGCAGCGATTTATTCCGCAGCTCCTGATAGGTGGCGTCCATGCCGAACACCGCTGAGCTCCGGTTAAAAAAAAGGGTGTTCCGTATGGATGAGTTAGTACTGATCAGGCTTGAATCATCAACACTGTTGCTGAAAGGATTCAGCTGTGGCTCAAGCTCCTTGTTGGTGATCTTATTGTCGACTTTCAAAGCAAGCTGGTTGTTAAAACGGCCCACAAGCTTTCCAAGACCTTCCTGTTTAAGAAAGGAAACAGGATTAATATTCAGCACCTGGCTGAACTGGTTCGTATAGGTCTTGATGTAATCGTTGGTGGGTGTGTATATCTTGATATAATCTGCCTCCGCTGCAAAAGCCGCGATCTCAAACTCGTTCAGCGTTTTGATCGAGTCATTGTTATAATCATTCCAGATAAATGAACCGGTTCCGGGTGCCACCTGTATGAATGAATATTCTTTTTTAAGCTCCTGCCCTGTCCCTACTTCATAATATGTATTGAGAACAAGTCCGCCTTTTAAAAGGGTGAGGTCCAGCTGCAGGTGGCTGAGCAATGAGTTTTCATCTTTGAGTGCAGTCAGGGTCGTGTCGTTTATGCGCAGCCTGCGGTAAATAGCTCCCGTTTCAAAGCGGCTGTTTGCATTGGGCTGCACCTCAAGGCTTACAGAGGCATTGTCGGCCACTGTTGCAAGCTTGTATTTGTTGTTGCGCGGCGTATAGTCATACCGTTGTGTAAAGTCTGTCCTGAATTTTCTTTGTGACGAATCAGCCAGCGCCAAATAAGCCTGCCATTGCTGGTAAAAAAAGCTGCTGTGCAGCAGGGTGTCCGTTCCGGGGACAAGGATGGAATTCCTTTCCTGTTGCTCGTTTACACCGATCACCCATTTTTTTATCCGTTTAGAAAGGTCGGCTTTATTCCTGAAAAAATTTGATCTCACCAGTGTTCCGCCTGTGGTCAGGTAGCTTGCATCGCTCAGAAGCGTGAATCCCTTGTATCCCGTCCCAAGGCTTACAATATGCATGTAGCCTTTGTAAACAGGCCCTTTCTGGAATGTGCGGAACTGGTAGTTCAGGTGGTGCTTTGCAAGCTTTGAAACCCCAATGCTGAGCGAACCGGCATTTTCATTTTCGTTTATGGGTAGCGTTCCAAGGTTCCAGTCACGTGCAAATTCAACGTTGCGGAAAGTTTCAACCGGCCTGAAAAGTTTATTCACATGCTCTGCATTTGCCGAAGCAATGATGTTCCAGTCTTTCCGGAAAGGCTGAATGTGTTTCATCGTAACGGTACCCGCATAACCGGAATTGTCGCCTTTGTGCTTATCCGAATAAAGGTTCGCATCATAATTGCTGGCCGCACCTTCAACACTAACTGAAGTGTTTTTGGAAATAAGGTAGTCGGCCCCAAGGGTAAGCAGCTGCTGTTTTTTTGGTGTTATCAAAAGGGTGTTTGGCTCGTATGATCCTTGCGGCACCCACCTTGTACCATCAAATACAGGAGCAACCCATTCATACACTTTTCCATTGGCCAGATCGTTGTTCAGCGCATTGTAATTCCCAAAGTTGATACCCTTAAAGCTGAAGCCCACCCTGTAGAAAGCTGTATCCGTGCCGGCTGTAGGGCTGTAGACAAAAATGGATGTGTCAATGCCTCCATAAACCGTATCACGTTTAACATAAAGCACTTCCCCGTCGGTGAATTCAATTCGTTGCTGGTTGAGGTAGAATGCCTGCTGGATGCTGTCGCCGATCCCTGCAAGAAATTCCTTCTGCTCATCGTCGATTGTCTGCAGTAGCGGCTGGTTCCTTGCATCCTGCTCGGAATAAACATTCAGCTTCAGCCTCAGGTTCTTTTGCTCGTATGTATCATTGAAATAGATCAGGGAACGTGAATAGTTCTTCTCCGAATATTGGAACTCAACTGTGATCCTCGAATCTTTCGTGATCAGGCGCTTGGATGTGAATGTAAGCTGTGCTGTGTTGTAGTCAATTATGTAATCAAATTCCTGTCCTCGCATCATAGGCAAACCATCCACAAAAACTTTTTCTGATCCCGAAAGTATGACAATGTACAGCTCATTATCCACGCCGGTCAAACGGTAAGGCCCCTGGTTGGCTTCAGTACCCTGGATAACGTTGCGTGCATATTTCCCTTTGGATATGGATGCGCTTACCGTTGCATTCATCCGGTGAAAATTTGCGCTGTCCTTACCCGGACTCAGATTGATGCGGGTTGAAAAAACTCCACCCTGCCCCTTTTTATAGAAGTTCATAAAATAGCTTTCGGGCCTGGTCAGCTCAAAATCCCCTGCAAGCAGACGATTGTTCTGGTTTGAAAGCTGGATGAACACCTTGTCGAAATCCTGGATCTGCTGGGTGTTACCCTCAGCCTGGATGGGTACATTGTTGTCTGTTACCGAAGCCAGTATTTCCACATTGTCGTTGAGCTTACCCGAGAGCTGCAGGTTCAGGCTGGAATTCACCACCACATCCTGCGCATTTCCGAAGCTTACCCCTCTCGAAATGCTTCCTGTACGGTTGAGTCCCTGCAGTTTGAAAATATCAAAGTCGTCTGTTCTTTCATTGTATTCGAAAGGGTTGTAAAGTCCTTTGTATTGCTTTTCAATCCTGCCCATGTCTTTGTGCTGGAATGATTGTACAAACGAGAGAGGGAATACCCGGTAAACGATCCGGTAAGTTCCTGTGCCCAGCGATAAATAAGAGCTGTCGCTTTTGTTCCAGACAATCTGCGCCCGTGCGAAGTCGAGCCGGTAGGCAGCGGTATCGATCATCACAGAGTCATTCCAGAGTGCTGCAGAACCGGGAATAATGCTTACAGAATCAATGGCCACCGTATCCGGAACCGTGCTGATAAATGCCATCCGCAGGTTGCTGATCCGCTGCGACGAGCCTTCATGCACCAGGCCAATAACCAGCAGGAATGCCAGCAAGGCTGTCATTTTTAATTCTGCTGCATTGCGGATAATCATAAAACGGTAACGTATAGCGGTTATAACGTGATTTGAAGGGTTAAATTTGCGGAAATAAATTTAGTAATCCGGGTTTAAACATACAGGCGCCTGCCGGATAAAACGATTATTCATACTTTTGAATCCATGAATTACGGAAATGATGATGAGGTTGTTGATATTATTGTGATTGGCGGCGGAATTGTAGGTCTGGCGGCGGCTTTCAAGCTTAATACCTTCAGACCGGATCTTAAAATTACAGTGCTTGAGAAAGAAAATGAACTTGCCGCACATCAGACCGGCCATAACTCGGGTGTGATCCATTCGGGTCTTTATTACAGGCCGGGCTCATACAAGGCCAGAAATTGCGTGGATAGAAGGCGTGAGCTTGTAAGTTTTGCAAAAGATCATCACATCCCGCATGACATCTGTGGAAAGATCATTGTTGCCACGGCACCTTCAGAGCTGGATCACATGAACCGGGCTTTTAACAACGGACTGCAGAACGGGGTGGAAGGGATTGAAAAAATCGGTCCGGAACAGATCAAAGAAATCGAACCATACTGCACCGGCATTGCCGGGATCTGGGTGCCATGCACAGGCATCATCGACTTTGCTGCTGTTACGCGGAAATATGCAGAGCTGCTTGCAGGCAGGCATACGGCAAGCCGGGTCTTGACAGGGCAGGAGGTAACCGGTTTCGAAAAAGACGGCACAAACACCCTGGTCAGGACTCAAAAGACAGTTTTCAGAACACGATTCATCATCAACTGCACGGGACTTCATTGCGACCGGATCGCAAAAAAGGAAGGCGTTGAACCAGGCATGCAGATCGTAGGTTTCCGGGGCGATTATTATGACCTGACCGATCATGGCAGGAAAAAGGTGCGGAACCTTATTTATCCTGTGCCCAATCCTGCGTTTCCGTTTCTTGGAGTGCACTTTACACGCATGGTGAACGGTGAAACAGAATGCGGACCCAATGCTGTTTTTACTTTTAAGAGGGAAGGATACGGAAAAACAGATTTTGACTTCAGGGATACACTGGAGGCATTAACGTATATGGGTACCTGGAAGCTGTTTTTCAAACACTGGGAATTCGGGCTCGACGAATACCGCCGTGCATTTTCGAAGAAATTATTCCTGCGCCGGCTGCAGAAGCTCGTACCTACCCTATCCATGGATGATATTACACCTGGCCGCGCAGGTGTCCGCGCCATGGCCCTTGACAATGACGGCAACATGATAGATGATTTTAAAATCGTTTACCATGGAAATGCCCTGCACGTGCTGAATGCACCTTCTCCTGCAGCTACTGCATCGCTTGCAATCGGCAACGCGATCAGGGAAATGGCTGAGCAGCATTTTAAGCTCTGACAAACAGGAAGAGATGGAAGAACGAACATTAAAGCTGTCACCGGAACAGGCTCTTGTAAAAGCCCGGAAATACTGTGCTTACCAGGAACGGAGCCAGCAGGAAGTGCGCGACAAGCTATACTCGCTTGGACT
>Ga0190272_10001686_pt1 | contig 10570 bp, 6 predicted proteins | sample Popmic504T_FD_133746 | JGI IMG/M metagenome (GOLD analysis project Ga0190272, IMG submission 133746) | Populus adjacent soil microbial communities from riparian zone of Shoshone River, Wyoming, USA - 504 T | ecosystem: Environmental > Terrestrial > Soil > Riparian zone | place: USA: Wyoming...
CGCTTCCACCCGCGCTGCCCGCGCGCGTTCGTGCCCTGCCCGACCTTCCGCCCCGAGTTGCAGCCGGAGGCAAAGTCGGAGGTTGCCTGCTGGCTCTACCATCCGTTCCCGGTGCAGGCGGAGGCGGTATGAGCGCGGTCCTTGACGCCGCCGCTCCGGCCGAGACGAAATACGCGCTGGTCGAGGTGCGGAACCTCGGCCGCATCTTCGATGTATCGAAGCCCTGGCTCAATCGTGTCACCGAACGCCTGCCGCGCCGGCTGCTCACCGCCGCCGCCGAGGTGACGTTCTCGATCAACAAGCGCGAGACCTTCGCGCTGGTCGGCGAATCCGGCTCGGGAAAATCCACCGTCGCCAAGATGGTGGTCGGGCTGATCCCGCCCTCGACCGGCGAAGTCATCATCGACGGCGTGTCGATGAGCAATCCCAAGCACGATGCGGACCGGCGCCGCCTGCGCCGCCGTATCCAGATGGTGTTCCAGGACCCTTACGCGAGCCTCAATCCGCGCTGGCGCGCGCTCGATATCGTGGCCGAACCGATCCGCGCCTTCGGCATTGCGCAGAGCGACGCCGACACCGCGCAGCAGGTCGGCGACCTGTTGAAACTGGTCGGTCTCGATCCGGCCGACGGCGCGAAGTATCCGCACGAGTTTTCCGGCGGCCAGCGCCAGCGCATCGCGATCGCCCGCGCGCTTGCCTGCAATCCGGAATTCATCGTGTGCGACGAGCCGACATCGGCGCTCGATGTCTCGGTGCAGGCGCAGATTCTCAATCTGATGCGCGACCTGCAGGATCGCCTCGGCCTCACCTACCTGTTCATCAGTCACAATCTCGCGGTGGTGCGCCACATGGCGAACCGCATCGGCGTGATGTACCTCGGCCGCCTGGTCGAGGTCGCGCCGGCGCGCGAGATGTTCCGTGCGCCGAAACATCCCTATACGCGCATGCTGCTCGACGCGGTGCCGGACCTCGATCTCACCGGGCGCAAGCGCAAGCCGGTCGAGGGCGAGGTGCCGAACCCGATCGATCCGCCGCCCGGCTGTCCGTTCCATCCGCGCTGCCCGTTCGCGAACGAGCGCTGCCGGATCGAGTTGCCGCTCCCGATCCAGGCCGGGGATGCGACGGTGCGCTGTCATGCGGTCGAGGAAGGGCGGATCTAGCCTCGTCGCCGAGCGGCGCGCACCGCGGCAGGAAGACCAATGGACGTTCTGTTCGGTTTCATGCTCGCGGCGTTTGCGCTTGCGGGCAGTCCCGGTCCTGCGACCTTGAGCCTTGCCGCCACCGGCGCAGCGTTCGGGGCGCGGCGCGGCCTTCCCTACATGCTCGGGATCGACATCGGCATGGTCGGCGTGATGGCGATCACGGCGAGCGGCGTCGTCGGCGTCCTGCTGGCCGTGCCGGGCGCGACGCCGATCGTTTCGGTGCTGGCGGGGGCGTATTTCCTCTACCTCGCCTGGCGCATCGCCACAGCGCCGCCGCTCTCGGAAGCCACCGCGGAGCAAAGCCCGCCCTCGTTCGCGGCTGGCTTGCTGCTGTCGCTGATCAATCCCAAGGGCTATGCCGCAATGGCGGCGCTGTTCTCCGGTTTCGTGCTGGTGCGCGAGCGCCTCGTGCTCGATGTCGCGGTGAAGTTGATCGTGCTCGCCGCGATCATCGCAACCGTCAATCTCGCGTGGCTCACCGCCGGCGCCGGCCTCACGCGCTTCTTTCGCGAACCGAGGACGAACCGCATCGTCAACGTGATTTTCGCGATCCTGCTGATCGCGTCCGTGGCTGTTGCGCTGCTGTTCTGACCGCTTGACCCTGCTTGGGCGTGCCCCTACACACCCGAAATGGGAGCGCGTAGCTCAGTCGGTAGAGCATTTGACTTTTAATCAAAGGGTCCCGGGTTCGAATCCCGGCGCGCTCACCAGATAAATCAAAGACTTACGGGTTCATGCGAAGAAATCAGTTTTCCAGATTTCTTGCGGGGTAACGCCTGGGGTAACAAAATTGGGCGTCGAGATGTCGCAGGAGTCTTCGCAAGCAGTAGCCCCTCGGTTCTTGCGCTCTACCGTGGACTTCAGCCCAGCGTTCTCGAATTTTCACCTGCCCGCACCAGATCAAGAGCCGCAAGCACCCGCTCCGGTGTCATCGGCATGCGCGTTACGCGCGCGCCGGTCGCCCTGGCGATCGCGTTGGCGACGGCAGCGGCCGGCGGCACGATCGGCACCTCACCCACCCCACGAACGCCGTAAGGCACGTTCGGCACCGGTGTCTCCACGATGACACATTCGATCCGAGGCACGTCGAGCGCAGTCGGCATTCGATAGTCGAGAAGGCTTGCGTTGCGCAGACGCCCGTCAGGCCCGTAGTCAAACCCCTCCATCAGCGCCCACCCCAATCCCTGGACCACGCTGCCTTCGATCTGGCCCTCGACCGCAGCCGGATTGAGCGCAAGCCCCACGTCCTGGAACGCCGTGTAGCGCAGCACCGTCACCAATCCGGTCTTGGGATCCACCTCGACGTCACAAACGTGCGCGCCGATTTCGACGCCGAGCGGCAGCTTCGTGGAGACCCCTCGGCCCACGATGGCGCCGTCGGTCAGCGTCGCCTTCATTAGTTCCGCCAGCGAGATCGCTGCGCCGCCCGTTCGCGCCCGAAACGTGCCGCTCGCATAATCGAGCTGCTCGGCCGGGCATTGCAGTGTCTCGGCGGCTCGGCGCCGCAATTGCTCCAGTGCGTCACGGCTCGCCTCAACGAGCGCCGCCGTCATCGTGCGCGCGACGCGGCTGCCGGCTGCGCCATCGCTATAGCCGACCGATTTGGAGTCACCTGTGTGGATATGGATGTCCTCCACCGTCAGCCCGAACTCCTCGGCCACCACCTGCGCCATGGTGGTGCGCGTGCCGGAAAGGTCGACGGCGCCCATCGTCACCATCGGGCGGCCGTCGCCGGCGATCGTGATGTGCCCCGCCGAGGTCATGGACGTGCCACGCCAATAGCCCAGTGCAAGCCCGCGTCCGCGCGGCAGGCGGCCCTCGGGTAGCGGATCTCGCCAGCAGGCGTGCTCGCGCACGCGCTCAAGGATTGTGGTGAGCCCGATCGAGGGAAACGGCGTGCCGATCGGCATTGTGCTGCCGGTTACCGACGCGTTGCGCAGGCGAAACTCCAGCGGATCCATGCCGAGTTGCTGGCATAGCATGTCCATCGCCTGCTCCATGGCGAAGGCCGCCTGGATGCCGACGGGTGCGCGATAGGCCTCTGTGCGTGGCTTGTTGGTGACGACGTCGCAGCCCTGCAGATCGAGATTCGGGCATTGGTAGAGCGCGGCCGAGGCCTGCATCACGAGTGAAGGGCTTAGCCCCGGCAATCCGCCCGCATCGAGCCGATAGTTGCCCGTGATGGCGGTGAGCCGTTCCTCCTTGTCTGCGCCCACTGCGATATCGATCAGCGCTCCCGCGGCAGGGCCCGAGCCGCCTTGAAGCACCTCCTCGCGCGACAGCACGAGCTTCACGGCTCGCCGGCATTTCTGCGAGAGGAGCACCGCCACGGCTTCACCGTGGATGGCGATCTTGCCGCCGAAGCCACCGCCGATCTCCATCGGCACGACCTTGAGCTTCGACGCCGGCAGGTCGAGCATCGCAGAAATCATTAGCTCCGCGGTGAACTGCCCCTGGGTGGAGGCCCACACGGTGGCAAAACCATTGGCGTCGACCTGCGCGACCACCGCCTGCGGTTCGAGATAGCCTTGGTGTGCCGTGTCAACATGCACGCTCAGGCGTGCTGTCGCCGCAGCCGCCGCAAGCGCACCCTGCCCATCGCCGCGTGCAATCACGATGCGCGAGCAGACATTGCTCGGGGTTCGCGGGCGCGGCTCAATGCCCTTGGTCAGGACGTAGTCATGCAGCACAGGAGCATCGGCCGCCATCGCGGCCGCAATATCGAGCACGGCCGGCAGCGGCTCGTAGCCCACCTCGATCAGCGCCAGAGCGGCTTCGGCAACGTGCACGTCCACGGCGGCGACAGCCGCGACAGGCTGCCCGACCCAGTGAACCTTGCGGCGCGCCATGTTGATCTGCGCCACCATCCACATGTCGTAGCCGACCTCGCCCATCGGGATCGTGGCGCCCACCGGCAGTTCGGGAAAATCCACGGCGCTCACCACCGCCAACACGCCGCGCAGAGCGGCCGCGCGGGTCGTATCAATGCGCAGGATGCGCGCATGAGCGTGCGGGCTGCGCAATAGCCGGGCGTACACCATTCCCGGCAGCGCAAGGTCCGCCGGATAGCGTGCCTCTCCGGTAACGCGCTCGCGCGCATCGACTCGCGGCAACCGTTGGCCAATCACCTTGAGCGCGGGCGTGGCTTCAACTCCATCGCTCATCGACTCGGCCCCTGCCCCACCGCGTTCGGCGGCTACCGCCGCTATAGCCTCAACGATCTTTCCATAACCTGTGCAACGGCAGAGATTGCCTGCGATCGCGTGTCGGATCTGCGCTTCACTCGGGCGTGGGTTCTCGTCGAGCAGTGCCTTGGCGGCGAGCACGATGCCCGGCGTGCAAAAGCCGCACTGGGTGCCGCCATGCTCGACCAGCGCCTGCTGCAGCGGATGCAATTGGCCGCCGACGGAAAGCCCCTCGATCGTGGTGATGCTGCGGCCCGGCACTTCGAGTGCCAGCACCAGACACGCATTGATGGGCGCGCCGTCCATCAGCACCGTGCAGGTGCCGCAGTTGCCGTTGCCACAGCCTTCCTTGGTGCCGGTCAGGCCGAGCCGATCGCGCAACAGATCGAGCAGCGTGTCGCGCGTGTCGGCGAGCAAGCTACGCTCCTCGCCGTTGATGGTGCAATTCAGGAGCGCCTTCATGCGACCGCGACCTCCAAACCGAGCCTGCGGCCGCAATCGGCGAGTGCGCGCGCAACCAGCACCGCTACCAAAGTGGTGCGATAGCCGGCGGTGCCGCGCGTATCCGAGATTGGGCGCGCATCTTGCGCAGCGCACCGGCCGGTAACCTCGAACAGCGCGGCGTCCGGCCGCTCTCCCAAAAGCTTTCTTTCGGCAGTCGGCGCGCGGATCGGTGTCGGCGCAACCGAGGCGAGCGCCACCCGCGCCTCCGCGATGGAGCCGTCAGCCCCGAGCCGCAGCCATGCCGCAGCGCCTGCGATTGCGATATCCATCTCGCGACGCGGCGTAAACCGCAGATAGGCCCCGGCCGTTCGGGGCGCGACCGGTGGCAGCCGGATCGCGACCATGAGTTCGCCCGGTGCGAGCGTGGTGCGGCCCGGCCCCGCGAAAATCGCCTCGACCGGTATCTCCCGCGTTCCCTCCGGGCCGGCAATCAGCGCCTGCGCTCCATGACAGATCAGCGCCGGCACGCCATCCGCCGACGGCGCCGCGTTGCAGATGTTGCCACCAAGGCTCGCGCGGTTCTGCACCTGCACGCCGCCGATCAACTGCGCGGACTCGGCAACCGCCGGGTAACCGGCCGCAATGGCCGCATGCCGTGCGATCGCCGTCGCCGACACCGCCGCACCGATCGACACGCTGCCGTCGGGCAGCAGCGTGATCGTGGTCATCTCGGGAATATGCTTCAGGTCGACGATGTGCGCGGCCCGGCGCCGCCCCTCACGCAACTGCGGCACGAGGTCGGTGCCACCGGCCAGCGCGCGCGCATCATCCGCGCCCATCGCCACAATGGCCTCGTCGATGGTTTCGGGCCGCTTGTAGATGAAGTCCTGCAATGGCCTGCTCCGCTGTAGAGCGAATAGACTACGACACTTGAGAAATGATTGCCGCTGCAAATCGATCGTGGGCACACTGCCTGAGGCTGCCGCGGCGTCAGGGCCAACTGATTTTCAAGGATGGGGTCGACTGACTTGGCACGATGCGATCGAAGGCGTAGACCGCGCAATCAGAAATTCATCCAGATAGATCGCGCATTTCAGTCGCCAGCATGCCCCAATCGGGAGTCGGCGGCAGGGCGCGGCACGATCACCCGGGTAACAGGATGGACTCGGCTAGATCGGAAAGGTACCCCGCAGTTACCGGGCAGTACGTCTGGGGCATCCTCAACGCACTCGCCACAGGAGAGGCCATGGGCAGAACGCTTCCAAAGGCATCGCAAAATCCACCGACCTGGCACTTCGACCCCGCCCACTCGATTTGTCGTTGATCCGCATCGCGTCACCAGTGACCACGATGTATCCTTGATATGATCGAACGTGCAGAAGAGACAATGGATCAGGCGAATGCACCGTTTCAATTGGAAGAGGCAACGATCGCCGAGATGCAGGCGGCGATCCGGTCCGGCACGACCACTCTCGTGCAGATCGTGCAGCGTTACATCGATCGTGCGCGGGCCTATAACGGTGTCTCAAGCCTGCTGCTGACCGAGGACGGCACGCCAGTGCCAGAGACGATCGGCGCAGTGCGCGCGAAATCGCCGCTGCGCTTTCCGACCGAGACCGTGAAAGCCTCAACGATCCTGCCCGATCTTGACAAGTATCAGGGGACGCCACTCGAATTCGGCCGCATGGAAGCGACCGCGTCCGATCCGACTGTGCTGCAGCAATACGGCATGATTGTCGGCAAGCCGAATGCAGGTCAAGTCAACGCGCTTGGGACGCTCAACATTCGCGGCGAGCGCTCCGTGACCTGCAAGGGCGTTTTCGATGGGCATCCGTCGACGGGGCCGCTGCCGAAGGGCGCGCCGCCGGTGTGCGAATTCTTCCGCCAGCAGCCGGACGCACTGGAGCGCGCCGCCGAATTGGACGCGCAATTCGGCAAGAATCCCGATCTTGAGAAAATGCCGATGTATGGCGTCGTTTTCTCGTTCAAGGATTCCTTTGACACCAAAGACATGCGCTCGACCGGCGCTGGCGACGCGGAGTATGACATCGATTTCCCCGCACGCGATCACGTGCTTGTCGATCAGTTGCGCCGCAAGGGCGCGATCATTTTCGCCAAAGCGGTGAACACCGAATACAACGGCCGGGCGGGCGATCCCGGTGGGCGTCACAAGCCAAACAAGGTGCTGGCCTCGACGCTCGGTTACCAGCGCAGCAGCTGGGCCGGGAATCCGTCCAACCCATATGATACGACGCGCTCGGCGTCGCTCGGCTCCAGTTCTGGCTCCGCGCTTTCGGTGAGCATCAATCTGGTGATGGCAAGTCTTGGCGAGGAGACGCGCGCATCCTGCCGCGGTCCGTCCAACCACAATGCGGTTGCGCTCATATTGCCGCACAAGGCGATGCTCGGCTTCGATGGCGGTGCGATCGGCGCCGACATCTATTGCGATCGCAGCGGCATTCATGCGCGCTCGATCGTCGACTGCGCTAAAATTCTTGATGCGCTGAAGGACCCGGTCGAAGGCTATTACGATCCGCGCGATCCATTCACGACCGTACCGCGCTCGTCCATTCTCGCTACGCCGTACGCCGATCACACCAGGATTCCGCGCACGCCTCGCGCGCTGCGCGACATGCGAATCGGCGTGATCCGGGAATCCATGATCATCCCGAAAGGATCGAAGACCGAGGAGCCCATCGTCACGGCGGTGGCGCACGAGATCAAGGATGTGCTTGGTGGCAAGCTTGGCGCAGCGCTGGTCGAGTCAACCGATCCGCTGTGGACGCGCGATCCCGACATCGAGGTGATGAAGGTCGATTACCGCCGCGCGCTGGCGCAACTCGTTCCGCTGTTCATGCCGGACCTGTTGTTCCGGCTCGGCAGGGACGGCCAGCCGGTGTTCAAAGAGTTTGCTGCGGCCATCGCGCCGACCGAATTTCTGCCAGGTAAAGTGTTCGGCGGCGGCAAGATGCAGTCGATCGACTATTGCGTCGCGCTGGCCGAAGGCCGCATCGCGCCGCCGTCAAATCTCGATCTTGGCACCATCCAGAATCAGGAACTCGCCAACACATTTCGCTTCCACATCTCGCAATATCTGATGCGCCGCGCCGCCGACTGGAATGCGGCCGGCTTCGAGGAAACGCTGAACGACTGGGCTTCGCTCAATGCGCGTTCCAAGTTCTGGGGCGACGACCAGCGGGCCGCGTTCAAGAATTGGGAAGAGGTGAGCGACCCGCGCAACAAGTTGGACGGGCGTCAGGGCGTCAACGAGCGCATCATGTTGCGCGAGCTGCTGCGCCGCGCCGACATGATGGTGATCCTCGAGAACAAGCTCGACGCTCTGGTGCGCCTGCACACGCCGTGGGCGCCGGGCCTGATCGGCCATCCCCATCAATACGACCTGCCCGCCAATCTCAGCCCGGAATCCCTGAGTGGACCGAACGCGGGTTTGACTGAAGTGCTGATACCCGCGGGCTATGTGACGACGACCTATGACCCGGTGTTCAAGCTGAGCGATGACTGCAAGCGTTACGTTTCAGCACCGTCCCGTGTGCCGACGCAACTCGCCGCGCCCGGCCTGCCGTTCTCGCTCGTGTTTCGCTGCGAGCCCGGCAAGGAGGATGTCATCCTCAAAATTGCTTCGGCCTATGAAGCCGCCTCGAAGCGGCGCATTCCGCCGCCGGCATTCGGGCCGCTGCCGGGATAACTACACGCCCTCCAGATTCGGCACATCGATCCAGCGCCGCTCGCGATCGCTTTGGTAACATACCTCAGTGAGCTGCACGTCCTTCGCGCCTTCGAGCGCCGTCGAACGCAATGGCTCGCCACCCGCCACGTGGCGCAGAAACTGCTCCCAGCCGTGACGATAACTGTTCTTGAACGGTTCGATCTCGGGCACTTCCTGCCATTGCGCATCGAAGTCCATCGCCTGCGGGACTTCGACATCCCACATCGGCTTGGGCGTCTCGGCGAGTGACTGAACGAAGCATTTGTGGCCGCCGGCCAGCGCCGAACCGAGTGTGCCGTCGATCTGAACCTGAATGAGGTCGTCGCGCTTCACGCGCGATGCCCATGAGGTCGTGACCTGCGCCAGCGCGCCGCTCTCGAACTCGAACGTGGCGAACACTTCATCTTCGACATCCACATTAAAAGGTCTGCCCATCTCGTCCCGGCGCTTTGGCTGCTGCGTTATCCTGCGGCACGATACAGCCTTGATCGGTCCGATCAGACTCGAAAGCAAATAGCGCCAGTGCGGATACATATCGAGCACGAGTCCGCCCCCGTCCGCCTTGCGATAATTCCAGCTTGAGCGCTGCGCCGGATAAAGCTCGCCGTCGAACACCCACCAGCCGGCTTCCAGCCGCGCAGACAGGATGCGGCCGAGGAAGCCAGAGTCACGCACCTTATGAAGCTTGTGGAAGCCCGGCAGATAGACCTTGTCCTGCACGGCGGCCGCTTTTACGCCCGCGTCCCTCGCGGCGCGCACGATCTTCATCGCTTCGGCCGATGAATTGGCCATCGGCTTTTCCAGATAGATGTGCTTGCCGGCCGCAATAGCGCGCAGTGCGCGCTCCAGGCGTCCGCCGGTCGCCGCAACATCGAAATAGATGTCGATCGTCTTGTCGGCGAGCGTCGCAGCCGTGTCGGCTGACCATTGCAGCTCGCCATGCGCGGCGGCAAGCGCGGCAAGCTTTTCCGGGTTGCGCCCGAGCAGCAGCGGTTCCGGCATCAGTCTGTTGCCGTCGCGCAGCGCCAATCCGCCTTCGTTGCGGATCGCCAGGATTGAGCGGATCAAGTGTTGGTTGGTGCCGAGGCGTCCGGTGACGCCGTCCATCGCGATGCGAAGCGTTTTTGTAGCCATGAGATTCAGGGTCTGTTGTCAGGTGGGACGATGCAGTTCAGTGCGCTGCCGCGTGACAGTGCGCTTGCCGTGTTTGAACACCGCGATCGGCTCGCGCAACTCGGCGACCGCCTGACGCGGGCTCGTCGCGTCGAGCACCGCGACGTCGGCAGGATTGCCGACCTTGATGCCGTAGTCGGCCAGATTCATCAGTTTCGCCGACCGCGAGGTGAGCATCTCGAAGCATTCGGCGATCCGCTCGGCCTGGCCGACCTGAAGAGTGTTCGCATGCAGGTTCGCCATGCGGACCAGCGAGCCGTCGCCAAAGGGCGTGAACGGATTGAGGATGTTGTTGCTCGACAGCGAGCAATTGCAGCCATGCTCGACGAACAGGTTGGCGTCCACGAGCCCGCGCCGCACGTTGTAATTGCGCTCGCGCCCCATCAGGAACAGGTCGGTTGCCGGGAGGATCGTCACCGCGACACCAGTGTCGCCGAGGCGCTTCGCCCATTCCTTCTGCTTTTCTGGCTCCATCGTGGACAGCTTGGTGGCGTGGCCGATCGCGACGCGGCCGCCCCATTTGTATTTCTCCGTCAGCTCGCAGACCAGGATGCTGTCGAGCCCTTCCGGGGAGTGGCCGGAGTCCAGATGCATGTCGATATCGGCGTCGAATTCGCGCGCGAGTTCAAACACGCGGTTGATCTGCCCGGCATGGTCGGTGTCGTAGTTCGGCGCCGCGCCAACAACCCGCGCGCCTCGCTTAAGCGCCTCGACCATCAGCTCGTCGGTGCCGGGATTGTTGGTCAGTCCCTCCTGCGGCATCACGCAGATTTCGATGTCGATCGCCCATTTGTATTCGTCGACCAGCGCCTGCACGCCCTCAAAGCCGCGAATGCCGA
>Ga0190272_10001687_pt1 | contig 10567 bp, 12 predicted proteins | sample Popmic504T_FD_133746 | JGI IMG/M metagenome (GOLD analysis project Ga0190272, IMG submission 133746) | Populus adjacent soil microbial communities from riparian zone of Shoshone River, Wyoming, USA - 504 T | ecosystem: Environmental > Terrestrial > Soil > Riparian zone | place: USA: Wyoming...
CAGCTGGCACGAGGCACAGCCTTTCCGCACAATCATGCGGCGAGGCCGGAAAAAGTTTTGTATTCATCTTGAGTGTTTCGCCCTTACTTACGTGCGGGCTTATGCAAAGAGCTGTTCGCGCTTCGCGCTCACCAGGGAGCGGGTCGCTCCCCGGACAGCCGCCGGGTCGGCGGCGGTACAGTCGAGAACCACCCCGTCATTCAATTTGGGATTTGGGATTGCGGATTTCGGATTGAAGAAAAAGAACCACCCCGTCAGTGCGGGCGAGCCGCCCGCGCTCCCAGCTTTACGGAGCTTTTGGCCGCGCTGCGTATTCCTTTTTTAGGCGCATGATCACGCGCGGGTTCGTTGCCTTTTCGAGCAGCGGGGCGATGGCCGGCTTTCGTCCCATAAGGGCGAGATCGAGGGGCGATCTTCCGTTTTCATCGATTACATTCGCGTCGCTTCCGGCCGCCAGGAGCATGACCGTGATCCTTTCGTCCCGGTTAAACTCAGCGGCGGCGTGCAGAGCGGTAACGCCGTTTTTCGGTCGAAAATTGACGTCGACGTTATAGTGATTGATCAGCATCTCGACAATCTCGACATTGCTCATTTGCACTGCCCACCGGAGCGGCGTTCCGCCATACATGGATTCGGCAAAATTCGGATCCGCGCCGGCCTCGAGCAAAAGCTTTGCTATATCGGTCTTTTTATTCCGAATGGCCAAAATCAGCGTCGTTTCATCCTTTCTTTCAAAATTCAACCCCGCACCGCGCTTGATCAGATCGCGCACGGCCGTTTCGCTGCCTAAGCGCACGGCGTCAAATAACTCTGCGGCTTCCTTGTCTATGGCTTTCATGGCGCCCGCCATTTGGTCCTGACCCGGAGAGGCGGGCCCGACACCCGCCGCCGCGCCGCCTGCGCCGATATTGATCTGAAAGAGCTTATCGCCCTTGAACATGAATTCGACGCCCGGATAGGTCAGGTGGACGATCTCGATCTTTGTTTTGTACTCGTTATAGGCTTCGCGTTTTAGGGGAGTGCCGTACGCGCGGGTCACCTCGGCCACGCTCGTTTTCCAGGCGAGCCCTTTATCGGGCTGGCCCTGGCAGGACCCGAAAGTAATGGAGCCCGACGCATACAGCAGCGCGTCACCAATAAATCTCAAATGGATAACGCGCAGGCCCTGCGTTTGATAGACCACCACCACGCCTTTCCTGTAATAACTGCCGTAACTCTCGTTTGGGGGAAAGCTGGAGTCCTCAAAATATTCGGGCTTTCCGAGAGCAGCTTCGACCTCCTCCCGTGTCGAACCTATCCGCGCATTGCCCCAGCCTCTTCCGGCAACGATCGCGGAGGCGGACGGCGCCGGATTTGGACCGTAGGGTTGGGCATACAGGCCGATGGCGGAGGTAAAAACCAGTAGAAGTACCAGAAAGAGGTAGTACAGTTTTTTCATATTAAAAATATTCTGTGAATAAGAGGATTCGAGCCGATCTCAGGTCCCGCCTTTACTATTACACGATAAGAGGGCGGAACGGATCAGTTTTTTATAATACTAAACTACCCGTTGTTTTCGAAATGCGGTACCAGTGATGGAGCCGTTCGGTAAAATAATTCACGCAGCCAGGGGCAGCGAACCCCGAATGCACTCTAATTTCTTTAAAAATCGGCAACTTTGTGAGATATTTTAACGTTAGACAATGCAGAAGGAGATTGCAAAATGAGTATTTTCGAAAAGATCAAGGAAGAAGCATTAAATCAGTTTATCGAGGTCATCGAATGGCTGGATAACACAGGGGATACTATCCTTTATCGTTTCCCGGTACACGGGCAGGAGATCAAAAACGGCGCGCAGCTGATCGTTCGCGAATCGCAGACGGCGGTTTTTGTTTTCGAGGGCCAGGTAGCGGATGTTTTTACCCCCGGACGCTACACGATTGAAGGCGGAAACACGCCGATCCTATCCAAGCTCGGCGCATGGAAATTCGGTTTTAACTCGCCGATCAAATCGGAAGTCTATTTTGTAAACACCAAGCAGTTCACGGATATGAAATGGGGAACATCGAACCCCATTATGCTGCGCGACGCGGATTTCGGGATAGTACGCCTGCGGGCCTTCGGCGCTTACAGCCTGCGCGTTGCCGACCCGGCGGAATTTATCAAGCAGATCGCCGGCACAAACGCCCATTTCCAGACCGAGGACATCGACGGCCAGCTAAAACGCGCGATCGTTACCGAATTTTCGGACGCGCTGGGCGAGATGAAGATCCCGGCGCTCGACCTGGCCGCGCAGTACAAGGAGCTCGGCGAGGCCATCCGCGCGAAGATAAACGAGGATTTCTCGGGTTATGGTCTCGAGGTAACGAAATTCTACGTCGAGAACATCAGTCTTCCGCCGGAAGTGGAAGCGGCGATGGACAAACGCGCTTCGATGGGCGCGCTCGGCGATGCTCAGAAATATATGCAGTTTCAGGCGGCTGACGCCCTGCGCGATGCAGCCCAGAATGAAGGCGGCGGCGCGGGATTAGGCGCGGGACTCGGCGCCGGGTTTGCCGTCGGTAACCAGATGGCAAACGTCTTCGGCGGCGGCCAGGGACCCGGAGGCGGTCAGGGCGGTGGCGCGGCGACGGTTCCATGCCCGGCCTGCGGAAAGCAAAATGCCACGGGTGTAAAATTCTGTTCGGACTGCGGCGGCAAGATGGAAGTGGCGAAGGTCCCATGTGTTAAATGCGGGGCCGAGCTGCGCGAGGGCGCCAAGTTCTGCTCGGAATGCGGATCGAGCCAGGAAAAGGCCAAGTGCGCAAATTGCCAGCACGAACTCGCGCCGGGCGCGAAATTCTGCCCAGAATGCGGTACGAAAACGGAAGCAGCCGGGTAGAGCGTTTTCAATCGGTTTTGTTTCAAAAAGGCATTTTCGGAAATCTCCGGGGATGCCTTTTTATTTCTGCACCCGGTCGGCGAAGTGATCTTCACCGCGGTACCGGAGGTTGACCTTTACGGCAGTTCCCTTTTCACCAAATGTAAAGATCACCTTGCCGTCGCGGAAAGGAAAATAAAACTCGGTCGGCGAAAGCGGTATCCAACCGGCGATGAATTCCAGATCTCCTTTGGCATCGGTCATTTTGCCGGTCAGGTAATCCGGTTCGTTTTTTACGATCAGCGTCTTCCCGTCCGCGGTCTTGTACTCGCCTTCGAGGGCGGCGATCTGTGTCACGTCGAGCTTTACAACAGTCCCGCTTACCGGCAAGTCATACGGCAGGCCAAGGACGATAGCTGTTATATCGCGCGTAACGGAGCTCATCCGGGTGCGGTCGAGATTGGAGAGGATAATTATTGTCAGCTTGTCATCGGGGAATTTGATGAACTCCGAAACATGACCGGGCAATACGCCGTTATGCCTGTACTTCCGGCGGTTGAATTCGTTATAGATAAACCAGCCGTCACCATAGGAACCTTTTCCCGGTGTAAAGACCCGGGCGATGATCTCAGGGGAAACAGGGGACCTCCCGTCCATCACCAGGCTCCAGCGAAACAGGTCGTCCACCGTACTGTAAAGCCCGCCATCGCCCGCGGGTGAAGAAAGCGTGAGCCGCCGTTCTTTTTTTACCAGCCCGCCGGTAAGTGAAAACCCGCCGACCGCTTTTTCCCAACCGATATCACCGTGCGTATATCCGAAAGCCAGGTTTTTCGGCGGGTGTTTTATGTCGAAGAACCCGGAACTTGTCATGCCCGCTGGTTTGAGAAGGCTCTTCCAGGCGAAACGCCCAAGCGTTTGTTTTGATACCTTCTCGACGATAAGACCGAGAACGATATAGCCGGTGTTGCTGTATTTGAACTGCGCGCCGGGCGCAAAATCGAGCGGCAGCTTTTTCGCGTTTTCCACGATCCGGGTCGAAGTGTTCTCACCGGTCATAAATTCAAAATACTTTTCGGACCCCATGCCGAGCTTTTCCTCGTAATCCGGGATTCCGGATACGTGCCGGATCAAATTGTCGATAGTGATAAGTTTCCAGGCGTCCGGGCAATTTTCCAGGTAGCTGCAAATGGGATCGTCCAGCTTTAATTTGCCCCGCTCGCTTAGCTTCAGGACCGCCATCGCCGTGAACATCTTGGAAATGGACGCTACCATTTGCCTGGTTTCGGGCGTAAACGACAGTTTTTTCTCGACGTCGGCAAATCCATAGCCCTTGCGAAAGATAAACTCGTCGCCCCGGGCCACAAGTACGGCGCCGCTAAAACGGCCGAGCTCAGTTCGAGCGGCGATATATTTATCTATCGCCTGGGCGATGTTTCGGTTTTGGGCGTTAGATGGAACGAGGAGAAGCAAAAGAGATATTACGGCAAAGAAAAAATTCTTCATAATGGTCGCAAAAAGTAACAGGTCGGAGAAGTTGGAACTGTATTTATTAAGACGCTGACCTCGCAGAATGAGTTACAATGAGGCGGTGGAAAGCGAAGTCCGGCACAAAATTAATTACTTTTGTGTCCTTTGTGACTTTGCCAACCCGCGAGGCTATTTAAGGCATCGGCAAATTAGGTCTATAATATTGCCGGCGCCTTTAAATTTTCTATTATGAAAATTCTTTTCCTCATTTTTACGGTCTTTTCGTTAAGCGCCGGTGTTTTCGCGCAGGAGCCGATCGAGCCGGGAAGGCTTGAGGAATCCCTTATATATATTCGCGAGGGTTCGGAACTGCTGCGGCCTAAAAAACCCCCGCTCGATGAGGTCCGGAACCAACTGGAAACGAAAATGTTTTATGATGACGGCGGCGAAGTCGTTCCCGCAGAATACGGGAATGATTTCGGTTTCGGATTCAAAAGATTTTATTACGAGCGGCCGGGAGGTTACTGTCATCTTTACGCTAGCGGTTTTACATTGTATAAAGATTATGCCCGATTCAGGGTCGGAATGGATTGCGGCGAGAATTGGAAACGTATACGAGAGCCCATTATAGCGGTCTGGAAGGAAGCAGGCGGCCTGGCATTTCAGGAAGTGCGGGACGGGATTTTCTCGGAAACATCTAATAATGAAGTTATCGAAAGATACAAGGGTGATGTTTCCAAAGCGCTCGGTCCGATGAAGCCGATTCCTGTGCCGCCTAAATTGGAGAAATACTACAACTTACTGATCGACCCCCTGGAAAACTCCGTGGTAGGAACCGGGTTTTGCGGCGTCCCGGGCAGAATTCCCGAGGGCCGGGAGGCGATCGACCTTTTTATTGCGGCAAAAAGGACAGATCTTTTGGAAAATATCCTGCGCGGCTACAATCCGGGCGGGAGGATCTACGCTGCCCTCGCCCTCTTTAAAATGGAGAAGGGCGGCATAAAACTAGACCCCAAAACACGCGATACTATAGAAAGGGTCGGGAATCTGGATAGCCGCATAACGGTTTGCCCCGGCATTAAGGTCTCCGATCATCCGGGGAAAGATGTCTTAAAATTAATTAATTTGTAAACACTTGGAGAATTGATAATGGCGATAAGCCCTGAACTTTTAGAAATATTACGCTGCCCGAAATGTAAGGCGAAGGTTGAGCTTAAACCCGACCAAAGCAGCCTGAAATGTGTAAACCCGGAATGCGCGCTTGTGTACCCGGTGCGTGACGAGATCCCGGTAATGCTTATCGAAGAAGCAACGGTCGAACAAACCGAAACCTAAAGCATGGACAGCGTGGCCCGTTACAACCAGGAACGATGGAAGGCGCTGGCGGGGGCGAACGCACTTTTTTCGCGCGCCAAGCTGGACCTGGATGCGAAAACGGCGCGGAATTCGATCGCCTGGGTGGATTTTTTTGGTGATCTTGCGGGACGCGATGTTCTTTGCCTGGCCGGCGGCGGAGGACAGCAATCGGCGGCATTTGCCCTGCTGGGGGCCAATGTCACGGTAGTCGATCTTTCGGGTGAGCAGCTCGAAAGAGATGAAGAGGCTGCCCGGCACTACGGCCTTTCGGTCAAAACCGTGCAGGCCGATATGCGCGATCTTTCGGCCCTAGCAGCCGGCTCTTTCGATATTGTCTATCACCCGTATTCGATCAATTTCGTACCCGATTGCCGTGAAGTTTTCAAGGAGGCCGCCCGCGTTTTACAGCCCGAAGGAAATTATCATGTCGTCTTCGCGAATCCTTTTACGATGTCCACCCGGCAGTCAGACTGGAACGGGGCCGGTTATGTTTTGAAATGGGCGTATACCGCCGGGGCTGCCATCACGTACGAGGACCAGGACTGGGTCTACGACCGCGGGACCGCTCCCGCGATCCAGCAGCCTATCGAATATCGGCACACTCTCGCAACGATCGTGAACGAACTGGTCGCGGCGGGTTTTTCGATCCGGCAGCTATCGGACAATCTTGATATGCACCCTGATGAGCAAGCGACGCCGGGCTCGTGGGAACATTACACGGCCTTTGCTCCGCCCTGGCTCAGCATCCTGTCACGCCTCGATAATTGAAAACCATCGACTGGAAAAATGTAGAACGTATTCTCGTGATTCGCCTCCGGTCGATCGGCGATACCGTTCTCAGCACGCCCTCGCTGATCGCGCTGAAGAGGTTTTTACCCGACGCGCGTGTCGACATCCTCCTGGAAAGGTGGGTAGCACCGCTGCTCGATGGGTTCGAGGCGGTAGATAACGTCCTGATCGCGGGTGATGAACTGGGCGGACGGCTGCGGACCGCACGGGAAATTCGCGGCAACAAATACAACGTCGTCTTTAATCTTCACGGCGGGACGACCGCTACATTTTTTGCCCGGGCCAGCGGGGCCCGGCACCTTGTCGGGTTCGCGAGCTATCAATATTCCTTTCTTTACAATCACCGAGTGCCGGCCGCCGTTGAATTCTGGGGGCGGAAGGAGGTCCATTCGGCCGAACAGCAGCTGGCGCTTCTCGGGTCGGTGGGCGTTCAGGTAGGGGACCTTCCCCGCTCGCGCTTGGCAGTTACTCAGGAAGCGCTCGATTCGCTAAGGAAAAAATTAACCGCAGAGGCTCGGGAGGGCGGAGTTTCTTTTGAGAAGTTTGCATTGATCCACCCGGCGGCGGCGTTTGATACCAAGCAATGGGCGGCGGAAAACTTTGCGAGGGTCGCGGAATTTCTCGCCGGGAAAGGATTGGGTACGGTAGCGGTAGCGGCGCCCGGCGAACAAGGGGTCCTGGAGGCGCTTGCCGCGCATTCGCGCGTTCCCGTTATCACCTTCGATGATCTGACGCTGCCGGAGATCACCGCGCTCGCGTCACAAGCTCGTATTTTCGTCGGCAATGATTCCGGGATAGCTCACATGGCCGCGGCGGTCGGCAGGCCGGTTGTCGTGATCTTCGGCTCCTCTAACCGCGTCCACTGGCGGCCCTGGACCGACGCCCCGAACGAGATAGTCTATGAGAAATTCGATTGCCAGCCGTGTCCCGGTCATACGTGCGAAGTATATGGGACGCCGAAATGTATTCTGGGCGTCAGGCCGGAGAGCGTTTTTGAGGCGATTGACAGGGTGTTGGAAAAGAAAATTGGTTGAAAGAAGCAAGTATATAAGAGTAACCTAGCGATATGTTGACTGAGTATATAAAAGCAGCCATGCACCAGGCTAAATACGAGATACTAGAAGATGACGGTACGTTTTATGGAAGTATTCCAGGTTTTCAAGGCGTCTATGCCAATGCGGAAACGCTTGAAGGCTGTCGGGACCAATTAGGCGAAGTACTTGAAGGGTGGATATTTCTTAATCTGGCCGATCAAACGCCGCTTCCTATTGTCGATGGTATCAATCTTGCTGTTGAGCGCGTTCGATAGCTACAAGCTTTCCCATAACGTTTTTTCGATACCAGCCTGTCGTAATATTTCGAACAAGGAAATCTCTACCGATATCGCCTTCATGGGGATTCGGAATGTAAACCTTCAATCGCCCTTTCATCATGTATTGATGATTACCACCGGAAAAAGGGCCATCAAACCCCAATTGTTCGAAATAATAGATAAGATCTTTTCTTTTTATCGGACGTAATTTTGGCATAAAACAGCTCCTAAAAAAATCCGAAATCGGATGTCTTAGGAGCTGCCGTTAGTTTCGTATATGCCGTCTTTTGCCAGAATGACGCAGTCGACGAAATTGGTTATTTAATTTGTTAACACAATATTTGAATCGCGACAAGAAATAAAAGGCGGGAAATCTGGAAACCCGCCCTTTCGTTACATGTTTCACACCAAGGGTGAAACAAGCTAATTATTTGTCCTTGAAGCAGCGGCCCTGATCAAAGGCTTACCGCTCTCGATATGAATCAGGTAGTGAGAGGTTTCAGTGTAATTCTCTTTCCCCTCCTTATCAAAGCCGGGCCATCTAACATCCACTGATAATACCCGGTTGCTGATGCGATCGAGGTTCAAAAGCTCGGGTTTGGCCGTTAGGATGCCCCGCTCGATATACCAACTGCGTGCCTGGCCGAAAAAACCTTCGACCTGTTCGGCGCTTTCAATCAGCAATACCTGTTCGTCGGAAAGGACGAGGGCCGGATACCCGTAACTTGCGGAGATCGTCTTAAGATCGCCGTCGCTAACGGCTTTCCCCAGCTTTTCCAGCATTTGCAAGACCTCGTCCTTCATAAAAGGCCTATTTCTTAGGCGTTGCCGCCACCTTCGAATTACCGTTGACCATCTGATTGGTCACCGAATCGCCCGGTTTGACCTGAAGCTCGTTCTTAACGCTCTTCACGCCTTCGATCCCTTTAGCGACCTTCTCCGCGCTGGCCTTTTGGGCGGCGCTTGCCACGGTGCCCTTCAGCGTTACGGCAGCGTCTACGACATCGACGTTGATGGTCGAATCGCGCAGATCGTCAGCGGTAGCCAATGCGGTCCGCGTCTTGAACCATATCCAGCTATCGTTCAGTCCCGACCCGATCGTGCTCGTACCCCTGTCTTTCTCACAGGCGGCCTTGTTCTTCTCATACTCTTCCTTGGTCATCTTTGAGCAGTCGACCGGCGTGGGTGTAGCGGCCGTACGATTGGCATTTGAATTTAAAATGCCGGTGTTTGCGTTTCTCATGTTCGCGTTGTTGGTGGCCGTCGATTCGCAGCCTATAAACGCCAGGGACGCGATCCCTAATACTATCGATAAAAATTTAAACCTCATTGTGGTTCCCTCCATGTCTTCTCATATGTAGTAAATAAATACAGTTGACCCAAAGTCTACTAATAAGGTGCAAATCGCATACCAGTGATGCAGGTGAGGATGTTAAATCGTTTAGCGAGAATAATTGCGGGTCCAGGTCGCCGCCGCGCACAAGAAAACTGAATCAAAACAAGACAACCGGAAGGGGGCTATAACTTGTCCCATCTTGTCCCATTTTTGTCCCAGGGTGGGACACCGACGCCACGGCCGCAAGCCGAATATTATTAATGTTTTACGCACACTGTCCCACCTTGTCCCACTTCTGGGACAACGCGCGCGCCACCCTTAAAATCGCCCGGATATCATATAAAATGACCGAATCTTCGAAATGACCCAGGACCTTAAAATCGGGTATTCCCTGGACTGCCGTTTTCAGAGTAATCTTCCCTCTTTCGCAGGACAGAAAAAAACGAACGACGTATTTGACTTTAAACAACGTTTAATAAATACTCGTTCTATTTTTCTTTCTAATTATTTTCTACTACCACGCATTTGCTCCCATCGAGAGCAGAGCACATTTTTCGGTCTCGGCTAAATGCCGAAAGTATATTCGGAGGAAAACCTAAAATGACAACCTATCTTTGGCTCTTTAAAAGAGTCTCCCTAACCTTTTGTGTATTAACAATTTCCTTTTTATTCCTGGCGGGCGCAGTATCGGCCCAAACGAACGAGGGGTTTGACGCCGGAGGCAAAACCGGCTATGCCGCGGGCAATGTGACGCTCAGCTCGGGCAGCTGGTATATGGACGATGCGCTGATAGGAAATCATGCATCGGACGTAAAGCTCGGCGCATACGCCGCGCGGGCCAAGAACACCGGCAAAGTGAGCATGAACTTTAATGTCTCGAATGCCGGGACAGTGGCCGTATCTTATGCCATCTTCGGCACGGACACGGTTTCAAGCTGGGAGCTGTGGCAATCGGCCGATAGCGGATCGAACTGGGCAAAGGTCGGCTCGACCATATCGGACGCGACAACGGGCAGCCTGAAGACGGCTTATTTTACGATCAACACGGCCAGCGCCGTCCGGTTCGAGATCCGCAAGACCTCGGGCGGGGCGATGCGGCTCGATTTCGAAGACATATCGATCTCCAATAACCCGAATTCGACATCGGTCCACTTGACGATGGGCAACCCGACGAACGCGATCACCAACACTTCGTACCCGACAAATTATTTGATGGAAAAAGACGAGTACGTGCTCGGGTATCACCGCGACAACGGCGTTTCGAACTGGGCTTCGTGGCACCTGGACACTTCGTGGCTCGGCGAGGCGGAGCGGCAGGACGATTTTCGCGGTGACAGCACGCTGCCCGCGGGGTGGTACAAGGTGGTCGGTTCGAGCTACTCGGGTTCGGGTTACGACCGCGGCCATCTATGTCCATCAGCGGACAGGACATTGACCGAAGATGCCAACAGCGAGACGTTCCTGATGA
>Ga0190272_10001688_pt1 | contig 10566 bp, 7 predicted proteins | sample Popmic504T_FD_133746 | JGI IMG/M metagenome (GOLD analysis project Ga0190272, IMG submission 133746) | Populus adjacent soil microbial communities from riparian zone of Shoshone River, Wyoming, USA - 504 T | ecosystem: Environmental > Terrestrial > Soil > Riparian zone | place: USA: Wyoming...
AGCTGATCAGTTTTTCGTTTTTAATCAATGAATTATATATTTTATAAAAATCAGAGTTTTTAAAAAGTTCGTGCGGATCTCGAGTAGAGCCAAAATCCTTACCGGGAGGAGCCAAGTAAGTTCTCCAGGTAGGGGATATGATTATTTTCTTTTTTCGCTTGTCTTTTAGCCCGTCAAACCTGGTCATGCCAGCAGGTACTATTTCTTCTTCTTTGTAGCCGTACTCTTTACGCAGCAAATTATCTTTCTCCATAGGCGACGCCACAAAATATCGAGTAGCATTATCAACAGGTTTTTTGTATAGCCAGGCAGTGTCCTGGACTGTGAGACCGTGCTGTATGTACATGTTTCTGTAGTTAAAAAGACCTCTAAAAATTACCGAATTAGGCCCGCCATACCTGTAATAGTAAGGTGCGTTATTGTGAGTAAAAATCAATACTTTTGCATGGAGGAACAGCAACCGTTGAAAAATAGATTTATAACTTACGTAGCTTAAACCTTCTTTTTCAAACAGCTCAACATCGGGTGAAGTGTCACTTAGTATGTAGTGATGACGAATGCCGTCTGATTTCTGCTTAACAGCGTATTTATACAGCCAGTAGGCGTTGTCTCCGGCTTTATATATCTTGTCGGCATAAAGCCATATATTCTGCTTGCCGAGAGTCGGCTTTGTTATCCAATACATAACTCGTAATGCTGCTGATTGTGGTTTTCTGTGATAAAGCAGAGCTCCAATAATTAACGCTACTTCGCGCGTTAGTATATCCAAAGTATTAGCAGGTTTTATATGTATGGTTCTGCCGTTGTGTGTGGCGATATAGTGATCAAACTGCCAGTATGATGACTTGCTTGAGAGTTTTGACATTGGCTTACTAAACTGTAAATCAAGCTTAACACTGCTTGATTCTGAAGGTGTTTCGAGGAAGAAGTCTATTTCAAAAGGTGTTTTGCTTGCAGAAATCTCGTGATCAATTCTGATTGGGAAATATTTGCAGACTGGTTGTCCAAATACCTTTAGATATGAGTATAGACCACTGTCTTCTAGCTGCACCTTTTCGTTGTTAATTACCGCTACGAGCTTTGTTTTTTTAGAATCAAATGGGAAAGTCAGGACTGCCATGATGGTTAATGAGCTTATCGACTCATCATAAGACATCATTTCTATAAACAGAGACCGCTCAGATGCTTTGGTGATAACTATGCCGTCTTCAGCTTTTATGACAATGTCTTCATTCTCATACGATGTCTGCAATGCTTGGTTGTTTCTTAACTCCAGCAAGTAGTGTTTCAGTGGATTGCTAAATCTGTTTGCTGCAATGATAGTGGGAACTTCTATATGGTTTAAATTTTTTGCGACACCTCTCCAGAAAAGCTTAATTTCGCTATCGTCTAATATCATCTTATTCTTGCTGTTAAGATTCTGCTTAATCCGTAATGACAGTTCGTATAAATACTCTTCTTCAGTTTCAGCGCTATAGTGTTTTGTACGGGAAAGTTTACCCTCCCAGTCGATAGGGAACTGCATATACCAGTCCTTGTCGTAAGGCTCGTCTGTTAGGGGTTTTCTGTTCGATTTCTTTCTACCGAACATTTTTAGCTTGTCTTAGATATTGAAAAGTATTTAGGACACAATCATCAAATGAATAATTTGGCTTCCAGCCGAGGTTAATAAGTTTTTCTGAACCAAGTACTATTTTGCCAGTTGAAGAACTGGTGTTGCTTGAATCTTCCCGTTGGACAATCTTAAGTTTTGAAGCAGATGGATTTTGAGCAATTATTTTTTCTGCCATTTCCTGGATTGAAATAATGTTCTCGTTATTAGCCAGGTTATAAATGCTACATCTCTCTGGTTGCTGCTGGCCAAGTGCGATTAAGATTCCAGATACTGCATCGCACACGTATGTATAAGAACGTTTTTTGTCAGCCGCATCCGAAAATAGCGTTATGTCTTCATTGTCGAAAACTCTTTTAACAAACTGGGCATATACTCGCTCATCATGCTCATCAATTACAGGGCTGACTACCGGTCCCAGCCTAACTATTGTCGATGCGACATTGAACTGGCTGCTGTATGCGACGCACATACTCTCAGCTAGTCTCTTGCTCTCTGGGTACGTTGAACGCAAATCAGTACTGTCTAAGGCTCCAAAATCATCTTCATTAACAACTACTGGATATGATTCGGCTTTAATCTCGCCATAGATTTCCAATGTTGATAAGAGACAGAAAACCGCCTGCTTGTCTTTACAGAACCCCAGTAGTTTTTTGGTTATAAAGGTATTTGCGTCAATTATATCAACCGGCTTATTCAGGAAGTCTTTTGGTTGGGTGGGGCTGGCGGCGTGAATAATGTAATCTATGTCTTTTTCCGTATTGATTTGATCCAGATCGCAAATTAACAGTTCAAATGACTCGTCGTTCATATACTGAGCAAACATGGCTTCAGCTTTTGCCTTACTTCTGGCATTGGCAATTATCTTGGTCGCGCTGTTTTTCTGCTTGGCATACTCAGCTAAGACATAGACCAGAAAGCTACCGATCATTCCGGTTGAACCAGTCACTAAAACAGTTTTATTATCGAATCTTTTCAGTGTTTCTAGTTCGTTTGAGATGATTGCGTCTACGTTTTGCTTTATTATTGTCGGAATCAAATACTTTCTCCCTTAATAACCTTGTAGTACTTTTTTGACTGGACTAAGAATTCGAAGTAAGTAAAGTCTAACGGTACAGTTATTTTCACATTACCTTTGAGGCCTTCAATGGCATTTAGTTCCTTGCCATAATGTCTGTTCAGTTCTGCCTGATCAACGAACTTCCCGACCATCCCGTCTTCTAGGGCTTTAAGGTTAACTTCGTATGCATCCTCAAACCGAAATGTCTGTGGTGCCTGTAGTATGATCATGTCATCACGTTTAGTCACTTCGCCAATACCGTGCTCACCTGATTTATGGGCGATTGTTTCGTGCGCGGGCATAGAGGTTATTGCGTTGCCGAATTTTGTAGCTGTGGCTATGCAGTCAGAAATAGTCTTCTCGTCAATGATTGGCCTGACACCATCATGGATCAAAACTAAATCATCGTTTTTTACGCCATCAAGCTTCATTTTCATTATGCCGTTTAGGATGCTAGCGTGAGCTGATAAATCATCTTCATCATCATCCGTAACAATCAGACGGAACTTCTCGATTGCAAAGTCTTCAATCAGTTTTTTGACATAAGCTTCTTTGCTTTTGCGGACTACCAGATATATTCCGTCAATTTCCTTATGTTGGGCGAATCGCTCGAGAGTATAGATAAGTATCGGCTTGTCGTTAACTTCTAGAAATTGCTTGGGGCCCACAGTGCTTCGCATACGCGACCCAACGCCACTGGCAAAGACTAAAACATAATTACTCATCTGTTAGATTGTATCAAATTTGACCATTAAACCCAAAGGGGCTACTTCGTGTTCAGTCATATAACAGCAAAAGCTTTAGGGAAGCAATTTATCACGGTAGCAGATTACTTGCTTGCATTTTCCTCTCCAGGGTTAGGGCAAGCGACCTTGAGAACGAACCGGTCATGTGGGAGTTTGTAATTTTGCCTTTGCTACGGCCAACGTTGAAATATACATTAACGTTTCCGATCATTGAATAACAGTATTTACTGTCGCAGAACATGTCGTAGGTTCGAATGATCTGTTTGCGTTTCAGTATTTTCTCCCGAACAGCATTATCAGAAACGCGTTTAATGCTATTAGTCACCACTGGCTTCCTTCTTCTGCATAGCGAATTATATATGACACAATCTTCACCGATGAGCTTGCTTGAAGGCGGAGTGTCTTCTAGCAAGAAAACAGGTGTTTTGGTAATTGATCTAATAGTATTGACGGTTAAGTCAATGTTACCTAGTTCCCGATTTTTTGTAGACGTTGATCTATGTAGATGAGACAGTATTACAAACTGACTCCGGTCAAGGATTTTTGATGTTTTCAAAAAGTCCAAGCGATCTTTACATATTGGTTTTTGTATTTCCTCTGAGCCACATGTATGACTGTCCATAGTTATGAAGCGTACATTGTTTCTTTTTCCTATCTCATCAAACGCGTTAGTCCAGTGGCTTGTATGTGAGTCTCCGTAGACCACTATTTGGTATTTGCTTGAAGGATCTCCGACCGTACAGTAGTAGCTAGGGTCATCATGATCCTTTGATCTGTAGTCATAAACAGTGCACGACCTGTTATCGTCAACTTTTCTGTAGTGATCTGAATTTGTAAACTGCGCGTAGCTAGTATTAATTTTTCCAAACCCGTTATCACAGTCAGAGCTGTTTACTTGCCATTTCGCACCGATGCATAAATCATTAGAAGTTGATTTAACTTTTTCGTGTAAAGTTGCCAGTTCTGATTCTGTTCTGGCAATTACCACTTGCTTTGTGAGATACGCAGCTCCGGCTACGCTACCGACTATCACAACAAAGGCTAAATATACGTAGCGTTTTTTGAGCTCTATCTTTTGAGTTGGTATTTCGACTAGCGTGTACGAAAGCCAAGCCATGACAAAAGAAGCGACTAGAAGTCCAAACTTCAGTAAGTTACCCGAGGGAGTATCTATCCTGATACCAAGAATAACAGGCATCAGGATTATCAGCGGCCAATGCCACAAATACAACGAGTAAGACGTATCGCCGATCCATTGTATAGGCTTGGCTTTAAATAAGTTCGTGAATGAGAACTTTGAATCCGGGGTACCGGTGCCGCCATAAACTATCAGAACCGTACCAATAGCCGGTACTAAAGCATGCCATCCAGGGAAGTTGTCACCATTCCACCGATATAAAGCATATGAGCATAGAGTTAGGCCAAGCCATGGCAGGAGTAGCTTCAGGTCATAGTTTTTGAGTTTGGGCAAGAAGACAACAACGGCTCCAAGAAGTAATTCCCAGACACGGGCAAAGGTATTGAAGTAGGCCGCAGTTGGGTTTGATTGCGTAAGGTTGTAACCGTAAATAAAAAACATAATAACCAGCAACACAGTAGGCAGTATGGCTCCGGAGATTCGCGCTTTCTTGTAAACAATAGCCAAATGAAACGCAAAGAAGAGCATAGCAACCATCAGTAGTGGCCAGGCTAAATAAAATTGTTCTTCAAGTGATAAGCTCCAAAAGTGCTGAACCGCAGTAGGCGGATCTGTTGCTGCGAGATAATCCACTGAATTAGCTACGAGCTGCCAGTTCTGATAAAAGAGTGCAGACGAAAATATTTCTTCTGCTGTTTCAACAATTGCCACATAACTACCTGTAAGGTAGGTCAGCCCTAATGTACCCAGCAGCGTCACGGAGGCGGCCGGGATTAAGCGCTTAATGCGTCGTGCATAGAAGCTAATTAGAAACTGCCATGTAGCATCGGCTTTATTTTTTGCTATCAAAACCGGGTCAATATGGCGCAGAAGCGTAAGTGTCATGAGATAGCCAGAAATCACAAAGAACATGTCTACACCCATGAAGCCGCCGACTAACTTATCTGGCCATAGATGATAAATCACAACTGCAAGTACGGCTATAGCCCGTAATGCCTGAATATCAGTCCGCTTTTGTTTCTTTTTCAACCCCATATGTTTGACAATTTTACCATCACTTACGGTATATAAAAAATAAATATGTTAAAGAGTTATTAAGCTAATACAAAAAAATTCAACTAAATTTATAGTAAAAATCTACGAAAATAATCCTTAATTATCTAAAACGTTTCTATAGCTCGTCTAACAATATCATTGGAATTACCCTGTAGTGACTATGCCTGCTGTCATAACTTGTGCGTAAGTAGGTCTTGCCGTTTATCGTAACTTTTTGGGAAAATGACACTGTCCTTGATTTATCTAACAAGACGTCGACGCTCTGCTTGGTAATAGGATCTATCTTTCTTGTATCTTTTATTAAGCGGAGTGAACGCGGGTTGGTCATATTTTCAAATTCAACCTCAATTGGCTCCAAGCGATCTCTTGATATAACAGTTGAATTATCGTTCCTGGTATCGAATGCTGTGCGCATATACCGTTCTCCGCCAAGATCCATAAAGCTCTCCAGGTAGAGCTTTGAACCGGATGATAATGTTTGACCTGTTAGTTGCCCGGTAACAAGATCGGTCTTACGTAAAGATACTGTTGTTCGGTAAGCACGATGGCTAGTTGGCCGGAGCTTAATATCATCAGATGATATGCTGCGTAAATGATCCAAGGGTGTCCCGATATATTGTCCAGGCGCCGGAGTATTGTTTATGATATTAATTCTGCCGTTTATGTCTATCTTTTTGCCGCCATAAATACGAGTTCCGATAGGTATGTTTGGAGTAGTGGTTCCGCTAGCATAACGCAGGTCATAGCGTTTAGTAATTTGCTTTGATATGAACCATCGAGGATAAACTAACGAAGAGTATTCAGGGATAACTGTATTAACTGCTGAGTAGGGTACAACCGATCGAATATTATTCTCAGTGTCATACTTTGAACGGATATATAATGCTCCGCCGACTTCCGTTTTAGAATTGCCATAAAGTCGTGTTCCAGCTGGCAGTTTCTGAACTTTCTTCTTTGTCCTGGGGTCTATTTTGTATAAATCTTTTTCAATTTCTAACCATCTTTGCGGCTCAAGTGCAGAGTAATTGATGTCAACTTCTTCTAAAAGACTGATAGGTATGACTCTGTCAAAAAGTTCGTCTGTATCGTGTTCTGAGCGCAGGTAAGTCTGGCCGTCTATTATAATCTTCTGATCAAAGTATATCTGCCGGTCTGCTTGAAGCGTGCTGCCTATTTGTTCTTTGGAAAAAGGATCTATCTTTCTCGTATCTTGCTTAAGCTGCATCCAGCGTGGCAAGCTCATCTTCTTGAACTCAAATCCCTGCAGCGACTTCCAGTAACTGTCGCCTTTTAGTCGCGCAAAAAGTGTGAAAGTTCCATACCTTGTGTCCGGCGCACCCTCTATTGGTCCATAATCGCGCTTAATTGTGCCCATGCCTTTTCTTTTACAGTCGAACATATTCATAACATACGGCGAACCTTCATATGGCCTTGTACTAGGGTTAAAACCATATTTTTTAGCTTGATTAGCATATTGGCTATTTCTGCCATTGTAGCTATATAAAGTGTTCTTTATGAGCGAAATATTCTTTTCATTTTTAGTTAGTTTACGAGTTGATACAGAAGCGGGGTTGAGTGAATTACGGAAGACATAATCGCTCTGAATTTTTTTAGCCATATATCGCAACTGGCGCACAAACTCTGAGTAGCTAACTGAACCTATTTTATATTTTTCAGGAGGTGGGGTAAATTGGAAAATACCATAGCTCTTACCGCCGCCATTGTCAGGATTGTATCGTGCCATGTTATTTTCTCGATAATGTATTGCAGCCAGCATTTGCCAGGGCACACCGGTCTCATTTGATATTTTAACGTAGGCGTTTTTGTTTTTCGCTACAGCATCTCTGATCCATCTAGGCAACGCGTCGTATACATCGCCACAACCTGCTGCGGATACGATGCTATCTTTGCTATCAGAAAGACTTACTATACCCAAACTACTCGTAGTTATCAGAGCAATAAGCAAAAAGTAAATAGCATTTCTTGTATGGATATTATACTTCTTCGGCATCTGATGGTGTCCATTTGATTTTAAAATTATCGATAGACTGGTAGCGTTTCTCTAGGTAATCGAGAGCTTCGATTTTATAAGCTTTGAGCTGAGCATCGTAATTAGAATATCGAGGGTTGTTTGCAATCGGGTAAAGCGTGATATGGTAACTGGTTGAACTGTTCTGGTCTATCTTATAGTGCTCGTTCTCAATAGGATAAGGGTCATTGATCTCGGGCGGGTTTGAGATAGGTGTCTCAACATATGACTTGTCGCTATCTGTCGTTTTAGGCTTGCTATCCGGGCTATCATTTTCGCGCTCAGGAGACTCTTTATCTTGGTTGCTTGTGCTTGAAGGTGTTCTGTCTTGAGAGCTGTTAGTCGTGGCTATATAAGTATAAGCAGCTCCTCCTAATAGGACGATTGTTGCGATGGTAATTAAGGCAATTTTTGTTTTAGTCATAGCTAACCTATATTAGCATAAGCGTACAAACTTTTCAAGACAAAAACATAATAAGATTGTATAGTATATGTTCCTGTATGTTTTGATTTAAGAAATATAGATATACACTTATATGTGAAATGAAGAAGTTAAAAAAACTAGTCCAGAAAGTACTGTCATGGGCTTGGGTGAAACAGCCGCTACTTAGAATAAACTATTTTTTACTGTGGTTTGGTTCACTCAATCGACTGACTAGTACGATCTATAGCATAATATTTTTCATACCATTTTCTCGCGAGCAACATGCTGTCACCAGAGGTAAATACCTGTTCTATCGCAATCTGAAAAGGCCAAGTGTCACTCGCTCACAACTTCGGCGCAATGTTCATCGTTTGGAAAAGGGCATGATAATGCGTCCTCGGCGCGACACTTTCGCCGCCGGCTATGTCGGCGATACTGTTAAAGCGTATGAAACGGCAGCAAAGCAGTTCGCCGATGGAGTTTCGCCAATCGACGAGGATGAGCTAGCTTGGGCTCAGAATGTTTTTGAGAAATACTTTGCGATGATCGAGCCTGGCGACAAAAAAATCGATGCTGCTCGGCACAGGTTTGAAAAGATTCCTTACCAAAACCAAGACGACAGCCAGCGAACCCCATACGCCTCAGCCAGTCGAAGCGGCTTCAATGTCAGTTATGAAGATTTTTTGGCACTTTCTATGCACAGACGTTCAGTCAGATGGTTTCTGAAAAAGAAGGTCGAACATAGCAAAATCGATGCTGCTTTGTTGGCGGCTCGACAATCACCAAGTGCCTGCAACCGATTGCCATACGAATTTAGGTTTTTTGATGATCCTGAGCTAGTGCAGAAAATCGCCGGGCTGCCTTTCGGCGCTGGGGGCTATTCGCACAACATCCCGACCATTGCAGTTGTAGTCGGCAAGCTGGAAAACTATTTGAGTGCACGAGATCGGCATGCCGTTTATATTGACGCATCACTTGCTGCTATGGCATTTCTGCTGGCGCTCGAAACGCAGGGTCTCAGCAGCAGCGTGATTAACTGGCCAGACTTTGAGCCACTTGAAATGAGAATGAAGAAACTATTAGGACTTGAAGTATCTGACCGGCCTATTATGCTTATCGCCATAGGCTATGCCGATCCCGAAGGGCACATCCCATACTCTCAGAAGAAACAATTATCTACCATCCGTAGTTACAACAAAGTCGCTTCATGAAAGATGTAATCAAAAAATATAGAAAGCCGTTAAAGCTCACGGCTCAGTTATTACTTGTGGCGGTGATTGTGTGGCTAATGTACGGGAGGCTGGAAGCGGGCTTCTACCAAGCTATTGAAAAGGTCAATTTATTCAGCTGGCAAATACTAACGACAGTTTTGATTTTTTCAATCGCAGTAATGGTTTCCGGATTATTGTGGGGCAGATTAGTCGGCCAGCTCGATCCGGCGTTTCGAAAGATCATGCCTGCTGAGAGCATAAAGGTGCATGTTCTGTCTTGGCTACTCAAATATATACCCGGGCAAGCGGGTACGGTGTTGAGCAAAATGTCATGGGGTGCTAAAAATAATCTGTCCAAGAAGGTAACCGCCTCTTCTTTGATTTACGAAAATATCTTCCTGGCTTCTTCGTCGGTATTGTTGGCCATACCGGCTGTTGGCCTAACGGCTCTGGTAAGTTTTGGCGAAGATCCAAGCTTGCTTATACCGCTCGTCATGACCATTGCCGTTATTCCATTGCTAATTCCGGGTATTCTAATGACGATTGTTAATCTTGGATTAAATGTTCTACGGCGCAAGCCATTTGATGAAAATCACGTTTTAAGACCCCGACAAATAATTGATAACCAATTACTCTATTTGTTGCCACGAATTATAAATGGCATTGGCTTCGTAGTCATAGTTTGGTTTTTCTACCAGCCGACGGTTTTTGAATCATTCCAGTTAGTCGGTGCGTATGCCCTGGCTGGTATTGTCGGTATCTTAGCTATATTTGTCCCCAGCGGAATCGGGGTTAGGGAGGCGATTATTATCGTCGTCGCCGGGCCGATCATCGGATATGATGTTGCCGCTGCTACTGCTATAGTGGCGCGTTTTTGTGCAACCTTGGCCGATGTGTTTCTGGCGCTTTTCTACAGTATAATTAGGTTTAATAATGCCAAATCGTAAAAAAATAGCCATCAGTGCCGCAACATTTTCAGGCAACCAAGGGGCAGCATCGATGTTACATTCAACTATCCAGCAGCTCTCGATTAATGATAGTGTTGAATTCTCCGTCTTTACCGTCTACCCAGAAGCAGATCGAAAGATAAATCCATATAAAAACGTTTCTATCTATTCTGCTACGCCATTTAGGTTGGTTACAACTCTTATACCTCTTGCATTTGTATATCGTTTTTTGCCATTTGCTAGAAAGCTTACGGACAAGGTGCTTGGTGTTAGCGCTTTACACAAAGCCGATCTTCAAATCGACTTGGCAGGAATTTCATTTGCAGACGGCCGGCGTACTTTC